>OCVR010001330.1_pt1 | contig 19913 bp, 19 predicted proteins | sample 1539091 | NCBI WGS metagenome assembly OCVR01 (sample SAMEA3355530, study PRJEB22509) | marine metagenome | biome: marine; feature: coastal ocean; material: water | place: USA | collected 2010-08-07 | depth 16 m | reverse complement strand
ACCTTTTCCTATAGACCTTTTCCTATAGACCTTTTCCTATAGACCTTTTCCTATAAACCTTTTCCTATAAACCTTTTCCTATAAACCAGTGTCCAGCCAATAGCCTTCATCACCGTTGTCCTTAGTTTTAAGGTGTCCTGCCGTCGGTGTCGCGAAGTGAGTGCCGATAATCAGAATATCTTTGTTGACATACTTTTCCATCAATTCAACTCGTGTGGTCGTGGAAGCGGCCTGGTCAAAGTCCGCTGAGCTGGCCCAGTCCAGGTGTTCGATCTGACAAGGATGGTGGATGCAGTCACCGGTAATCAGTGCTTCCTCACCTTCAGACTGTATATGAATACTGACATGCCCGGGCGTGTGTCCGGTGGTGGGTTCCAGAAACACCTCATCACATACTCTGTGATCCATCCCAACAAGGTCTACCAGTCCGGCATCAAACACAGGCCTGACAGAGTCGCCCATGACGCCCTGGTTTAAATCGTCAGCAGCCTTATCCGATTCAGCTTTATCCCAATATTCATACTCTTTCCTGCCCATCAGGTAGCGCGCGTTCGGAAAAGTCGGTATCCATTTCCCATCTACCAGCATGGTGTTCCAGCCCACATGATCGACGTGCAGGTGAGTGCACATCACTGTATCTATTTCGTCTGTTTCGTAACCGGCCTTACCCAGGTCTTGCAGAAACGGCAATTGCAGATTGGTCCAGTTCGGGATGCTGCGTTGTTTGTCGTTGCCGATGCAGGTGTCGACAATCATCTTACGCGTCGGGGTTTCCACCACCAGTGCATGAATGCTCATGATCAGGTTGCCGTCTTTATCGGCAAAATGAGGTGCCAGCCAGTTGATCTCCCTGACCTTATCTCTCGTTGCCTGGGGGAGGATAAACTTGGTGCCGCCTGCGATCTCCATTTCAATCACTCGGGTGATCTTGACGTTACCTACTTGCCACTGGTTCATTGGCTGGCCTCTCTTTGGATCAGGTCGATGGCTTCTGCTAGAGACTCTGTTCGTTCCCTCCAGTTCTTTCCTCCAGTGCTGACCCGCAAAGTCGAGACACCAGCGTCACGATAAGCCTTTAACCTTTCCTTGATCATAGCCTCTGTGCCAATCAGGTTGGTCTTTAGAATCATATCATCGGGAACTCTGCGAATGGCTTCATCTTTCTTGCCGTTAATCCAGAGGCTCTGGATTTCAACAGCTTCATCAATGTAGCCCGCGCGTTTAAAAGCATCGTTGTAAAAATTGGTTTTTGCCGAGCCCATTCCGCCGAGCGTAAATGCCATGGCGGGTTTCCTGGCCTCAATCATTCGTTCGACATCGTCGCCCACCTCAAGGCTGCCGCCAACCTGAATGTCGATATCTGCCAGGGATCGGCCGGACTTTTGAAGTCCTCTTTTCAAAGGCTCAAGGAATACATCCGCATGTTCTGGAATAAAAGAGGTGCCCAGCCAACCGTCAGCGCACTCTCCGGTCATCTCCATGGACTTGGGGCCAAGTGTGGCAAGATAAATAGGCAGGTCCTTTCTTGGAGGTTGCGAGAGTTTGATGGGTTTACCCTCGCCGCCAGGGCGAGGTAACAGGTAATGTTTACCTTCATATTCCAGTCGCTCGCCACTCAAACCTTTTTTAACGATCTCTACGCATTCCCTTAATCGTCCGAGCGGGTTCGCGAAAGCGGCGCCATGAAGACCTTCGACAACCTGCGGGCCACTGACGCCAAGTCCCAGGACAAACCGGTTATTGGACACAGTTGCCAGGCTCTGACTGGTCATCGCAATCATCGAGGGAACCCTGGAACTGATCTGCATGATCCCCGTGCCCAGGGTGATATTTTTTGTAACCGCAGCCAAATAAGCCAAGGGTACAATCGCATCCATTCCCCAGGCTTCAGCCGACCAGACAAAATCAACGCCCATCTTGTCTGCCTCTATGGTGTAGTCCACCAACTCATCCCAATCTTCGCCGTTGTAATAAGCGCTTCCGATCCCAATTCCTGTTTTCATACCTTTCTCGTTTAATTGTTTTTGATGATCTCGTCTTCAACATCGATCAGTTTATCCTTGCCGAAGAATATCTCATTTTCGACGAAAAAAGTGGGGGAGCCAAATGCGCCCATCTCGACGGATCGATTGGTGTTGTCTATAAGCGTTTGTTTCACCGTGGGGTCCTGCATAGCCTCGATGATCGCAGCGGCGGGAAGCCCCGAATCCTCAAATACGGTGCGAATAACCTCCGGTTCGTCCATTTTTTTTGGTTCACACCACATGTGCTGATAAACCTCATGGATGTATCGCTCGTAATAGTCCTGGGTCTGGGCAAAGATAGCGCCACGCATGACCTGTAAGGTATTAACTGGGAAAAAGGGATTGGGGCTGTAATCGGTGATGTTGTGTTTATTTAAGAAGCGTTCCATCTCAATATTCTGGTATTCGGTTTTGTTTTTAATGCCCTGCAAAGTGACCGCCGGTGAAGCGTTACCTGTGGCTTTAAATACACCGCCGATCAGTACCGGCACATAGGTGAATTTCACGCCAGTCCGTTTTTCAATTGAGGGTATAGCGCGGTGGCTGAGGTAGGCATTTGGACTGCCAAAATCAAAATGAAATTCAACGTTCACAGACTGACTCCAATAATTCGATGCGTGTTAATTTCGTCATAAAAGCTCATAAAACCTAAAAGAAAGTACCTGATCAGTCAGGTTGAGTAAACCTTCAGCTATGCTGGCTGCGTGATGAAATTCAGAACAAAAAAAACCCTGCCGAGGCAGGGTTTCTTTCGGATTTTGGCCGGGACAATTTCAGGCGAACCTTCCATTGCTTGGTCTATCCTCCGAACCTTTCGGCCCGGGTTGAGTCCAGGACCAGAGTCTAGACCCTGGTCGGACTCGTGCGGCTCTCTGCCTTCTGCTTCCCCTATCCTCCGCTTCCGGCCGAGGCCTTCTGCTTCCTTTAGTCTCCACTTCTGCTTCCTGCCGCGGGTGGCTGTTTCCATCCTGCCAAACGTCTCTGGCGATTTCCGCAACCTGGCCCAGCGAGCCGTTATTTTAAGACGCCTTGCTACGTCTCCACTACTAGGGGTCGATCGCCCTCTGTGTAGTAGTTCGGATATCCGGTCTGCAATCCACGTCCCCCGAAGGTTCTGTGTCCCGCTGCCTCCCGAAGGTGACACCCGGTAACCCTTAAGCCGCCCTTGCCCTGGCGACTGCGACCCGGCACAGGTCTATCGGTTTGACTTTGGTTTGGTTCCCCGTTTCCGGTTCTCCTAACCTCCCTCAACCGTCGAAATCCAATTTACAGAGGTTCTGGCAATTTGGCTATTGAAACGATTGCAACCAGCGGTGGATTACTTGTGGATAACCTTTGGGTAAGTCTAAACATTCCCGGGTTGTGAAGTAGGCAATGTGGAAATGCCATGAAGGCGGATATAAGTTATTGTTTAAAATCAAGTTATTATCTTGAGTTTGATTCATGTTGGCGTGTGGTAGGTGGAAAATTATTTTGTCCGTCTTCGGATGAGCCTGCCAGGACAGGCTAGTTGAAAGTGGCCGTGGTTCTTCGTTCTATATAAACTAACTAAAACAATGGGGGGTAAAACCTAGTTTAATCGTTAGACGTGTTTCGTGAGGGTGCTTTCCTTGGTAGCCATTAGTTATGGTAGATACCCACTTGCTGTTGTCTTCCTTCCTGGATTAGGTTGAGCTTCACGATACGGTAACATGAAGCGAATTATCGGGAGGGGTACTGATGGAACTGAGAATGGATGGGCGGGTTGCCCTTGTTACTGGCGGCAGTAAAGGGCTTGGTTACGCTATGGCGCACAAGTTTGCGGCAAGTGGCGCGCAGGTTTGTATAGTTGCCCGCAACGGAGAGGAGGTGGGGCAGGCGGCTGACCGGATCAAGCTTGAAACGGGCGGAACTTCTTTAGGGCTCCCTTGCGATGTTAGCAACGCTGGCGAGATCCAGTCGGCGTTTGATGCGTGTATCGAAACATTTGGGAAGGTGGACATACTCATCAACAATGCCGGCTATGCAATGGCAGGTGAGTTTGAATCGATTACCGATGAACAGTGGCAATATGACTTTGACCTTAAGTTAATGGCAGCGGTCCGCATGTCGAGGCTGGTGTTCCCAGGAATGAAAGAGCGTCGCTGGGGACGAATTATCAACATGCTTAATACGCTGGCAAAAACGCCGGCCAGAGGTAGTGCGCCGACTTCGGTTACCCGTGCTGCAGGCATGGCGCTCACCAAGGTCTTGGCGGGTGAAGGTGCGCCGCACAACATCCTTGTAAATGGATTCAACATCGGGTTGATTAAGTCTGACCAGATTCAGCGTGGCTATGACAGTAAGCCGCGCGAAGAATCTTTCGATGAATTTGTTGCAAGGGCTGGTAAAAAGTCAGTTCCGATCGGCAGGTACGGTGAGGCGGAAGAATGTGCGAACCTTGCGTGTCTGCTTTGTTCCGACGACTGCGGATTTGTTTCCGGAACCGCCATCAATATAGACGGCAATATGTCACCAGCTATGTAGTGCGGAGTGCTTGCGAGGTTGCAGGTAAACTGATTTGATTGTGTGTTGATAATAAACAGGAAAAACAGATGCCTGATAACTTGCCAGAGGCTGTAGTTGCTGTAAAGCGACAGGCAGAGGATTTTATCGATAAGGTGATCAGACCCCTCAGCGATAAAGAGGGTTCGGAAGTGAGTGAAGACTCCATTAGGTTTGTGAAGGAAAGCTCCAGGGAAGCCGGGTTTTTCTTTAAGACACAACCGGCAGAGTTTGGCGGTACACCGGCGTCGACACTTGAGCTGACTGTTTTACGTGAGTTGTTTAGCCGTACTAATCTCCCACTGACACGCTTCGTTTTTGGACCTGGCCCAGGCGTTCTTCACGCTGTTCAGGGAGACCTCAAATCAGAGTATCTTGATCCGGTTTTGAGCGGGGAGAAAAGAGGCGCATTTGCGTTTACCGAATCTGACAGTGCTCCGCGGGCGACGTGGGGTGTGGTGGCCGGAGACAACCTTGTCATTAATGGTCAGAAATCCTATATCACGGGTGGTGGGTCGGCAGATTTCATTTCTGCGCTGGTCAATGTCGAGCAGGCCAATGGCGCTAAAGCAGGTACGGCGATGGTCGTGATCGATCGCCACGCACAAGGTGTAACGATAGATCGAGTATTTACCTCCCTTGATGGTAGCAGCCATGTGTCAATGACTTTTGATAACGTCTCGGTACCGATCACTAACGTCATTGGTGAGCTTGGTGAAGGCATGCCAAGGGCGCTAGCGAATATTGGCAACGTGCGGCTCATGGTGTCGGCGCAAGCCTCTGGAATGTGTATGTTTGTCCTTGATTTTATCGAGAAGCACATTAAGTCTCCGCACCGTTCGGGCATTCCCCTTGGGGACAGAGAAGGTGTCCGTATAAGATTTGCGGATATGCGAATCGAGACATTTGTGGCACGTAGTGCGTTGTATCGAACAGCAAGAGTCGTGGACAGTGGTGATAATTGTGTTAACGAAACAGCTATAACGAAAGTCTTTACCACTGAGACAGCAGGCCGGGTGGTCGATCAGGGTGTGCAGTTATTTGGGGGGCAGGCACTGGTTACCGGACATCCATTGGAAAAACTCTATAGGGAAACGAGGTCTTTGCGATTCGTTGAGGGTGCGAGTGATCTTTTGCGGCTCAACATTGCTAAAGGCAAACTGGAACTTGGAAAAGGACGGCTCTAGGGTTTTTCGTTTTCCGAGGGTTGTTCTTCGCAGGTCCACCCCCAGTTTTCCAGTTTACCTGCTAAAAACGCAGCTCTGCCTTCGCAGTACCCCGCCGATGTCTGCGCGCTCCAGGGGTATTCGGTCAGGTTTTCTGCGGGCTTCTCGTATTTAACCCGGCAAGGTACCTGCCAGCCTTTGTGTTCATACTCGACAGAAATCGTCCTGATTTCGTTATTGGCTCGACAAGTATATTCACTAGCCAATATCGCTGGACTGGCAAGGAATACAATTAGCATACAGATTGATCGGTGTATCATTTTCCTCCTGTTACGGTCGGTAGGTGAATTGTGAGCTTCCCGGCACCAGTGCCCGGTAGGACAGATTTGCCCAGTGGCACAGGTTTTCCCGGGTGTTCCTTGGGTCGATAATTTCTTCAATCTCAAAAAACTCTGCCGACCTAAAGGGTGAGCGAAGCTTGTTGAGCCTCTCTTTTATAGCGGCCAGATGCCCATCGAAATCGTCTGCTTCGGCTAATTCCGCTTTGTAGGCAACCTCTATTCCGCCTTCGATCGGTAGCGAACCCCAATCCCCCGAAGGCCATGAAAAGCGGAAGTGGTGGCTGCCAGGTTTGCTATTGGCCGCGCCAGCAACGCCAAAAGCCTTTCGGATTACAACGCTGCAAAATGGCACAGTAGTTTGCCCGAGGGCGGCGAGTGCCTGGGATCCAAAACGAATCGTCGAGTTTTCCTCTGACTGTTTGCCAATAAGAAACCCCGGGCAATCAACAAGGTGCACGAGTGGCAGGTGGAAAGTCGATGCAAGATCACAGTGTCTGATGAGTTTTCGGCAAGCATCTGCTGTCCAGGCTCCGCCGTAAATCATCGGATCCTCGGCAAAAACCGCCACAGGAACTCCGTCCAGTCTGGCGAGCCCGGTAATGATAGATTTGCCCCATTTCCTGCCAATCTCAAAGAATGAACCGCTATCTACAACGGCATCGATGATCGGGCGCATTTTGTACACCTTCCTCGGGTTTTTGGGAACAACGTCCAGTAGAAACGCCTCTTTTCGGTCAATCGGGTCGTTGCTGGGGATTCGCGCCGGAATCTCCTCGACGTTCTCGGGCAGGTAAGATAGAAACTGTTTCGCCATGGCAAAGGCTTCTTCTTCTGATTGCGCTTCGTCATCTATGGCACCGTTACGAGTATGGATCTTGCTCGAACCCAGTTCTTCCTTGCTGACGTCGCCCAGGTTTGCCCAGTCAACCAGTGCCGGTCCGGCGATCATCATTTGCGCGGTGTCTTTGACGATAACGGAATAATGTGAAGAGGATACCCTGGCCGCACCTATACCCGCGACACTGCCGAGCGCCAGTGAGACTGAAGGAGCAATACCTAAATGGCCGACGATGACTTCCCATCCCGCCACCCTTGGGATATAGGTTCGGCCAGCTGTTTCTATGGTTTTCACCGAGCCGCCGCCACCCATGCCATCGACCAGGCGTATGTGTGGAAGCCTAAGTTCAACTGCTAGACCTTCAGCCTGTAGCCTCTTGCCTGCTATCGAGGCATCTGCCGATCCGCCTCGGACAGTGAAATCATCGCCGGAAACAATAACCGGTTTGCCATTTATTTCTGCGGTACCAAAAATATAGTTTGATGGGGTGAAATCTTTGAGGTTTCCGTTCTCGTCATATTCCCCAACACCAGCCAGTTTGCCTATTTCATGAAAGCTTCCCGGATCGGCTATTTTGTCCACGCGCTCTCGAATAGTGAGCTTCCCGAAGTCATGTTGTCGGGCTACTTTTTCGTCGCCACCCATCTTCTCTGACAGGGTATTGCGTAAAGCTAATTCGGAGATTTCTTGTTCCCAACTCATGTCAGTCCTCGTTCATTCATTGACGTCATATCTGATCATATCAATATCAATAACAGCAATCTCTGGTTAAGCTCTTTTGTGGCAGTGACTGCATTGAACCGGTAACGCAGGCACCACAGGTCAGAGCACATTCCTGTTTTTCTCTTATGACGTTGGTTTTAACCCAGTAAAAAATCCTCTTAATGAGTGCTTCCTTAGGTACACTTCTGTCCCTTGGAAGCCTAATGGAATTATATTGTGAAAGAATATCGGCAACATAAATATGAAGTACCCGAGGGAGCTACCGAAATTATCCTGGTGCGGCACGGGGAGTCGCGAGCGGCCACGGCTGATAGCCCGTTCCCGTTAGTAGGGGGGCAGGGTGATCCTGAACTTGCGCCTCAAGGTCGACAGCAGGCTGTTGCCGTCGGTGAACGGCTAAAGCATTTTCCCATTAATGCGGTTTACGTGACCAGCCTGCAGAGGACAGTGGAAACCGCCGCGCCTTTGTGTGCCCATCTCGAGATGGACCATCGGGTCGATCCGGATTTAAGAGAAGTACATCTTGGGGATTGGGAAGGCGGTAAGTTCCGTATCATGGTCCATGAAAATCATCCTTTGTACGTTAAAATGAATGAAGAGCAGCGTTGGGATGTCATTCCAGGTGCTGAATCGAAGGAGGCATTACAGGAAAGAGTCGGAAGAGGCCTGCATCGAATTGCGCAGATGCATCCGAATGAGTTGGTCGTTGCGGTGCTTCATGGAGGTGTCATCGGGCACATCATCGCTGAGGCGACTGGATCTGCACCATTTGCATTTAACGGTTGCGACAACGGCTCTATTTCCAGAATAGTGATCGTCGATGGAAAAATAGCTGTCCGTGGGTTCAACGATGTCAGCCATCTCGGTAATGCAGAGGCGTTGGCGTCATTACCCACCTAATTGTCTACCTGAGAAACTTAAAACGAAACCACCAGGGGGAGCCCGTATGAAAAATGCCTATGAGCGGTTAACAGAACATTTCCAAAAAGTGGGTGATCTGGACCACGTTTATTCGATCAGTTCGTGGGATGAAGCTACAATGATGCCCGAAGGTGGTGGCACTGCGCGTGGCCAGGCGATGGCAACCCTTGGGGTCGTGATTCATGAAATGCAGTGTAGTGAAAAGATTGGCGAGTGGTTGGACGCTTGTTCAAACCTCGATCTGGATGATTGGCAGGCGGCTAATATCCGAGAGATAAAGCGCGAATATGACAGTGTGACCTGTTTGCCTTCGGACCTGGTTCACGCCGCTTCACTTGCGTCGTCCAGAAGCGAACAGGCATGGCGAAAGTGCAGGGCAAACAATGACTGGCAGACGATGCAACCATTACTTGAAGAGGTGGTTAACCTTGCGCGCCAGAGTGCGGTTGTAAGAAGCGAAAAAACCGGGCTATCCCTCTACGATTCGCTACTCGAAACCTATGAGCCGGGGATGCGCTCGGGAAAAATCGACCTGTTATTTAGCGGCCTGAAGGATTTTCTGCCGGACCTGATCGAACAGGTCGTTGAAAAACAGTCACGGACGCCTCTGGTGCCAATGGGAAACAATTTTGCGATAGATAAACAACGAGACCTGGGTATCAAGGTCATGGGCATCCTGGGTTTTGATTTTGATCATGGTCGCCTTGATGTTTCTCACCATCCATTTTGCGGTGGGGTCCAACAGGATGTGCGTATCACTACTCGATATACCACAGAAAACTTCGTTGAATCACTGATGGCAGTGGTTCATGAAACCGGCCATGCAATGTATGAACAGGGCAGGCCAAAAGGATGGGACGGGCAACCGGTTGGTGTGGCTCGTAGTTCTGGCGTTCATGAGAGCCAGTCGCTGTTAATGGAAATGCAGGCCGGGCGGTCACCGGAGTTTCTGAAATTTTTAGCACCGGTTATTCGTGAAAACTTTGGCGTAAGCGACGATGAAGCAGGTTGGTCTGATGACAACCTGCACCGTCTGTACACCCGCGTGGAACGAGGGCTAATTCGGGTCGATGCAGATGAGGTTAGCTACCCGCTACACGTGATCCTTCGCTATGAAATTGAGAAGGAGTTGATCGAAGGTAATGTACAAGTCGCTGACATTCCTGAACTCTGGAATAGCAAGATGGCGGAATATCTTCAGCGTGATACCCGTGGTGATTACAAGAATGGTTGCCTGCAGGATGTCCACTGGAATGCTGGTTTGTTTGGATATTTCCCGACCTACACCCTTGGCGCGATGATGGCGGCCCAGATTTTTGCAGCCGCCAGGCGAGCGATGCCAGGTGTGCTCGATGATATTGGCCGGGGCGCATTCGGTAACTTACTGGATTGGCTGCGTGAGAATGTGCACAGCAAGGGGAGTTACCACTCTGTGAGTGATCTCCTGGTATCTGCTACGGGTGAGGATCTGAACGAGGCGTTTTTTGTCAATCACCTGAAACAGCGTTATTTGGCCTAGCATCGGCGCCGCTGCCCGATGTCTCCTCAACTGAGCGTCCACAATATTTGGTACGTAATGATTGGTACACTGCAGCTAAGTTGAGCGATCTAAAGTACGGTTACAAGTTGCTTAAAGCCTTGCCCAAAGCGCGTCGAAAGATATTTTCATGGCGCTGCTAATCCCTTCGGAATCCATGATGACGACGGTCTGGTAGTCCCCGCCCAGGAGTGAAATCATCGCGCACTTGGTGCCGTAGATGGCCACATAGGAAGCTGCCTGGTCCTGCTTGGTATCCTCTATCCATTTCCGGTCGGACAGTGGTTGGTCCTCACCCCCTTCACCAATAGCAAGTACATTTACGTGTATGCCAGCTTTAACTCGTGCTCGGGTAAATCCAGGAAAGGGCCTGTAGAGGTACTTCCTGATTCGGCGGGATGAATAGACCCGATAATGCTTTTCCAGTGATTTTCCGACGGTATTTAGAATGTCTCTTAAAACATACTCAACGCCTTCATCTCCTTCGTAATGAAACACGCTGGTTTGCGTGGTGTCTGGCATTATTTCCTGAAGGTTTGGCAGTATCTCCTGCTCAAGACGATCCGCGGCCTCATTGGTTTGTTGCTGGATCTGCCTTGCCCGTCGAACCAACACGTCGGGTGGTTCGGCGCAGAAGAACTTTCGTTTACCCTGGGGGAAGTAGGTCACCAACGACATGGTGCGCAGGCGCTTCAATTCCTCATAAACGGTACCGCGGTTAATGCCCGCTGACGAAGCGATATCTCTAATTGAACTGGGGCCTAGCTTCAGCAGGGTGAGGTAGAGGTCTGTCTGGCGCTCCGATATACCCAACTCTTTAAGGGTTTCGTGAATTATCATGTCAAAAGGAAGCTGACAATAGTGGCTTAGAAATCATAGCCCATAATATTAAGGGCTTTGTCTGCCTATAACAAGTCATCTAATTTATGACATAAATTTCATTTGATGATTTCCAACGAACCCATCAAAATGCAGAGATGAGTTTCTCGAGTTTGAATGATACTGAGACAGCCGCGTTTGAGCACGATGGATACATCGTGGTCAGAAATATGGTGCCTGCGCAACGGTTTGGAGAGTTGCGTACCATCGCGACCGATCACCTAAGGCGATTGATTGCGCCAATTGAGTTCGAGGTAGATGTTGGTTACCCCGGCGCACCGGTCGATGTGGGCTCACCGGGTGCGGATACCTCGCGGCGTTTACTGCAAGCATTTGCCAGGGATGAGGCGTTCAGGCTTTGGGCGCTTGATCCGGAAGTAAAGCGCACCCTCGCTTGTCTCCTGCAGACCGAGGAAAACCTGTCTTTATCCCAGTGCCACCATAACTGCATCATGACCAAGGCGCCCGGGTTCAGCAGTGTGACCCTTTGGCACCAGGATAGTCGCTACTGGGCCTTCGATTATGAAAACCTGGTGAGCGTCTGGCTGGCACTGGGAAGAGAGGACAAGGCCAATGGCTGTCTGCGGGTCATACCAGGGTCGCACAAGCTGGATCTAGATTCAGGTAGGTTTGATGCGTCCATTTTCCTCCGCCCCGACCTCCCTGAAAACAAGTTGTTGATCGAACAGGCGATAACAGTAGAGCTTAACCCTGGGGATGTTTTGTTTTTCCACAGCAGGCTATTTCATGCTGCGGGTCGAAACCTGTCAGATGAGACCAAGTTGTCTGTCGTGTTTACCTATCATCAGGCGTCAAACAAACCGATTAAGAGTACTCGCTCGGCTCGATTCCCCTCTATCGTTATGTAATTGGTGGTGCCAGCCGGGACATGACCTCTTCAAGAACGGCTTGGCGTGAATGGCCTTTTCGCCAGGCAAAGCCAATGTCGCGATAAAACTCCTCGATAGGTAAACGTATCGTGTTGATGTGGGTATTGTTGAGTAATCCAAGGGCCATATCAGGAACCAGGGTTACGCCAAGATCGTTGTCGACCATTTGCAGCAGCATTTGTAAGCTGTTGGCGCCAAAGGTGTGAATTTTCTTGTGGTTCTTCAGCCTGCAGCCGGCGAGCGCGTGGTCCCTCAGACAGTGTCCGTCGTCCAGCAGTAACAGGCTTTCGTCAGGTAGCGAGTCGAATTCGAAGGAATTCCGATCAACCAACGCCGTGGATTCATGAAACGCCAGATGAAACCCCTCGCGATAAATTACGCGGGTTTCAACCCGCCCCACATCGTAAGGTAAGGCAAGAAGCGCAAGGTCCAGCTTATTGTCCAGCAACTCCGTGATCAGGTTCGCAGTTGTATTTTCTCTTATATATAAGTGCAAACCAGGGTTTGCTTTCTGCAGGGCGTAAGCAAAGTTACCCATAACAAATGAGGCGATGGTTGGGATAGCGCCCAACTTCAGCGGTAAAGCCAGTGGGTCAGTGAAACTTTTCGCCTCAGTAACCAGGTCCTCGACCTGCATGAGCACATAGCGTGCACGATCGGTAATTTTTTCTCCTGCGGTCGTAAATGATACTGAACGATTGGTTCTTTCGACCAGCGTGATCCCGAGTGAGACTTCCAGTTCGCGGATGCCCGAAGACAGGGTCGATTGGGTGACGTTCAGCGATTTGGCGGCTTTGCCAAAATGCAATTCTTCTCGGAGTGCAACGAGGTACTGGAGCTGTCTGACGGGAGGCAAATGCATATCTTGTGAATGCTTTTAAGTGTAGGGGGATGATAAACCATGAAAACCAAAAGAACTTGGTGCGTACCGCTGGATTCTCGTTATTATTACGAACCAGTTTCTAGACAGAGAAAGCCATGAATGGAGCCGAAAGCCTTATCAGATCATTCACTGCAGCAGGGGTGAACGTTTGTTTTGCGAATCCGGGAACATCCGAAATGCACCTGGTCCAGGCTGTTGATGCCGTTCCAGAGATGCGGGCAGTGCTATCGCTGTTCGAAGGCGTCTGCACCGGCGCTGCTGATGGTTATGGGCGCATGACGGGGATACCGGCAACGACTTTGTTACATTTAGGGCCAGGTCTTGGGAACGGTATCGCCAATCTGCATAACGCCAGGCGAGCATCGACACCCATTATCAATCTAATCGGAAACCATGCGCTTTATCATGTGGACTACGATGCGCCGCTAACTTCCGATATTGATACTCTGGCGAAGAACGTTTCCAGCTGGGTGAAAGGAGACTCGACGGCTTCTAGCCTGGCAAGCGATGGGATGCTTGCGCTTCAATTCGCGCTGACCGCCAAGCCGGGTTCGGCCGGGCAGATTTCCACTATGATTATCCCGGCAGATGCCTGCTGGAATGAGGCGGGTGCTGCAGCTTCATATTTAGACGTCCCAGAGAGGCGCACGGTGGACGACAAGGTCATCACGGAAGTAGCACAGCTGCTCGACGACAATTCAATGATCCTAATTAATTCGGATGGTTTGTCCATTGAGGCAAGGATTGCCGCTAACCGGATTTCAGAGAAGACAGGTTGTCGGGTATCGATGACGCCGTTTCCTTCCCGCGTGGATGGTGGTGCAGGATTGCCCGGATGCGAACGTCTGCCTTATTTTCCCGAACAGGTAATGGCGGCACTAAATGGTGTTGAAAAGTTGATCCTGGCTGGTGCTGACGCGCCGGTCAGCTTTTTTGCGTACCCCAACACGCCAAGCATACTTGTTCCAGATAATTGTGCGGTGGTTCGCCTTTCCGAGAGTGAAGAAGATACCACGCAGGCGCTTGAGTCATTAGCAGACTTTCTAAGCGTCGCTGGCGAAGGTTACTCGATAAACCAGCTGGCGGATTTGGAGCTGCCGACCGGGGAATTATCTATTCGGACAATCTCGGCCGCGATCGCTGCATTGATCCCGGAAGGCACGATTATTTGCGGAGATTCCGGTGGTGGTGGCGCCGCATTTGGGCCCTGTCAAACTGCCCGGCCGAACACTTGGCTGAACTTGACCGGGGGGTCAATCGGACAGGGGGGGCCGGTTGCTGTCGGCGCTGCGGTAGCGTGTCCTGACCGGCCCGTTCTTGCATTACTGGGTGATGGTGCTTCGATGTATACCAACCAGTCTTTTTGGACCCAGGCAAGGGAAGGGCTCAACGTCACGACGGTTATTTTCAATAACAGTAAGTACGGCATACTCGAAACCGAATATCTGAGGCTAGGCGTTAATGAGGTTGGGGAGCGAGCAGCGGATTTGTTTGACCTTTCCCGCCCGGCGATCGATTTTGTGCAACTGGGTAACAGTATGGGGGTGCCAGGTCAGGCAGTGGAGACGGCTGAACAGTTTGTTGTCGCATTGGAACGCTCACTCTCTGAGTCCGGGCCCAGCCTGATCGAGGCACGTTTATGAGATGCTTCACGGTGCCTGTTAAAGCGTTACTTATGTGATCCAATCGCGAGGAATCCCCGGCCAGCAGCTAATGGTTAATTATGGGTTGTTGAGTGTAGTTATCTGAAATTATCGACACGGCCCGTAACCTGGTTAATCTGCCTAAGCCCCTATATTCATCGTTCTTCCGCCTGTCTATTGCAGTGGTTAACGACTTGCGGCTGGATAAATGTATTGTTTTGCTGCAGGTTTTGAAGGCTGCGAAGTCAAAATCGCGGCAAGCCTTCGAAGTATGTGGTTGATGGAGGGATGCCGGGGGCAAGCAGTACCTGTTAAAAATATCAGCGGATCAGCTGGTAGTTCAGGACCGAGCGTTTAGTGTGGGCTTTACGACCCAAACCGGATTTCTGTGAATGAGGATTGCAGAGCTGATAGAGGGCTCATTTCTGTTAGCTAGGGTGACCAGATCATCGTTGGTTCTGTTATGATGCAACTCTTGGTGATAGAAGGTCAAAATAGGGGGTCAGGTTGTGCAAATGCCCGTTAAACCTGTAAAATTCTCCCTCGTTAGTGGCTGTGACTCGCAGAAACTATCGACACGCTGCACGCTATACGCCACGCGCAAATACGCGGAGTTTTTTAACCGGTGTTGCCGAACAGGATTACTGCACAAAATTACTAGTGAGGGTTGAGATTTAATGTCCGCAGTTGAAGAAGTAAGTCACCAGAACGGTGCTAACCAAATTAGCGATGTCGTCGTGCGATTTGCCGGGGATTCCGGTGATGGCATGCAGTTGACCGGGAGTAACTTTACCGAAGCGACCGCGATCTATGGTAACGACCTTGCAACTTTTCCGGATTTCCCTGCAGAAATTCGTGCGCCAGCCGGTGCGACGTTTGGTGTTTCTGCTTTTCAGATCTATTTTGGTTCGGAAGATGTCTCCACCGCAGGGGATGACGTGGACGTTCTTATTGCGATGAACCCTGCGGCGTTGATCACCAATCTTAAAGATGTTCTGGTCGGTGGCCTGCTGATTATTGATAGTGATGCCTTCACTGATAAAAATATGGCAAGGGCGGGTTATAGCAGCAATCCAATAGAAGATGGTTCACTGGATGCTTATCGGGTTATCCCGATTGCTGTCACTAAGCAGGTTCTGGAGTCCGTCAAACCGTTTGGCTTGTCGCACAAGTTTGCCGTGCGATGTAAGAATATGTGGACCCTTGGTCTGGTCATGTGGCTGTTTGACCGTGATCGCTCGATAACAACCGATAATCTGAAGCAAAAATTTGCTAATAAGCCAGAGATTGCTGACGCGAATATAGCGGCCTTAAATGCAGGGCACGCCTATGCGGAAACCGCCGAACTGCCAACAGGTGTCGAGGTCTATAGAGTGCCCCGGGCCGTAGCTGCGCCTGGCTTGTATCGAAATATAACCGGTTCAGAGTCACTCGCTTATGGATTAATCGCAGGCGGGCAGCTGGCTGACCTGCCCATTACTTTTGCTTCGTATCCGATCACACCGGCATCAAGTCTGCTACACACGCTGTCTGGCCAGAAACAATTTAACGTAGTGACGTTCCAGGCAGAAGACGAAATTGCCGCCGTATGTGCTGCCATCGGAGCTTCGTTTTCTGGCTCACTGGGTATTACTTCAAGTTCGGGTCCAGGAATATCGCTGAAGGCTGAAGCCATTTCACTGGCGAGTGCGACTGAACTGCCGCTGGTCGTTGTGAATACCCAGCGCGGTGGTCCATCAACCGGCCTGCCAACGAAAACTGAACAGTCAGACCTGAATCAATCGTTATTCGGCCGTCATGGTGACACCATGCTGCCAGTCATTTCTTGCTCCACCTCAGTGGATTGCTTTGATGTAGCCATCGAGGCGGTTCGGATTGCAACTCGCTTCATGACGCCGGTGATTCTGCTTAGTGACGGGTACATGGCTAATGCATCAGAGCCATGGTTGCTTCCGGACATAAACGATTACGAACCATTCCCTGCAAAGTTCGAAACTAACCCTGAAGGCTTTGCGCCAGCGAACCGTGACCCTGAAACTCTCGCGAGAGTCTGGGCGAAACCAGGCACGCCTGGCCTTGAACACCGTATTGGTGGTATCGAGAAAGACTTTGATTCCGGAGACATCTCCTACGATTCAGATAATCACCAGAGAATGACGGACTTGCGAAAGGACAAGATAGAGGGGATAGCAAATTATATTCCAGAACAGGAAGTCTCGCAGGGCAATCCAAAGGGTAAGCTCGCGGTTGTCGGCTGGGGATCAACCTACGGGGCAATACACCAGGCAGTTAAGCGTTGCCGTCAGGAGGGTTTGGATGTTTCACACATCCATGTGAGGTACATGAATCCACTGCCTAGAAATCTTGGAGAATTGCTCGCTGGGTATGATCAGGTGCTGATGCCTGAAATGAACACGGGTCAATTTATAAATATTATTAGAGCCAAGTACCTGATTGATGCGAAACCGCTGAACAAGGTATCTGGGCAGCCTTTTAAGATCAAGGAAGTTGAAGCAGCGATTCGTTCGCTACTGGAGTCGTAAGATGAATGCACCTGTGCAAAAACTAACTGCTAAAGATTACTCCTCGGACCAGGAGGTCAGGTGGTGCCCAGGCTGTGGTGACTACGCGATTCTGAAGACTATCCAGAAGCTGATGCCAGAACTGGATGTTCAGAAAGAAAATCAGGTGTTCGTCTCCGGAATCGGTTGCTCTTCACGATTCCCTTATTACATGAACACTTATGGTTTCCACACGATTCATGGCCGCGCGCCGTCATTTGCAACTGGCGTGAAGTTGTCGAACCCGGAACTGGATGTCTGGGTGGTTACCGGTGACGGTGACGGCCTTAGTATCGGTGGCAATCATATGATCCACGTGCTGCGCCGAAATGTAGACCTGCAGATACTACTATTCAATAACGAGATCTATGGCCTGACCAAAGGCCAGTATTCCCCGACTTCCAAGGTTGGAACAAAATCACCTTCGACGCCCGATGGTTCTGTCGATATGCCGCTGCGCCCCTGCGTATTTGCGCTCGGAGCTGGCGCAAAGTTTGTCGCACGAACGATCGATACTGAGGCCAAGCACCTGGCTCCTGTCCTTGGTCGTGCCCATGATCACAAGGGCGCGTCCTTTGTTGAGATTTACCAGAACTGCCCAGTCTACAATGACGGTATTTTCGACCAAATCAAGGATAAGAAAACTGCGGCTGATACAAGGCTCGTGCTAGAACACGGCAAACCGTTGACCTTTGGTGTAGAAGACAGCAAAGGTCTCCGGTTGAACGCCAAAACGCTGCTGCTCGAAATCGTGACCATTGGTGAAGATGGTGTGACTATCGATGACGTGGTTGTGCATGATGAAACCAATAAAGTGTTGGCCCAGATGTTGGCTGGTTTGAAGTTACCAGAGTTTCCAGAGCCGATAGGTGTTTTGTATTGCGAACCGACAGCACCCAGCTATACAGATGATGTCTATCAGCAGCGAATCGTGGTTCGCGAGAAACAAGGTCCTGCGGATATTAATGATTTACTTCGCGGTGGGCACACCTGGACCGTTAGCTGATCTATATTCGGTGGCGTCGCCCCGTCCAGTTGCTGGCGTCATTGTCTATGTCGTTAGGCAGTTCCCTGATGAACGTAAGGTACTCTTTCTGAAAAGAAGTGGCGGCCAACATAGTGGCGCCTGGTGGCCTGTGGCAGGTACCCCCGAGGTTGGCGAGGAGCCGCAACAAACTGCGGTTCGTGAACTTGACGAGGAAACAGGGTTGAGTCCACGTCGCCTGTTTTCCTTCGGAATGGAGATTCCACATGTTGACTCGAACAAGGCATTGGTTACCTTCGTAGCGTTTGTTGATCAGACCACTCCGGTCACATTGAATCACGAGCATAGTGAATACCGATGGTTGACTGGTGCCGAAGCTGTTAGTCAGGTACCTGATCATTCGAAGTTATATCTTGACCATTTTCGCGAACGTTTCATTGTTGTATCTCCCGCTCCAGATTTAGAGCTTGAGCTGCTTGAAGCTACTAACGACTGACATGATTCTGGTCTATTATCATGAAGTTGGTAAGTTAGGCGTTTATGGAAACCCGCAGGTTTGCATATGGTGGCGCCCCAAAGAAATCTATAGTTAGGAACTGATATGGCTGAGTTTGATCCAGAAGAGAATATAGGTACGATCGCTGTGCAGGAGCGGCATCAGTTTGATATCGCCAGGCTGCAGGAATTCATGGAGGCCAACGTCGATGGTTTTTCCGGCAAGTTAACCGCGGAAGAGTTTGCCGGCGGTCAGTCCAACCCGACTTACCTGTTGTCTGCAGGTGAAGAGCAGTACGTGATGCGCCGTAAGCCGCCTGGAGAACTGCTGAAGTCTGCGCACGCTGTTGATCGTGAGTTCAAAGTGATGTCCGCTCTGCAGAACACTAATGTGCCAACGGCGAAAACCTTTGCTCTATGTACTGATGATGACGTGATTGGTACCTGGTTCTACATCATGGAATACCTTGATGGTCGAGTCATCTGGGATAGTACCGCCGGACCTTACACGCCGCAGGAACGCGGCGAAATATGGGATGCCGCTAATGACGCGCTGGCTAAACTTCATTGCGTGGATTTCGAAGCCGTAGGGCTTTCCGATTTTGGGAAGCACAACTCGTATATAGAGCGGCAGTTATCCCGTTGGTCCAGCCAATATGAATATACGAAGACCGAAGAAAATCCCTTCATGGATAATCTCATCGAGTACTTACCCAAAAACGTTCCGCTGGAAGATAGCTGCACTATCGTTCACGGCGACCCCAAGATTGACAACATGATGCTGCACAAAGAGCGGAATGAAGTAATAGGCATCCTGGATTGGGAGCTGAGTACGCTTGGCAACCCGCTCAGTGATTTCGCCTATCTGTGTATGCGATATCGGGATTCATTAAGTGGCGTTGACTTGAAGGCTCTGGGTATTCCAAGTGAACAAGAGTACATAGAAGCTTACTGCCGAAGGACGGGTCGCTCTGGTATTGATAACTGGGATTATTACCTGGCGTTCAACATGTTTCGGCTGGCGGCTATTCTGCAGGGTATTGCCAAGCGGGTCCGGGACGGCACTGCTGCGAGCCGTAGCGCGGAAGAAGCAGGTTCAGGCGCCTATGATCTTGCCAAGCTGGCGTGGGCGCAAATCGACAAGAGCGTTGACCTGTCCTGACGGTGGGGACTGCTCTCTGCAGGAAAGTTAAAGTGCGTGAAACGGATGGATAAAAACTATTGATCCTGTTACTGACGTATAAGAAACGGAATGATAATGAGAAGGGTACCAAGCCCTACCAGCGGCAACACCCCAGTGACCACGTAGGGAAAAACTACCAGCATCACACCACAAGCCATCGGCACTAATTTTTTTTGCTTCCGGCCGTAAGCAGCCATTGCAATACCAATGGTTCCGAATAGGAACCCCCAGAGTAGGGTGGCTTCGTCCATGCGGAAACTAGCTCAAACGCTGATCATTGAAACGCTGTTCATCGAAGTGGTTCTCCCTGGCCTTAGCCTG
>OCVR010001329.1_pt1 | contig 19918 bp, 13 predicted proteins | sample 1539091 | NCBI WGS metagenome assembly OCVR01 (sample SAMEA3355530, study PRJEB22509) | marine metagenome | biome: marine; feature: coastal ocean; material: water | place: USA | collected 2010-08-07 | depth 16 m | reverse complement strand
AGCGCACTCAGATCAATGATCGAGGGAACCCGCGGGTCGTTGCTGTTGAGGGTGACGCTCTCGAACGCGAGGTTCTCGGCCGCCTTCTGCGCGAGGAAGATTCGCCCGCCCCTGGTGTCGAGCGCCTTGTTGCGCAGCTCGTTACGCAGGGCCTCCGCCTTCTGGATGGCGAGGTTGCCGTTGGCGATGGACGTCTCGTACAGCGCGTCCGCCTCGGCCCGCGTCTGCTGGTCGTAGATGTTGGCCTCGGCCACGATCGCCGCGATCCCCACGATGTTCTCGGAACTCACTGTCTGCAGGCGCTTGTCCCAGTCACCGCGCAGCTCCTTCTCGGCCGCGCTGATCTCCGCCGCGCTCGTATCGGTGATCGCCGTCTGGTCCTCCACCGCTCGCTTGGACACCGCCAATTCGAGCTTCTGGTACGTCAGCTGCTTCTCCTGGAGCCGGGCCTCGTAGCCGACCGGGAAACGGACGGCTCGGATGAGGACCTGGTCCGGGAGGCAGTGAAACTCGAGCAGGTCGGTGCGGAGCCGGTCGAGAGCGGTGGCCGCGACGGCGAGCCGTGCCTCCGTGCTGAAGATCTCCTCGGAGGCAAGCTGCGCCAGCTCCTCGCGCATGACGGCCTCGACGGTCGCGAGAACGCGCTCCCTGTAGACCTCCTTGCGGCGCTCGCCCACGATCTTGTAGGCGCTGCCATCGATGATCTTGTAGGAGACCGAGAGGTCGTAGGTCGCGAGGTTGGCGTCCTTGGTCCGGATCTTGAGGGCCGGCCGGTTCATGCCCAGGGAGGTCTTCACGTCCTTCTCTGCGAAGGTCACGAAGTGCGTCCGACGATCCATCCGGTGCCACTGGTGCACGCCCGGAATCCGGAGGGCGAAGCCCGTGCCAAAGTCCTCTTCGAGGATCTCCTTGGCCAGCATGTTTTGCTTCACGCCGATCTCCCAGGGGTGGATCCGCACGAAGAGCGTCGTCGACGCCAGGAGCGCCAGGAAGGCGAGGACGAGCGCCCCCACAAGGAACTTGGAGAGCTGATTCATCGCGTGCCTCCTGAGGCCTTGGCGGGTTCAAGGACGCCGCTGGAGCCGCTGTGCTCGAGGCGCTCTGGGGCTGGATCACGGCTGTAGGGGACGAGCGTGAAGCTCACGCCGAGGAGCTTCTCGACGAGCGCCTCGCGCACGACGACCTCGCCGCGCTGCTCGAGAGCCTTGGCACGGCTCTCGATGCCCTCGGCTTCCTTGGTGTACTTCGCGGTCAGACCGCTTGCCTCGGCGGTGAGCCGGGCCTCGGTGGCCAGGCCCTCGGCGGTGCGCTCGGTGGCGGTTGCGTCCGCGCTCTTGGTCAGACGGATGGCCTCCTGCTCGGCGGCGAGGAGTTCCTTGCGCAGGGTGCCGGTCAGCTCCTGCATCTCGACCTCCTTGTCCTTGCGGACCGCCGCGAGGCGCTGCTCACGCTCCTGCTCGAGCTGCTGGACGCGCGCGCGCAGCTCCTCGACCTCCTGGTCCGCCTCCTTGCGCTGCTCGATCGCCGTTTCGTAACGGTCATCGAACTGCGGGTTCGGCGTGATGATCCGGACGACGCTCACGCCGTGGGGCTCCAGGATCTTATTCATGCGCTGGCGGGCCTGCTCTGGAGCGGCCTTGTAGGTCGTGGGATCCGCAGCATCGACCGCGCTGTAGAGGCCGAATTCATCCCGGAGGATCGAGCGCGCGTAGGCCTTGATCCACTCTTCCTTGTAGTTGTCCCCGAGCCCGGAGTCCCTCAGGACCTCGGTCGCGGCGCCGGGGATCAGCTCGTACTGGATCTTCAGCTCGTTGAACCAGAAGTTGGAGCCGTCCTTCGCCCGCACGGTGAGATTCGGCGCCACGTTGGTCCCGCGGTAGCTGTTTCCCGCCATCACGTACTCCTGCGTCGTCCCGTCGAACTTGTAGATGTCCGTCAGGAAGGGGATGAAGAACTGATAGCCGGGGCTCGTGATCACCGTCTCGGCGCCCGTGAGGTAGTTGACCCGCACCGCGACCTCGTTGGCCTCGACGCTGGTCACGCCCAGGCGGCCGGTGACACCCAGCCCGACGAATCCGAGGACGAACGCGACCATCAGGCCGACCAGCACCTTCACCGCAGTCGGCGGCCCGGAGGCGTCTCCGCCACCACCCGAACGTGACTTCCGGTTGCTCCAGGGGGTCTCGAAGGTGCCCTCGCCGGAGGGGCGGCGGGCCTTGCCAGACGGGGGCCAGCCGTCTTCGTCGTTCTCGGTAGTCATGGGATAATTGGGTTATTGGGAGCCCGTGGGCGCCGGTTTCACGGGGGGGAAGTACCCGTGACGCGCAGGCGTATTCACACCGCTCCGTGGTTCTCTTCGGGAGGCCGCGCTCGGTCGCAGCCCTCGCACGGGCGTTTCTCGCGCAAATCCGCCAGAATCGTCCCATGGACCTCGACGTCAACGCAGCCTCGCCCATGGACAGCGGCCTCTTTGGGCTCCCCCATGGCCCCGAAGAGGCGCGCGTTCACGTCCTCGGTGTGCCGTTCGAAGCCACGACCTCCTTCCGCCCCGGGACCCGCCGCGCCCCGGAGGCGATCCTCGCCGCGAGCCGGCAGGTCGACCTCTTCGATCTGCACTTCGGAAGGCCCTATGAACAGGGGATCTGGATCGTGCCCTCCGACCCACAGATGGGCGCATGGGACCGGGAGGCCAGGAGTCTTGCGGCGCCGATCATCGAACGCGGGGGCGCGGCGGAGACCGACCTGGAGGCCGTGACACGGGTCGATGCCATCGGTGACGCCGTGCGCCAGGCGGTCGCGGCCTTCACGAGAGAGCGCCTCGATCAGGGTCGCCTGCCGGTGATCCTGGGCGGAGACCACTCCACTCCGCTGGGCGCCATCGAGGCCTGCGCCGAACGCTACCCCGGCATGGGAGTGCTCCAGTTCGACGCCCACGCCGACCTGCGGCCCGCCTTCGAGGGCTTCAAGTGGTCCCACGCCTCGGTGATGCACAACGTGCTCGAGGGGCCAGCGGACGTCTCCAGCCTGCTCCAGGTGGGCGTCCGGGATCTCTGCGAACAGGAGTACGACGTCATCCAGGCGGATCCGAGGGTCCGGACCCTCTTCGGTCACGAGCTCGCTGCAGCTCGTCACGGGGCCGGCACTCGGGCCATGGCCCGCGCGGCGGTCTCGTCCCTCCCGGAGCACATCTTCGTGAGCTTCGACGTGGACGGGCTCGACCCCTCCCTGTGCCCCAACACGGGGACCCCTGTCCCCGGGGGGCTCGGCTGGGACGAGGTCACCATCTGGCTCGAGGAGCTGGCGGCGAGCGACACCCACGTGGTCGGCCTGGACCTGAATGAAGTGAGCCCAGGCCCCACGGGTGACCCCGAGGGGTGCTCCTGGGACGCCATCGTCGGGGCCCGCCTGCTCTACCGACTCATCGGTGCGGCGCAGCCATGAGGGATCCGTCCTGAGGGCTCAGCGGTCGTCGCCGCCGTAGCCGAGGGCTCGCAGCTCAGCGGCCGTCGCATCGCTCGCCTCCTCGGTCCGCACCTCCAGAATCTGCCGCTGGAGTTCGGCGTCCAGGTCAGCGGAAAGACGGTCCACGACCTGCGGCCAGCGGGGTGAGACATCCTCCAGCTCGAACGGATCCGCTTCGAGGTCAAAGAGCTTCACCTCGCTGGCCTCGCCACGGTGCAGCTTCCACTTGCCCGCGCGGATCGCATAGCCAATGCCATCCACGGCCGACTGCCGCGGTGACGTCTGCGCGACGACCCTCAGGTCTGCGTGCGCCACCATCGGCGCGAATCGATCCACCCCTGTGACCTGATCCAGGAGCGCTCCCTTCCCCGGTAAGTCGAAGAGGTGCAGCAGTGTTGGAGCAAAGTCTGCGAGCGTCACCGGCCCTGGAATCCGTCGCGGCGCGACCCCGGGGGCCCGGATCATCCAGGGCACATGGAGCTGCTCTTCCCAGAGTTGCCCGTGGCCAGGTGCGCCGTGCTGGTTGAGCCCCTCTCCGTGGTCGCCCAGCACCGCGATGACGCAGTCATCGTTCACCCACCCGAGCTCCGCTCCCTTGCTGAGCAAGCGCTTGATCTGGCGATCCACGAACGCGACCTCACCGTCGTAGGCGTCGACGCCCTTCTCGAGATCGTTCCACTGCCCGGTCGGGCGCTGCGCGCGCTCCTCGAACCGCCGCTCCTTCAGGTACGCGCGAGTGGGCTCATCCATCATGAAGCCTCGCGCCACCCTGCTCGGCGGCGTGTAGGGCCCGTGAGGGTCGAAGAAGTGCACCCAGAGCATGCCCGGCTCCGAGAGGCTCACCTGGCGTTCCATGACTGCGAGCGCGGCGGTGGTGACGTCCTTGGCCACGAGGGGCTTCGCCTCGGGCGCCGAATAGCCATCGAAACCAGCGTCGAGCCCAAACTCCGGACGCAGCGGAAACGCCGCCACCACGGCGTCGGTGCGATACCCGCTCTCCGCGAAGAGCTCCGCGAGGGTCTGCAGGTCGGGGCGCCGCCGATAGGTCTTGCCGTCCGCGATGTTGGCGAGCACCCCGTGCTCGTGGGGAGAGACCCCGGTGAACATGGTCGTGTGACTGGGGAGCGTCGTCGCCACCGGGGCAAGGGCGCGCTCGAAGAGCACAGATTCCGCCGCGAGTTCGTCCAGCCGGGGGCTCGTCGGCCGCATATAGCCGTACGCGCCGAGGTGGTCTGCGCGCAGCGTATCGATGGTGATCACGAGGAGGTTGGGCCGCTCGCGAAGGAGCCCGTCCGGCACCTCTCCACCGGGGAGCGGGACCCTCTCTGCCCCTTCCAGCGACGCCGCCCCGCCGGGATCGACGCCCTGCGGCTCAGCACCCCCGCAACCGGAGACCACCAGCCCGATGGCGACGACGATGATCGAGAGCTCGCGCGCCAGGTCCGCGGCCACAAACCCGGGCCTGCGTCGCCGTGAGGCGCGGGGGCTGCCCGTTCGGGCGAGGGCCGAGGCTGTCCTGAACGCCACGCGGCCTCGACCTACTTGGACCGCTCTCGCATGGTCACCGCAAGCTCCACTGACCAACGGTCCTCGGGGATCTCGTGCGGCTTGACCTTCTTATCGGCCGTCCGCAGATCGATGTTCGTGATGCGAAGCTTCCGGCTCCGCGACTCGAGCAGGTAGAAGAAGTTGGCGATGCGGGCCCGGTCGAACCAGGCGTTGTTCTCCGCCGGCCGGATCCTGTAGACCAGATCGGTGTAGCCAGAGAGCGGGCTTGAGTCCCTGGGCTTCTCGATCTTGGGGTTGCCCCACAGCACATTGGGGTCGGCAGCGACGGCGAAGATGTAGGAGTTGACCTGGTCAGCTCCGTCCCCCTTCACGCCCTCCTTGGCGCTGCGCTCCTTGTACTGGGTGTAGCTGAAGGCGCTGCGGAGGATCCGCTGAGCGAGTCGCTCCGCGTCTCCCCCCTCGGCGACCGCGGCCTCGTATCGGGCGATGGTCTCGTGCTGCTGCATGGCCTGCCAGCCGAGGAACGCTGAGCCTGCAAGAAGCAGGCCGATCATGATGCGAATCATGGGTTGTTATCAGTTCTCCAGAGGGGCGTCAGTCGGCGCGGGATGAGAAGAGCTTCGAGGGATCCACCAGGATGACCTTCCCCCGGAAGTTGAGCCCTGTGTCTCCTTCCGTGGGGGTCAACGTCGCCTGCTCGACCTCGAGGCACCAGGGCTGCTCACGAAGCGCAGCGTCAAAGGCCGTGATGTCGTTGCTGGCCTCGGGAACGCTGTCGGAGAAGAAGGTGGCGTCGAGGCGGATCTTCGTGTGCTCGGGCAGGTCCTTGTTCTTCTTCACGTAGTCCGCCTTGAGGGCGCGAAGAGAGGGCCGCCAGTCGTCATTACCGTTCATCACGCCGAGGACGCAGGTCATGGCGGTGAACGCCGAGGGCGGCAGCGGGACCTCCTGGATGTCGCCGACCTCGCGTTTGAGGTCGAGCACCTTCTTGTTGATCATCTGCTCGATCGTCTCGAGCTCATCCAGGGGCTCCTGGACATCTCCGCCGAACTCGACCTCCTGCTCGTAGACCTTCGCTCGGACGACGAGGTCCTTGGGGACCGGGTTCAAGATCGCAGGGCCGCGCGACGCGTCGCTCCCGACGATGAAGGCGTTGACGTTGCGCAGGTACTGGAGGATGCCCGTGTAGTTCAGAGCGTCGATCTTCCGGATCTGAACGATGTTCACCATCCCGAGGAAGGTCGTCAGCATCAGCGCCGCGAAGGCGACGGGGAACTCGAGGCGCTCCCAGGCGCCAGAGTAGCTGAGCTCCTCCTTTCGAAGGGATGGCGTCATCACGCCGCCGCCGAGCTGCCGGAAGGCGCCGCCGTAGGCAGCCACCAGCTGGCCGGAACCCTCGGACGGCTGCCCGGAGTCCTCCTCGAAGCAATCGAGCACGTAGACGGGGACATCCAGGACCGTGCTCCCGATGAGCCCCGGGAGCTCCATGCCGCAGGCGTAGATGGCCTCGATCGGCTGCGCGGTTCGAGCGGCTGAGATCGTTCGCCCAATCTCGCGGCGAATGCGCTTGATCGCCTGATCGATCCGCCGGTTCATCTCGATCGGGTCGAGGGCGTCCGGGGCCGTGCTCGCGTCCGCTTCTTGATCTGCTGCGGCCTCGCCATCCGCGGCCTCGCTCTTGGTGTCCTCAGCCGCAACCGCCGCCAGCTCCGCGCCCAGGTGCGACATGGCCCCGATGTGGATCACGCGCATCTCGCGAAGCTCGGCGCCGGCCACGACCGCGACGCACGTCGAGTGCTCGCCCACGTGAACCAGGAGCTGGGCGTCATCGATGTGGCTGATGTCAGCGGCCAGCGCCGAGTTCACCATGGCGGAGCTCTCCAGCTCAGCCTCGAGCGGCTCGAGGCCGGCCTTCTCCAGCGCCTCGACCGCTCGGCCCACGCAGTCCTTGGGGACAGCGGAGACGAGCAGCTCCGCTCCCTGTTCGTTCTCCGACATCACGTGGTAGTCCACGACGACGTCCTCGATGTCGAACTGCGGCAGCTCGTTCTCGACCTCGAACTTGATGACCTTGTCGATCTTGTCGCGGTCAGCGAAGGGGAGTGTGATCCGCCGATACGCGGCGTGATCCGCCGGGAGGATCGCGGAGATGTTCTCCCTGGGCACGCGGTGCGTCGCGGCCGCCTCCTTGAGGACCTCCGCTACCTTCGAGACGTCACCCGATAGATATGCGGTGGTCTCCTCCGCGGTGAACTCACCGGCGTAGTAGGCCGAGATCTTGTGACGCTTCGGACTCCCGTCGAGGACGACGAGTTCGAACCTTCGGGGACCGATTCGGATTCCGCAGGAGCGTGCCATTCAGTTGGGTTGGTTGGGCGTGCGGTCAGCGTGCCGCCAGAGGCTGGGCGAGCGCGTCGTAGCGAGCGCGGGCGGCAGGGGGGAGGATTCGGTTGCGGATCTTGTCGTCGAACTCGGCGCAGAGGGCCCGAAACTCGGGTTCCATCGCGTCAAAAGTGGCGGCCTGGTGCCGGTCGCGGATGTCCCGCTGGCGGCTCTCATATTCGTCGAGCAGTTGGTTCAGGACGCGACGGCGACGTCCCGAGAGCTCGAACTCGTCGGAGAGCGCATCAGCGTATCCGGCGAGCGGGCTCGGGCTCTCAGTCTGTCTGGAAACCGCCATCCCAGCCCCAAGCCCGAGGAGGAACCAGGAGACGGCGAGTGCGAGTGACCAGGCGCGGATGTCCTTCACGGCCAGAGGTCAGCGCCCGCCCGCGGGCGTGGATGCGGCCTCGAGCTCCAGCTCAAGCCTCTGATTCTCCTCGTCGAGCTCCGTGAGCGCTTCCTGGAGACCCTTCCCCGCATCCAGGCCCGAAACCTCCGGCCGGCTGCCATCCGAGAGGAGGAGGGTGGTCACCACCAGCCCGGCGGCAGCCACAGCGACCAGAGCGCGCGAGAAGGCGAGGACTCGCCCCGCGGGGCGCGCTGAGGGCACCTCGACATGAGGTTCAGACGGGATGGACAACTGCGGAGCGATGGCAGGGATGTGGCCGACATCGCCTGCAAGGGCCCGCCGAGCCACGCGGGCAGCGAAGCCCTCGGGGACCCCCACCTCCGGGCCCGCAACAAACCACTGACGGAGCGTTTGCTCTTCCTGGACCGCGGTGCGGCAGGCCGGGCAGTCCATCAGATGACGCCTTACCGTGCCGCCAACGCCGTCGGTCACCTCGTCGTCGACGAAGGTCGGAACGAGCGCGAGGACGACCTCGCACTGAATCGGTGATGTGGAACTCATACCTTGGACTCTCACTCGGAGGGGTTGGACTGACTGGCGGCGAACTCGGGGTGAAGCTGAAGCAGACGCTTCTTGAAGCGGGCCCTCGCCCGGAACAGGCGGGACTCAACGGTCCCGATAGACACCTGCAGCACATCGGCGATGTCCTGGTAGCGCATCTGCTCGAGCTCCCGCATGACGAGGACCGTCCGGAAGATCTCGGGGAGCTCATCCATGACGCTCCGGGTGATTTCCGAGATCTCAGCCTGCTCAAGTCGAGCGTCCGGGCGGATGGACTTGCGCTCGGTGGTCTCGTCGATGGAACCGCTCACCGCCTCGGGGTCCTCGACGGCCCGGATCGGACTCCGCCCCTGGCGCTTCATGAAGTCCAGGATCGTGTTGACCGCGATGCGGTACAGCCACGTGTAGAACGCCGAGGACTGCTGGAAGGTCTCGAGCCGGCTGAACGCCTTCAGGAAGGTGTCCTGAACGATGTCCTCCACCTCGACCGCGCTGCGGATGTAGTGACGGACCAGCCCGAACAGGCGGCGCTGGTAGCGCCCCACGAGCACCTCGAAGCAACGCGCGTCCCCGTCCAGGGTCCCCTGGACGAGCGTGCTGTCGTCCTGTCGTTCGAGGCTCGGTCTGTACATCAGCGCTCCCATCTTCGGAAGCGTGGACGCCCGGACGGACCGCCTATTCCCGGTCGGGCGCAGATTCGGCGGGCTCGGGGGCCTCGAGGGGCGCCTTGAGGGTGTGCCCCATGCGCTCTCTCTTGGTCCTCAAGTACTTGATGTTATTGGGGTTAGGCTCAACCTCAAGGGGCACCTGGTCCACCAATTCCAGGCCATAGCCCGCCAGGCCGTGGATCTTCTTGGGATTGTTGGTGAGGAGCCTCATCCGCCGGACGCCGAGGTGGAAGAGGATCTGGGCCCCGATCCCGTACTCGCGCAGGTCCACGGGGAGGCCGAGGGCCTCGTTGGCCTCGACGGTGTCCATGCCACCGTCTTGCAGGTGATACGCCTTCAGCTTGTTCGCAAGCCCGATCCCGCGCCCCTCCTGGCGCAGGTACACCAGCACACCGCGCTCCTTGGAGGCCAGCATCTTCATGGCCTGGTCCAACTGCATCCCGCAGTCACACCGCTGGGAGCCGAAGACATCCCCGGTCAAACACTCGGAGTGGACCCGGACGAAGACATCGTCTTCGATGGGTTCTGAGGCTTCTCCGCCGTCCCCGATAACGAGGCCGTGGGAGAGCGCCACGTGCTCCTTTCCGTCGATCTTCGAGCGGAACAGGTGCGTGTGGAACAGCCCGTAGTCCGTCTGGAGCGGGACTGGACGCTCGACCACAGGCTCCACGAGCTGCTCGTTCTTGCGCCGATACTCGATCAGGTCTGCGATCGTGCAGATCTTGAGGTCGTGCTGAGCGGCGAAGACTTCGAGCTCAGGCATCCGAGACATGGTCCCGTCGTCGTTCATGATCTCGCAGATCACGCCGACCGGGGAGCCGCCCGCCAGCTGCGCGAGGTCCACGATCCCCTCCGTCTGGCCACCACGCACGAGCACACCACCCTCTCGTGCTCGGAGGGGGAAGATGTGCCCCGGCCGCGCCAGGTCCGCGGCCTGGGCTGTCGGGTCCGCCGCCACCTCGATCGTCCTCGCGCGATCCGCGGCGCTGATCCCGGTCGAGACCCCGGTGGTCGCCTCGATCGAGATCGTGAACGCCGTCCCGTGAGCGTTGGTGTTGTGCGCCGCCTGCATCGGGAGGTCCAGCCGGTCGCAGACCTCTCCGGACATCGGCGTACAGATCAGGCCACGCCCCTCTTTGGCCATGAAGTTCACGGCCTCGGGCGTGATCTTGTCGGCGAGCATCGCAAGGTCGCCCTCGTTCTCGCGGTCGGGGTCATCGACGAGGATGATCATGCGACCCTTCTGAAGGTCTTCGACGATCTCGGGGATGGAGGAGATGGGCATATTGAGGCGGGACCGGATGACTGGCTCTGGCCAGGGCGATAGCGGGGGTTTCGGCGAGGCATCCTAGGTCGGGCGAGCCCCCGACCCGACCGCTATCGCGCGGGATCCGCAGTGATCTACCCCCGAGGCCTTCCGCTCAGCCTCCCGGAGCAGACCAGGCGCACCCCGGGGAATGTATCCAGTGGCACAGAGCCGGACAGGAGAAGAGTCCTAGGCCGCGGAGGCCGGTGGTGGACGGATGGGCAGAGTTCGGGGAGAAGCCTGACGCTGACAACGCAAGCAACCTAGCTACAGACGCTTAGGCTCATTCCACAACAGCCGCAGCGATGTGGAGAACTCGCGGGCAACCCTACAGGGGAGTCCAAGAGGCCCGTCATGCGTGGCTCCAAGGAAACCCGTGTCTCCACAAGGGATCCACACAAGAAAGGCTCCCTCCACAGGGACCGGTTGGACGAAAGGGTAAGGAAGTCGCATTGAGGCAAGGGGGTCCTCCCTGTCCCCTTACCCGAATGCGTGGCCGACCCCGAGTCCCAGACCTCTCCACGATGTACCGCACCCTGCTCATCGGCATCACCGCCGCCTCCCCTCTGCTGGTCATGGGCGTCACCCGCCAGTCCAACCTGGAGCGACGCCTTGTCTCACTGGAGGAGTTCACTCAGCAGGTCCCGCCTCGCCAGGACAGGGACCTCCACGAGCTGTCTTCACGCGTCGATGGGCTGCCGGGAGAGACTCAGGTGACCGCGCTCCAGACTCGGGTCCACTCCCTCGAGTCGCGCCTCGCAGAGGCTCGACGGGCGCTGGAGGCCCAGCGCGATACTCTCGATGAGGTCTCACAGATCGCCCACAAGGTGCAACGGATCGACGACCTCGAGCAGGGAATGAACACGCGGTGGGCAGGCTTTGTTCGAGCCCTCGACGCCACGACGACGCTGGTGGACGAGACTCGCGCTGAGCTGGGCGACGTCCGCTCCAAGATCTCCGGCAGCGAGCGTACGCAGGTCGATTCGAGCGGGCTCTGGTCTGCGACGGTGGGACCAACCGTTCAGCTTCGAGGCACCGCGACCGTGGGGAGCGGCGTGCTGCTTCAGTCCCGCCCCTCCGACGTGAACCCGGAGGCCTACAGGACGCTGCTGCTCACGTCGTGGCATGTGATCCGCGACATCCGCGCGGACTCACAGGACGACCAGTGCCCGATCCCTGTCATCGTTCGAGACCTCGACGGAGCGAAGAGCGAGTTCACCGCGACCGTCCTGACCCACAGCGTCGAGTTGGACTCGGCCCTTCTGATCCTGGACTCGTGCGAGCGCTTCGACGTGGGCGCCATGCTGCCCACCCGCGACCGACTCGCCACCACGGAGGTCTTCGAGGACGTGGTGGCCGTCGGCTGCCCGCTCGGCAACGACCCCATCCCCACCCAGGGGCACCTGACCGATCTCCATCACGAGGTCGCTGACGCCCGCTTCTGGATGATCTCGGCGCCTACCTACATCGGCAACTCCGGCGGTGGGATCTACGGGCTCACGTCCCACGAGCTGCTCGGGATCTTCTCCAAGATCTACACCCACGGTTCCATTCGGCCCACCGTCATCCCCCACATGGGGTTGGTGACGCCGCTCGGGGCGATCTATGACTGGATCGACACCAGCGGGGTGGCGTCCGTCATCGAGGGTGCAGGGAGCGCCGTCATCACCCTCAACTGAGCGCGACACCGCCCAGCGCAGGTCACCGCTTGGACCTCGCCCGCGTCGCCCCGATAGCCCCCCCCGAAATAGCCCCAAAGGCCGCTCCCGGCACGCCAGCAGAGTTTCCTGTCCAAGGGACTGGCGAGCCTGCCAGGGTTCACCAAAGGTGCACCCATGGGATGGCAGGTCTCCCCCCACGCGCGCGCTTCTGCGCTCGCGGCCACCCTGACAGCGGTCATCGCAACCTCGGGGGTAGCGAGGGCACAGCTGGCGGCGCCCGTTGATCTCACCTCGACGGTCAACAGCCCGCGGCTCCTGCCGCCTGCGGATGTGGATGGAGACGGTGATGCCGACCTCTTGGTGACGGACGCCGGCGGCCAACACCTGTTTTGGATCGAACAGGTCCCAGGAGGCGTCGGCGAGCTCACGCTGCTCCTCGGCTCCCCTTCTCCTTCCACTCTGTGGGACCTCGCCGATCTCGATGGGGACGGCGACCTCGACGTCTTGGCGCTGACGAGGTCGCCCTCTCAGCTGTACGTGCACGAGCGAGATGGGGACCGATACCTGCCTGCTCGACGGGTCACTGGATTCTCCGGTGAAGCGGTAGACGTCGATGTGGGAGACCTGGACCTGGACGGGCTCCCCGACGTTCTCGTCGCGCTCGATGCGAACAGCCCGGCTCACCGGGGGCACTTCCTTCTCCGGGGGGTCGGCGGCGGCAGCCTCAGCTGGCCGGCGCGCTTCACACCCGGCAGCCAGTCCGCCGCCGGGATCGTCACGGGCCCGCAACAGCTGACAGACCTCGACGGCGACGGCGACCTCGACGTCCTCGTCCTTGACCGTGACCTCCGTCGCGTCGTCTGGTTTCGAAACCAGGGCGCGACCTTTGCGCAGGGGCCGCTGGTCGTCGACCAGTTGAGCCGGCTCAGTTCCCTCGAGGCCCTCGACCTCGACGGAGACGGCCGGCTGGATCTGGTCGCCAGCGGGACCTCACCCAGCCTCGACTTCGGGCAGGAGATCCTCTTCTATCGAGGGACCGGCAACGGCGCGTTCGTGGCCCCGGTTGCGCTCGCTGTTGAGCCCACGATTGAGCCCTCCCCGCTCACTACAGGTGACGTCGACGGGGACGGAGATCAGGACCTCCTGTTCTCCGCGGCCAAGGGTGCGCCCCACTGGCTCGAGAACCTCACCGTGGGGTTCGATCTCCAGCCGCGACCGTTCGCTGCGGAGCCCGGCTGGAGCGTGCTCGACCAGCAGCTCGTTGATCTCGACCTCGACGGTCAGCCCGACCGCGTCATGGCCTGCGACACGGAGCAGGTCGGTTGGAGCCCCGGGATCGCCGCGGGCGAGTTCGGACCGGTCCATGAGATCACGCGCCGTGCGGACGGAGCGCGGGCGGTCGCTGCGCTCGATGTGGACGAGGACGGAGACCTCGACCTCCTCGTGGCGGCCACCGGAGCCCTTCAGGTCATGACCCTCGAGAACCTGGGCTCTGGCGACTTCGCGGCCCCCGAGCCGAGCTTCGAGGTCTCCGGCGCGCTCGAAGAGATGCTCGCCGCCGACGTCGACGGCGACGGGGATCGAGACCTGATCCTCGTCTCCTACTCCGGCGGCTGGGTCGACGTCCGTGCGTTCGAGTCAGGGCAGTTCGCCCCGCCGTCGCGGCTCCACTCCTTCGGGGCTGCGACCGGCGGCACGGTCACGCCAGCCGACGCGGACGGTGACGGACAGCTCGACCTCATCGTCTCGGTCCTCGGCCAGGGCGACGTGCTCTGGTTCCAGGGAGCCCCGGGGGCCCTCGACCCCATTCCGCGCGTCCTCGTCAGCAATCAACCCTCGGTGGCCGACCTCGCGATCCGCGACGTCGACGGGGACGGGAACAGCGACCTCCTCCTGACCGGCCCGGGCTTCGGCGGCTCGGTCGGATGGTTCCCTGGCCATGGCGCTGGAACCTTCGGTCCGCGCGTTGCGATCCCGACCATCAACTTCCAACCCCGCAACGTGGTCCCCATGGACGCGGATGGAGACGGTGACCTCGACCTCATCATCGGCGGCGCGGGGTTCATCTTCCCACTCCTCGAGTGGATCCCACAGACCTCCCCCGGTCAGTTCGGAGCCGCTGACTACGTGGGGAGCGCGGTACAGGGGTGGGCCTCCATCGAGGCCATCGACATCGACCTTGACGGTGATCTCGACCTCGTGACCACCCCACGCGAGGCTTCCATCGAACCCCTGGCGCTCACGGTCTACGCCGCGCCCTTTGGCGGGCCACCGCTCGTCATCAACCGCCCCGAGGGGGTTTCCTCGTTCATCGTGGACGACGTGGATGCCGACGGGGATCCGGACGTCGTCCTCACCTCTGAACGGGCCGACTCGGTGACCCTGCTGCGCGGCACAGCGCGCGGCTTCCTCGGGACAGCGGAGTGCACCGGCACGGGGATGCACCCCACGCTCCTCGAGGCGGTGGGATCCACACGGCGCGCCACGAACGCGCTGCAGCTGCGGGCCACGCGCCTGCCTCCCGGGGCCCTGACGCTCTTCCTCACCAGCCAGACCTCCAGCTACGTGGTGGCCCCTGGCGGGAGCCTGGGCACCCTCTGCCTCGGCGGCGGCATCGGGCGCTTCGATCGGCCCGGGGAAGCCCAGAGCGTCAGCCCGAACGGGCTGGCGACCCTCGAGGTCGACCTCGCGGCGATCCCCGGTCCAAGCTCCTCTCGCGACGTCCTCGCCGGCGAGACCTGGCGCTTCCAGGCCTGGTACCGGGCGTCGAGCGGCGGCGCCGCGACCACCAACTTCACAGGCTCCCTGGCCGTCGAGTTCCGCTAGCCAGCGCGGGTCCACCAGGTGAGCCCCGTGAGGTCGCGCTCATTGCGCACCAGGAGGCTCGCGAGGTATCCAACCACCACGCACGTCGTGCTCCCCACGGCGCCGTAGAGCATGAAGTTCAGCGGGGTTGCGTTCTGAACGTAGGCGAGGACCGCGATCGAGGAGAGCGCCCCGAGCGCGGCGCCTCCCGACGTGGTTCTGGTCGTGAAGATGCCCAGGAAGAAGAGGCCGGCCAGCGGGCTGATCAGGAGGCCAAGGACGCTCTGGAACGTGTCGAAGAGGGAGCGCAGGTCCGAGGCCGCGAAGAGCGCCGCCGTGCCGGTCCCCACCACCCCCATCAGGAACGTCACCCGGCGCCCGGTCTGGAGGTCCGACGCTGACCCGATCCCGAGCCGGCGGTGCCAGTCGTTCGTCCAGGAGGTGGCGATGGAGTGCATGGACGAGTCCAGGCTGGACATGGACGCCGCGAAGATGCCCGCCAGGACCAGGCCGGCGAGTCCCGCGGGCAGCTCCAAGGCCACGAAGAGCGGGAAGACCTCGTCGTTCTTCATCCCAAGCTCGAGCGCCTCGGGCCGCGCGCTGAAGTAGGCGAAGAGCGCGGATCCCAGGGCGAAGAAGCACAGGGTGAACGGCATGGCCACGAGGCCGTTGAGGAGGATGCCCCGCGCGGCGCTGCGCTCGTCCTTGGTGGACAGGTAGCGCTGCACCACCGCCTGATCGGTGGTGTAGGGGCCGAACTGGAGGAACATGGCCCCCAGCAGCACCGACCAGCTGGCGGTGTCCGTCCAGGAAGTCCCAGGCGCGAACCAGCGCAGCTTGTCCACGGAGCGCGCAATCTCGAGGGCGGGCTCCAGTCCGCCTGCGCCGTCCACAGCCAGCGACAAGGCCACGAACAGCCCCCCGATCAGCACGAAGACCTGGAGCACATCGGTCCAGACCACGGCCTCCATACCGCCGAGCACGGTGTAGACCGTCGCCATCACGCCGATCGTGGCGATACAGGTGTAGACGTCCACGCCCGTCACCGTGGAGAGGGCGAGCGACGGCAGGAACACGACGATCGCCATCCGCGCCACCTGGAACGCCATGAACGAGGCGCTGCCGAAGAGGCGAATAGAGAGGCTGAAGCGACGCTCGAGGTACTCGTACGCGGTCGTGATCTCCAGCCGCCGAAAGAAGGGCAGGTAGAAGACGATCACGATCGGGGCCATGACGAGGATCGTGATGGACGTCAGCGCGAACACCCAGTCGTCCATGTAGGCCTTGGCCGGCACCGCGACGTAGGTGATCGCGGAGAGCTGAGTGGCGTAGATGGAGAGCCCCGCGGCCCACCAGGGAATCCGCCTGCCCGCCAAGAAGAAGTCGTCCGCCGTGCGCTCGCGCCGCGCGAAGAACACGCCGAGCAGCAGGATGCCGAGCAGATAGATCGCCATCACCGCGTAGTCGAGGCCGGCCAGCCGCGCGGGTTCACGGTCCACGACCCCGAGTTGGACCTCGCTCGTACGAACCCCGGGCCGGACCTCTCCGCTCGCGATCGCGAACCCGCCTTCCCAGGGCGCGATCCCCGTCGTGACCACACCTCGCGGCATGGTCCCCTCCTGAGTCCAGGTGTCCGTCAGCGTGTGGTAGGCCTCGACGTCAGCCGTGAACTCGGAGCGGGCCGCCTGCGGAAGGTCGAGCGGCACCGCGGCCACGCCCGAGAGAAAGATGATGTGGGACTGGCCAGTTGGCCAGGCCAGGCCAGCCGAGCGGCCAAGCCCAAGGCCATGGGCTCCCGACCTCGGGGCAGCAGGGGAGCGATGCTGCGTCCACGCTCTTCGATCTGATTCGAAGCTCCAGAGCTCGTTCGAGACCGGCAGGAAGCGGCTCCCGTCCGGGAGGCTCTCCGGCTCCTGACCAGGAATCTCACCGGAGTAAACAAACAGCGCCTCCTTCCCCTGCGCGTTGCGCTGGGATGCGGCGACGAACTTGAGGCCTGCACGCCCGGGGAAGGGCGCAGACTCGATCCAACCCGTCTCCATGTCCTCGGGGTCGAGGATCCATGTGGCGCGGACAAGATCAGATGCCTCTGCAGATCGCTGTGCGCCGAGCACCACCACGAGGCCGTCCACCAGCCCCGCAGCCAGGAACTGAGACGGCGCCGGCAGGGAGGGGCCTGCGCTGAAGCGCACGGCGCCGCTCCCGTCGACGTCAGCGATGAGGACCTCTGACGTGGCGCGACGGGAGTCCCCGCCACCGATCAGCAGGGCGCGGCCGCCGAGGTGGACCACAGCCCCGTAGGCTCGCGGCTCGGGGAGCGGGGGCCCGGCGGCCCACGCCTCCCCGTCGAAGACCCAGGTGTCTGCGTACCAGACCTTGGCCCCCCCCTCCCAGGGTGCCGCCTCTGGGAAGTTCGCGCCGCCGGCCACCAGCAGCTGCTGGTCGCCGTCAGGTCCCTCCAGCGTCGCGACGAATGGGCCGCCGAAGCCAACCGAGTCGGGGACCGAGGGGAGAGAATCCCACAGGATCGGCGCGGGCGAGGAGGCCTCCTGCGCCGCCGCAGCGGCGCACAGGGAGAGGAGCAGCGGGGCGATCAACGGGCCGCTCCCACGCGAACGTTCCCTTCGAGGTCCAGCGCGTCGAGGGCGGCGTCGAGCCGCGAACACCCGTCTGCGTTCAGCCCCCCGATCGGAAGCCGCGGAGGCCCGATGTGTACGCCGAGCCGGGCCATGGTGTGGCGCGCCGCGGCCATGTACCCGAAGGAAGCCAGGGTCTGAACCAGGTCGATCGAGACCTGCTGGAGCTCGCGAGCGCGCTCGGACTCACCCTGATCGTGCGCCGTGATGATTCGATTGAAGAGCGGCGCTGCGAAGTTGTAGGTGCTCCCGACGGCGCCCTTCACCCCGAGGCTCAGGGCAGAGAGCAGGGCCTCATCCGTGCCACAGAGCACGTCGTACGCGCCGTCATGAGCGCCAAGGTAGTCCTGCACATGCCAGCCCTCGAACCGGCTGCACTTGATGCCACGCAGCCCGGGGACGTGCTCACCGAAGGCCAACGCGAGCTCCCGGCCGCTGAAGGGGAGGCCCGTCAGCGCGGGGATGTCGTAGTAGTAAAGGGACCGGTCGCCAGCCGCGGCGGCGATCTCGGCCAGGGAGCGCGCCACGAGCTCAGCGGTTGCCGGCCGATAGAAGCACGGGGAGATGGCGCCCAGTGCCTCCACGCCCGCGAGCCCGGCCGCAAACTCGGCCAATCCCGCGGCCTCGCGCAGGCTCTCGCCTCCCACCTGGGTGATGACACGGAGGCCGGCCGCAGGCCCAGCCTCCGACCAGGCCTCGAACAGGTCCCGCTTCTCGTCCACGCCGAGGGATGCCCCCTCCCCCGTCGCTCCGGCCACGAAGACCGCGCTGACACCGTCCCCGGCCAGATGCCCTGCCTGCGCGGGGATCGCCTCGAGGTCCATGGCCCCGCCCTGCCCGTTCTGATCAACGAATGGCGTGTGTGGCGCGGCGACGAGGCCGTGGAAGGGCTTCTTCATTCCCTCGTTCTATCCGATCGCCACTCAATGGAGTGCCCACTCGACCGCCCACGACGTCGACCCGGCGACCCGGTGCCTTCGACACGCGGGCGGACAGCAGCCTCGCCCTGGCGCTCGATCTGAGGCGAATCGGTCCTTCCTTCAAGGGAATCCCGACCTTCTCGCCCCGTCCGCCACATTCGCCTCGGACACGGGGCTACGCTCGTGTCTGAGCAAGCGCGAGAAACGGCCCGGCGTTGAAAGTCCGGAGCAAAGAAGCGCGATCATCATCATCGGGGCCATCGACAGGTCCTTCAGAGCGGCGAAGACGCCGCAATCCGTTACGGGGCAGAAAGCCCCACGTGGACCACATCATGGCCTCTGAAATGACGGCGCCGGAAGGCGCCGGAGAGTATCCGTCGTACGAGCAGCCGCAGCCGAGCACCCTGGAGAACGACTCCGATGGTGCAGGGAGCACGCCTCCCCACGGCGCGGAGCACGAATCCGCTGACACCCACGAAGCCGCTGACGCCCACGGCGCCAGCGATCACAGCGGCCACGGGCAAGGAGCCCCGGACGGGGCTGCCGAGGTTCCCCAAGAGGATCCCTTCGCGAAGGTCCCCGCTGCGCTTCAGCCGGCCCTCCAAAGGCGCGGCTTCACCGAGCTCTCCGAGGTCCAGTCCGCCGTTCTCGCGGCCGACTCGGGCGCCAGCGACCTGCGTATCTCCTCCCAGACGGGCTCCGGCAAGACTGTCGCCCTCGGGCTCGTGGTCGCCCGCGTCCTCGTGGAGCCCCGCGGCGATCGCGGCCCCGACGTGCTGGTCGTCGTCCCAACGCGCGAGCTCGCCCAGCAGGTCTCGACCGAGCTTCGCTGGCTCTTCGCTGACCTCGAGGACACCATCGTCGCCTCCGTCACCGGCGGGACGCCGATCTTCCAGGACAAGAACACGCTCCGGAACGAGCCGCGGGTCCTCATCGGGACCCCCGGGCGCCTCGTTGACCACCTGACGAACGAGAACCTCGACCTCGGCAACGCCCGCGAGCTGGTGCTCGACGAGGCCGACCAGATGCTCGACATGGGGTTCCGAGAGGACCTCGAGACCATCCTCAACGCGACGCCTGGCGAGCGTCGCACCCACATGGTCTCCGCCACGTTCCCCCCCGGGATCGAGCGGCTCGCCGAGCGCTACCAGCGGGACCCCGTGTCCGTGGAGGGCACCGCCCTCGGGGAGGCCAACGCGAACATCGAGCACATCGGACACCTCGTCCAGCGCTCGGACCGCTACACGGCGCTCGTCAACCTGCTGCTGCTCGCCGGCGACGAGCGCGTGCTCGTGTTCGTCGAGCGCCGCTCCGACGCCGCGCAGGTCGCCACCATGCTCTCCGAGGACGGCTTCTCCGCGCTCCCGCTCAGCGGCGAGTTGGCGCAGAGCCAGCGCAACCACACCCTCGCGGCCTTCCGCAACGGTCGCGCCACGATCCTCGTGGCCACGGACGTGGCGGCGCGAGGGCTGGACGTGCCCGACGTGACGACCGTCATTCACACCTCGCCCCCCATCGACCCTGAGGTCTACACGCACCGCAGCGGTCGGACGGGCCGGGCCGGACAGACCGGCCGGAGCATCCTGCTCGCGCCGCCGAACCGCCGGCGCAAGCTCGGCTTCCTCCTCGCGGACGCCCGCGTGGACCTCGAGTGGCGCC
>OCVR010001328.1_pt1 | contig 19919 bp, 11 predicted proteins | sample 1539091 | NCBI WGS metagenome assembly OCVR01 (sample SAMEA3355530, study PRJEB22509) | marine metagenome | biome: marine; feature: coastal ocean; material: water | place: USA | collected 2010-08-07 | depth 16 m | reverse complement strand
TTAATTTTAGGGAGTTAAAGTATTTGCATAAATAGATGAATTATATTATTAAAAGTGCTTTATTCTATTTATTAATAAAATTATATTTTCATAGAAATAAAGTACAATTAGAAGAAAAATATGCTGGACGTAGCTTGTACTAAACGTATAAACAATCAATAAATTTCTTTGTTTCTAATAGTAGAAAACACTCAACATGAAAGCGACTATACTCACCATAGGTGACGAATTACTAATAGGACAAATCATCGATACTAATGCGGCTTGGATGTCACAAAAATTGACCGCTCTAGGTATCTCAGTGGTAGAGAGAATTACTGTATCTGATGAGCATGGTCCGATAGTAGAAGGAATAAGATATTGCCTCAGAAAGTCGGATATAGTACTAATGACTGGTGGACTTGGTCCTACCAAAGATGATATCACTAAATTGTCTATAGCTGACTATCTAGGTGTAGGTATGGAGTTTCATAAAGAAGTGTTCGATAGAATTAAAGCCATATTTGCTCCTAGAAATATACCGTTGACTGACGCTCATAAAGATCAATGTTATCTTCCTGAAAATGTAGAGATATTGACTAATACTATGGGTACTGCTCCTGGAATGCTTTGGCAGCACGAAGGAAAGCAAATCGTTTCGATGCCAGGCGTACCGTATGAGATGAAGGCTATTATGACAGAGCAGCTTCTGCCGCGATTAGCACAAAATCCAGATCGGAAAGTGATACTTCATAAGACGATAATGACAGCTGGTATGGGCGAATCTAGTATCGCAGATAAGATTGAAGATATAGTTGATGGATTTGATGAGGAAGTAAGTATAGCCTACTTACCTGGATTGGCGCAAGTAAGGTTGCGTATTACTGCCAAAGGCGATAATGAATCAGTATTGCAATCCAAATTGGATAAAGCCGTAGAATTAGTATGCCATAGAGTAAGTGATCTAGTATTTGGGTATGATGAGATCACATTGCAAGAAGCCTTACAACAGATGTGTATTGATCGTGGATTGACTGTAGGTACAGCGGAGAGTTGTACAGGTGGCCATATATCTCATTTGATTACGTCTATCTCTGGATCATCTGCTTATTATAAAGGGTCGGCGATTACCTATTGCAATGCACTCAAGCAGAAGATGCTCGGTGTAAAAGCTGAGACGCTCGAAGCATATGGAGCAGTCAGTGAACAAGTGGTAGAAGAGATGGTAAAAGGCGCATTAGATCTTTTAGATGTAGATATCGCTGTGGCACTTTCTGGTGTAGCTGGACCCAAGGGTGGCTCTATTGAAAAACCTGTGGGTACCGTATGTATCGCAGTTGGTACACATGGTATAATAGAGACACGAACTATATTGTCTTCTAAGGACCGCAGTAAAAACATTGCTTATGCTAGTAACCAGGCATTGAATATGCTTAGAAAATACGTTTTGCAGGCTAAATAAGTTAACTTTGTTCTTGATTTTGGAGAGTATATGAAGTTGACCAATTTTGAAATAAACACAAACTGAAAATATGGCTAAAGTAGAGTTAATCATGCCTAAAATGGGCGAAAGTATCATGGAAGCGACTATCCTCAATTGGACTAAAAGTGTAGGTGATACGATCGATTTAGATGAGACTGTACTCGAGATAGCTACGGACAAAGTAGACTCCGAAATACCATCACCTGTAGCAGGAGTATTATCTGAAATATTATTTGAAGTAGATGCCGTAGTGCCAATTGGCACTGTGATCGCTATAATAGCTACAGAAGGAGAAAGTGCATCTCCATCCGCTAGCGCTTCAGTGGCAGAGTTGCCAGCAGCTGTAAAAGCAGCAGTAGTACCAGCGGCTTCAGCTAATGTAGCATCGTCAAGCAATGAAGTAGGTGATAGTAAGAGATTCTACTCTCCCTTAGTGAAAAATATTGCGGCATCAGAAGGAATAGCATTATCTGAGCTAGAATCTGTACCTGGTTCAGGGGCTAAAGGCAGAGTAACTAAAAAAGATATGCTAGCATATGTAGTAAATAGATCTGGAGCACCAACGACCCAGGTAGCTGGACCAGCGGTAGTAAAGACTGTGTCAGTTCCAAAAGCATCAACAAATGTATCAACTGCATCAAGTAATGTTAGTGCGACAGGCAATGTTGAGATCATTGAGATGGATCGTATGCGTAAGTTGATAGCTGACCATATGGTATTGAGTAAACATACGTCTCCTCACGTAACATCATTCGTAGAGGCTGATGTAACTAACTTAGTGAATTGGAGAAACTCTGTAAAAGGAGAATTCATTAAGAATCATGGAGAGAAAATTACGTTTACTCCTATATTCATAGAAGCAGTAGTGAAAGCGATAAAGGACTTTCCAGGTGTTAATGCATCAGTAGATGGTTCAAGCATCATTATGAAAAAGGATATCAATATAGGAATGGCAGCGGCTCTACCTAGTGGTAATCTAATAGTACCAGTGATCAAAAATGCAGACACTCTCAATATGGTAGGTCTTACTAAGAAAGTAAATGACTTAGCCGGTAGAGCGAGAACAAATAATTTGTCTCCAAATGAAATACAAGGGGGAACATTTACAATGACGAACGTAGGTACATTTGGAAATGTGATGGGTACACCTATCATCAATCAACCTCAAGTAGCTATATTAGCAGTAGGAGCCATCCGCAAAAAACCAGCAGTAGTAGAAACAGAATATGGAGACGTCATAGCTATCAGGCAAATGATGTTTTTATCACTATCGTACGATCATAGAGTTGTAGATGGCATGCTTGGAGGATCCTTCCTCAAGAGGATAGCTGACTACCTTGAACAGTTCGATGTAGATCAGAAAATATAATGAAACATATACTTCTTTGTATTACCGGAGCTTTAAGTATTGTTTTGTTGACAATGATCTTTTCTTCTTGTGGATCAAGTAATGTGCTTGTAGAAGATACAGATTTAGTCAATGTCAAGTCCTCTGCTAGAGGCTTAGACGGACAGGCAGAGAAGTACTTCAAAGCAGAAAAATACAGAGAGGCCCTTGAGCTTTATAAAGGACTCAAAAGCACAAAAGAAAATTTGCTTTATAAAGGTATTGCCGCGTATCATGTTGGAGAAATAGATCTTTCACTTAGGTCCCTTATCGATTCGTATAGCAATGGAAATCGTGATAAGAGATTATATGTTTATATGGCCGATAATTACTTGACTCAAGGCAAGTATGAACAGGCTACTAGTTTTTATAAAAACTATTTGCGATTTATAGATAAAGATTCTCCAGAGAGAAATGAGACAATCCATAAGATCAAAAGATGTGGATTTGCCAAAGACTACAAATATGTAGATCAAAGAGCATTTGTAGAGAATCTAGGGGAGTCAGTGAATACTATATATGATGAATTATCGGCACTGCAGAGCCCTGGTAACCCCAATAAATATTACTTTTCATCTAATAGAAATGGTAGTACAGGAGGACTAAGATCTGAGGATGGTTTTAAGGATAATATCTATGGCTCATATTCATCTGATATGTATGCAATAGAAACTACAGGAGGTAATTGGAATTTTGTTTCAAGTATCGATCCTGTTCTCAATACACCAAGACATGATATTATCCAAGATTTTAGTAGGGGTGGAGAAATTCTCTATTATCTTAAAACTAATGATTTTAAAGAAGGATCTTTTCTGACAGATACTTTTAGAATAGATAGAGAAGTAGTAAAATTTCCTGGAGTAATGCAATGTCCTATAGTAGGAGATTTGGGCGATAGAGATATTAGGGTCTTTGACGATAATACATACCTATTCTCAAGTATTAGAAAAGGAGGTTATGGTGGATATGATCTCTATTTTCTTACTAAAGAAGACGGAGTTTGGTCTGATCCGATTAATTTGGGTCCTGAGATTAATAGCTCTTTTGACGAAATCACACCATACTTAACTAGTAATGGTAGTAAGCTATATTTTAGTTCTAATAGAATTAATAGTATGGGTGGATATGATGTCTACGAATCAGACTTTGGATTAGAGACAAGCAAATGGTCAAAACCAGCTAATCTCGGATTGCCGATCAATTCTTCTAGAGATGATATATACTTTAGATTAGCCGCAGATGGTTTATCTGGAATGATGTCATCTAATAGAGTAGAGTCTATGGGTGGGCATGATTTATTTATGGTATATTTTAAAAATCAGATTCAAGATCAAATGAATCTGATTTATACTGTACCTTTTCTTAAAGTAAGAGAAAGTAAATTTTTGGAAGAAGTCTCGAAAGCTGAAGAAATAGCGATTGCAAAAGAGGATGAAAAGGATTCAATAGGTGTGATTATAGAATTAGAAGAAGAAGTCGTAATAAAAGCAGAGGATAAGAAAGATTATTCAGGAATGAAAAAAAGGGAGGTGGTAATTGCTCCATTATTATACGGTGCATCTGAGAATATTACAAATCCTCAGAATCTGACCCAACTTAATAGAGTAATAGAAACACTTAAAATTTTTCCTGAAGCGAGTGTAGAAATAACAGGCCATGCAGTGAAAGAAGGTCTACCAGAATTTGATCTTTATTTTTCAATAAAAAGAGCTGAAAAGGCAGCTGATTACCTCAAACAGAACGGAATTTCAGCAAATAGAATTTTTCTGAGAGGTGTAGGAACACAATACAGCATTGTATCCTCAAGTAACGTAGTACTATCCAACAAGTATAACAGAAGATTGGAGCTGAGAATAGTAGCGCCATCTGAAGTTCCTCTCAGGGTTATTTATAATAATCCATCTATCCCGGATCAATCTAAAGACAAAACAGCCAAAGAATTTACTGCTTTTCAATCAGGATTAAAGTATAAGATCTCGCTAATTGCAACTAAGCAAATGTATAAAGATCCTATTATCAGAATTGAATCTGATGTTATGATAGATAAAGAGATAGGTACTGAAAATTACCAATATACCGTGGGGATATTCGAGACATATTCCCATGCGAGATCTGCTAAATCAAGACTGACAAGTACTAATCAGTATAATAGTATTTCTATAGAAACATATATAGATGGTAGAATAGTAGATAGAAATAATATTTCTAGTCTTCAGTCGAAATATCCTGACCTGATAAATTTTATTAACTATGAAATGTCTAATTAGGTTTAGGACTGTAAATTAAATAGATTATAAATAACTATTGAAAGTTCTAAGACGTTTTATCCTTGTAAGGGAATTTCAGATATAATTGTAAATTTTTCAATTAGTAAAAAGAAACTTATGAAGTTATTCTTAATCACAATAGGGCTAATTGCTAGTGTATCAATATTTGCACAAGAAGTTGATGGTATAAGATTTATTCTAGCAGACTTGACTAAGGCACAAGTGCAAGCAACTAATGCTGATAAAATAATTTTCGTTGATGCCTATACCACTTGGTGTGGGCCCTGTAAAATGATGGATCGTACTACATTCAAAGATGAGGAAGTTGCCAAATTCTACAATGATAATTTTGTAAATCTTAAGATGGACATGGAAAAAGGCAAAGGGCCAACTTTTGCGCAAAAGCATTCTGTGCGAGGATATCCATCTTTTTTGTTTTTGAATGCTAGGGGAGATCTTGTACACCGTTCTTTGGGTTTTCAAGATGAAAAAAGATTCTTAAAATTAGGTCAGTCTGCTTCTGATCCAAGCCAACAAGTAATCACATTGCAAAATCGATTCGAATCAGGTGAGAAAGATCAAAAATTCTTACTTAATTATGCCGATGCACTAACTATGGCTGGTATGAGTGGGTACGATGAAGTGACACAGGCTTATATTGAACAAGAGAAAAATTGGAACACTTCAAAGAATATAAAAGTGTTATTTGATTACTCAAAGGCATCGATCGATTCTAAACTTTTTCAATATATGATTGCTAATAAAAATCTGTTTGAAGCCGAAATAGGCATGCAGAAAGTAGAGGATAAAATCTCTTTTGCTGCTAGTTCGGATGTAAGGTCAAAGCAAGTAGATACTACAGATAAAGAGGCACTGACAAATCACTTTGCTAAGTACTTTGGTGTAGATCATGCAGATGAAAGAGCTACCGGATACTACCTCAATAATCTTATGTATTCGCCAGGAGAAATCAACGAACAGAAGTACTTGGCTGATGTTCAATTATTTATGGCTAGTAATCCCGTTCTTAGTTTTAAGAGCCTCAATGCGCACGCTTGGAGAATCTATGAATTGAGTGATGATAGGTTATTGTTGGCTCAAGCAGAATCATGGATCAATAAGTCTATTGAACAAGAAAAAAATTCTTTTAATCTTGATACTAAGGCATCTATACTGTACAAGTTAGGGAAGAAAAAGGAAGCTTTGAAGGCCGCGGAAGAATCTGTTAAATTGGCAGGAGAAGAGGGTAGCAACCCTAGTGCGACTGAAGAACTGATATCCAAGATCAAGGCAATGTAGGAATGATAAATGCAAAAAATATATAGAACGGCCGTTGAAGTTAATTCAATGACCTTTTGTCTTTTAAGGTTGCAATACTTTATTGCATCATATATCTCTTTCCTGGCAAAGGCCTCACTATCCCTTTAAATTCTAATTGGATCAATATTGAGGATAGTTCTGACGCAGGGATCTGCATCAGATGCTGTAGTGAATCTATAGGAAGTTCTTTATGCGATCTGATATAATCTACTATTGATTGTTCTCTATCCGATAATTCTACAAATAGTTGCGCTTGTATTGGTTGATTACTAATCTCATCCCATCGCATGATATAGGCAATGTCTTTCGCTGATTCTATCATGTGAGCTTTGTGTGATTTGATTAGTTTGTTAGGTCCTGTTGACATTTCATCATTGACTCTACCTGGTACTGCAAATACATCTTTGTTATAGGCATCTGCAAATGTAGCGGTAATAATAGATCCTCCTCTCAACGCAGATTCTACGATAATAACAGCGTCACTCAGAGCGGCGATAATACGATTACGTAGAGGAAAATTTTCTCGATCTGGCTTACTGTCATGGCCAAACTCTGTAAGAAGGCCACCGTGATTTACCATTTTTTGAGATAGTTTTCTGTTGGTAGCTGGGTAAACCATATTTAGTCCGTGTCCAAGTACTCCAATAGTTTCTTGGCCGGTCTCTACAGACTTACGATGTGAGGTAGTGTCTATTCCATATGCCAATCCACTGATAATGCTCACTCCATATGTTTTGAGCCCTTCGACTATTTTCTCACATTGTATGACTCCGTATTCGCTTGGCTTACGTGTGCCCACGATACCAATAGTTCGCTGTGGATTAAGGTTGGCTGAGCCTTGATAGTATAGCATAACAGGACTCTGATCAAAATACTTGAGTCGGCGAGGGTAATCATCATTGAGGTAGTACAATGTAGAGACCTTGTTTTTCTCAATGAATTTTAGTTCTATTTCTGCTCTAGACAATGCATCATCTCTATCGCTCAATATTTGTTGTGCGGTGATCTGAGCAATTTGAGGTATAGCGACAAGATCTGCTGCGCTGGCTGACCAAAGTGCTTCAGGTGATCCGAGGTGTGCAATTATTGACTTGGCAGATACTGGACCTACATTGTTGATCTTAGTGATCGCAATTTGATGAAGTAATGACATTCTAATTTGTTTTTACTTTCGTTATTAAATTGGTATTGATTACTATTTTTTATCGGAGGTTTGAGCTTTTAGAAAAAATAAATAAAAATAGATCTGTAATTCTAGTTGATAAAAATTTTAATTTTAAGTCAGATTTAGAATATTTAATTAACGTTATTGGTCTATTTTTTATTTGTACGCTGAGCAAATATCCACTATCACTAACGTTTTTATTTCACTTTGGCAGATTGATAAAATTTATTGGCATTTGCATTGTCTCCCATCATCTTGTATGTATCACCAATTGCCTTGTTCACGGTAGTATTGGTTTTTGTGATTTCATATGCTTTACCAAGGTAATGCATTGCCCATTTACTGTTATTTTTTTTGAGAAGGAGTTCGTTGTAGCCTAGATCATAGTAGAAATTAATAATTGCATCGTCTGACATACGGTTTCCTCTTAAGTATTCAATATATTCTGTGATGAATGGAATATCTGGTCTGTTAGATCCTGCATCTTTGAATGTTGCCAATAGCTTTGTTAGATCCTGATCTAATTTATATAATTCACTTGCCATACCTGCACGCATAAGTTGTGCATTTTTATAATTAGGTATTAGAGTTGCAGCTTTGTTAGAATATTGCATTCCTTTTATGAGCATTACCTTTTTCTTTTCTCGATCGCTTTCTGCTCTTGCATTATTATAAAGGGCAGTAGACATAAACGAATTCGCTCTAGCGCTATTAGTCGATACTTTTACAGCGGATTGATTGAGCGTCAGCGCAGATTCCCAAGCGGGTATACGTGTGAACGTTTTGTATGCGTATCCAATTATCATCACTCCCAGAATTCCATAAGCGATATACTTACCAATTGGTGATTTCCAATTACATAATTTTTCTCTAAGTAGATATACGATCAGCAGACAAGAACCTACAGTCGATATAAATATGAATCTCTCATTCATAAATGTACCTACATTGACAACCACATTAGATACAATGCTCAGTGCTGCTAGATAGAAAATTATTGCGAAGCTTGTAATTGATTTAAATCTCCATTTCCAAAATACAACTGCTGCTAATCCAAGATGTGCTAAGAGTCCTAAAATCGCTCTATAGTCTCCCCAATTCAATATCGGAATAGCATATGGATAGTAATCATGTGATAAATGGATCGGGGCTATACTCAAACTAATATATTTGAGTAGCGTATAAGATATTGTAGCTAACTTCTGGCCACTAGTCATTCCGTAGAATGGATTATTCATCACATCTGTGATCTCCATACTAAAGTCCGGTACTCCTGCTACATTGAATCTCAATATGAGATAAGCTATAGTAGTTGCTAATAATAATCCCATTACTTTAATGTAGTCTTCAATCTTCGAAGATGTGAAAAAATACATTGCTGCAGGGATGATTGCTAAGAATGTAATTGTGTTTTCTTTAGATAAAAGACCCAAGAAAAACATGAATACTGCAATTATCAATTGCCATAATTTCTTGCTATTAACATAATGCATTACTGAGATTACGGTCAATCCAGAGAATAGCATCGCCATTATTTCGTCTCGTCCTTTTATATTCGCTACAGCCTCTGTATGCACTGGATGAAGTGTATATATTAGAGCAGTGACGAAGGCCAAGCCAATGAAGGTATCTCTATTTTTATCTCTATTTAGTAATAGTAAGTATAGCATCCAAAATATAATCATACAAGTAAGGCCATAGAATACTATATTATTGATATGACCTACTCTTGGTGACATACCAAATGCTTCTACCTCTAATGCGAAGGTTACTAATGATAATGGGCGATACCTACTTCCTTGGACTAGATTTTTCTGTTCGCCAAAATATCCAGTCATACTTTCGTTGGTAAGTATATCCCAGACGCCAGCTACACCTTTGGATGTAAACTGATTATCTTTGATCACGATAACATCATCTAATACGTATCCATAATCTATACCTTGGAAATATAGTAATCCACAAAGTATAAATAGAATACTTGCCTTCAACCAGCTATCTTTCCAGAAAGAGTAATCTTGTGGCACATGCGGTACTATTGGCTGGATGACAGTTTTTGACTTTGGTGTCTTTGTTACCGTTGCTTTCTTTTTATTCTTTTTAGCCACTACTTTATTTATGCTTGAAATCTAAAGTTAGCAAATAGAAAGAAAAAATATCAAATAATCCAATTCAGGTACTACGACCAAATTAGTAATAGAATATTTTATCTTCACAATCTTATCAAAAGGAAAAATTGAAAATGAAGACAATAAAAGGCCCTGCAATTTTTTTAGCACAGTTTATGGGTGATCAAGCACCATACAATTCACTCGAAAGTATCTGTCAATGGGTATCAGACCTTGGCTACAGAGGTATACAGATACCTACATGGGAGCCAAGGTTAATCGACTTAGAGAAAGCAGCAGAAAGTAAGACGTATTGCGATGAGCTTAAGGGCAAAGTTGCGAGTTATGGATTAGAGATTACAGAGTTATCAACTCACCTTCAAGGTCAGCTTATTGCAGTCAATCCTACCTATGATAGTATGTTTGATGCGTTTGCTCCGGATGAAGTGAAAGGCAATCCTAAAGTAAGGCAAATTTGGGCCGTTAATCAACTCATGATGGCAGGTAAAGCTAGTGAACATCTTGGATTAAAGGCGCATGCTACATTCTCAGGGGCTCTGATATGGCAAACAGTATATCCTTGGCCGCAACGTCCAGAAGGATTAGTTGATATGGCTTTCGCAGAACTGGGTAAGAGATGGACGCCGATATTGGATCATTTTGATAATTGTGGTGTGGATATATGTTATGAATTACACCCTGGAGAAGACTTACATGATGGAGTGACTTATGAGTTGTTTTTAGAAAAGGTAAATGACCATAAAAGAGCATGTCTCTTATATGATCCGAGTCATTTTTTGCTTCAGCAATTGGATTATTTGCAGTTTATTGATTTTTATCATTCGCGTATCAAAGCTTTCCATGTCAAGGATGCAGAATTTAATCCTACTGGAAAATCTGGTGTATACGGAGGATATCAAGGTTGGAATAATAGAGTAGGTAGATTCCGCTCACTAGGAGATGGACAAGTGGATTTTGCCGGCATTTTTACCAAATTGTCAGAATATGGATTTGGTGGTTGGGCTGTAATGGAATGGGAATGTTGTGTTAAGTCTTTAGAACAAGGCGCCAGAGAAGGAGCATCATTTATCAAAGACCACATTATAGAAGTTACCCAAAAAGCATTCGATGATTTTGCAGGGGGCGATGTGAATGAAGCGTATCTTAAAGGACTTCTAGGTATATAGTTAATTAGATAGTCAATCATGATATTTATGAAAAGAAGTAATCCATTACTAGTATTTGTCTTAATTATTCAGTCGATTACATTGCTTGCTCAAGATACGACGTGTATTGACTTACTCCCAGTAGAGATCAGAGCAGAAAGGTCATTTACTCCATCGAAGGTATCATTAAGTAGATCTCATTTTTTGAGTTCACCGGCGTCGTTTGATGATCCGAGTAGGTTGCTGATGAAGTATCCAGGATTCTCTGTGTCTAATGATCAGAATAACGCCATTATTTATGATGGCTTACCAAGCCACTATAGTACATGGAGTCTATATGGAGCGCAGATTGCCAACCCCAATCACTTGAGTAATGCGGGTACAGTTAATGATAAACCAAGCAGATCAGCAGGCGGAGTCAATATATTTAGCGGTCAAGTAATTGGTGGATTAGACTATTACACAGGAATAGATGGTCCAGCCCATGGTATTGGCGGAGTAGCGGATATGTCTTTAAGATCTCCTTATCAAAATAGTATTACTGCTAATCTTAGTTTGATCGGATTAGAAGCAGGAATTGATAGGGTTTTTGATGAAGGAAATTCTTCTTTATTGGCTAACTATAGATATTCTACAGTAGGATTATTGGGTCAAATGGGGGTTGACTTTGGAGGAGATAAGATTACTTATCAAGACGTATTGGCTGAGTATAAAACTAAATGGAGAGATCAAGAGATAATTGTCACATGTGCTTATGGTAAATCGAGTAATAATTTTGAAAGACAGTTACTTCAAAGTGATTCGTCTGCGACCTTTAAAGAGATACAAGACATAGAGTTGTATGCACAAAATATTGCCACTGCATTATCTATTAGTGGATTTAACCATAGATTAACTTTAGCTTATAGTTCTAGAGATGAAAATAGAGAGAGTAGATACATGTGGGATGATGAAAGCGAATTTACATCAAGTCAACTCACCGAAAATATTTTATCACTTTATGGATATAAGACTTGGGAGACAGATAAGATAGATTATAAAATTAGCCTTAATGCGAATCAATACAGCTATGATATTTTTGATGTGAATTCGAGATACTTTGATTCGGTATTAAATGATTTTTCTAAGTTTATATTTTTTGATAATGCTTATTTAGAAATTCGTCCACGTGTCACTTTAGGATGGAATATTGATGAGAATCAAATTTTATCTATCGGATCTTCTGCCTTTATTCAATCGTATAATAACGATGCATACTTACTTCCGTTTATTTCATATACGGGTAAGATTAATTCTTATAATACTTCACTTATCATACAAAATGATAGACAATCAGTATCTCCTGAATTACTAGGTATGAGTGGATTTGATGGGGTAACTTCATTTGGAAATTCATCTATGAATAGCATTAATTCATGGGCATTTAAGTTAGATGTAAATAAATCGAAATACGGATTTATGCTTTTTTGCAATCTGCTTTTTGATACGCCCTTTAGTCCTACTTCTGGTATTTCTGGTCTTAGTGAACTGGGACAACTGCCTATACAGCCACTAGGAAGTATAGAAGATGCAATTACTTTTGGTTCTAAAGTCTATGCAGGATTTGATATTAATAGTTACAAAATATATGTCAATTATACATTTATGGAAAACCTATTGGATTATGATTTTAATCATTCTATCCCTTTAGATTTTACAACAATGTTTAATTTTAAACTGGACAAATCGATGACCCTATCAGACGAAAAATCTCTTAGAGTAACAACATCTTTCCATTTTAGAAACGGTTATCAAAGAATGTTAATTAATGAAGATGAATCACGTCTAATAAATCAGACGATTTATGGTCAATATGACTTTAGTAGGTTGAATAATTACCATCGTATTGATCTAAGAATTAGCTACATCAAAAAAGGGAAATGGAGGAATGTTTTCTCTCTAGATATCCAAAATGTAATGAATCGACAGAACGATGCCTATTATTATTTTGATCCTTTGTTAGATGAAATAGTATTGCAAAAACAATTAGGATTAATACCAATCTTAAGTTGGCGAGTTATCATTTGAAACTCTTCAAAAGATTACAATTATAATCTTGGATAACATTTAGCAGTGCAGGTGACAAAGCATGCTTAGAGGTTGGGTTTGTCTAGCATTTTTCTTTCTTAGCAATGCAAGAATAAACTGCTAGTAGACCAAGAAACGATTGTCAGTATCGTATTATAACTTAAGTATTCTAGTACTCCAATAGATCACCAATTGCCTTACTGACTTTATCAGTAGAAGGAACCATAGTTTTTTCCAATACTTCATTGAGTGGAATTGCTGGCATATTAGCTGAGCCTATTACTCTTACCGGAGCGTCTAACGATTCAAAACATTCTGACTGTACTCTAGCGGCTATACTCTGACCAAAGCCATTTTCCGACGGCTCTTCTGTTACCACCAATATTCTATGATATGCTTTAGCTTGCTCGTATATGAGTTCTGTATCTAGTGGATATAGCGTACGTAAATCTAAAATTCCTACTTGTCCATCGTAATTCTTAGAGGCATTGAGTGCCCAATGAACTCCCATTCCATAAGCGATAACAAGTATTGCTTCACCATTTTCTTTTTTGTCTTCGTCGGCTTGCTGCACCAAATTACCTATACCGAATGGGAGGATATAGTCTTCCGCAGGCTCTATCGATCTAGCAGCATCAGTACCTTTTACTTTTGACCAATACAAGCCTTTGTGCTCTAGCATTACTACTGGATTAGGATCGTGGTAAGCGGCTTTCATAAGACCCTTCATATCAGCTCCATTACTAGGGTAGGCGATCTTGATGCCTTTAATATTAGTCAAGATAGATTCTATACTACTGCTATGGTACGGTCCTCCACTACCATATGCACCAATAGGTACTCTTAGTATCATAGATACAGGCCACTTACCATTAGATAGATAGCATGATCTACTCACTTCTGTAAATAGCTGATTTAGTCCGGGCCAGATATAATCTGCAAATTGCACTTCTACGATTGGCTTGAGGCCTACGGCGGACATACCAACAGTACTACCTACTATAAAAGCTTCTTGGATAGGTGTGTTAAAAACTCTATTATCACCAAATTTCTCTGCTAAAGTAGCCGCTTCACGGAATACTCCACCTAGTCTAGCGCCAACATCTTGACCGTATAGTAGACATTCTTTGTGGTCTTCCATTAATTCTTGTACGGCTAATAGTGCACAGTCTACCATTACTTTTTCTTTTCCATTAGCGGGTGATCTATCTCCCGTTTCCACGGTGATAGGCGTCGGAGCAAAGTCATTAGTATATAGATCTTCTGGACGAGGGTCTTCAGCTTGATTCGCTTTTTCGTATTCAGCTTGAACTTGCTCATTTATAGAAGCTTCTATTTCTTGTATTTTTTTCTCAGTCAGCCCTGATTTAACTAGTTGTTTTCGGAGTACAGGATATGGATCTCTAGTGGCATGCTCTTCAAGATCATCTCGATACCATTCCATACGTACACCAGACGTGTGGTGATTGAGCAAAGGTACCGTTGCATGTATGAGGAATGGTCTTCTTTCTTTGCGGACAAGATCAATCACTTCATTTAATGTGTTATAACATTTAGAAAAGTCGCTACCATTGATAGATCTTACTTCGATACCTGGAAAACCTTTGGCATATTCTGCCGCATTCATTGCTCTAGTTTCTTCTGCATTCGCCGAGATATCCCAACCATTATCCTGTACTAGATATATGATTGGTAGTTGCTTGAGTGCTGCCATCTGCATCGCTTCGGAGATTTCTCCCTCTGTCATCGACGCATCACCTATTGAGCATACTGATATGCCTTTCTTTGCTTTGTCTTTGTTGATTTTAGTAAGTTCCTTGTATTGTAAGCCCATTGCCACTCCTGTAGCTGGGATCGTCTGCATACCTGTTGCAGAAGACTGATGAGGGATTTTTGGCTTATCATCATCTCTAAGACTTGGATGAGAGTAATATGATCTACCGCCACTGAAAGGGTCTTCGCGCTTAGCGAGAAGCTGTAGCATAAGATCATAAGGCGTCATACCTATAGATAGTAGCATTGCGTCATCTCTATAGTAAGGAGATACAAAGTCTTGAGGTAGTAATTGCATACCTGCGGCAATCTGTATCGCTTCATGTCCTCTAGACGTAGCGTGGACGTATTTACTTACATGCTTGAAGTTCTTTTCATAGATTTCGGCCATCGTTTTGGCAGTACACATAAGTTCAAATGCACTTTTCAGGATTTTCTTATCTACGGCGGTTTTCTTCTTTTCCATGTATCTAGTTGAGACAATTGATCAATTGGTGTTGCAAGTTAATTAAATACAGATACTGTTCCAAGGTGAAATAGTGAATCATAAAATAACATCGCTCTTCTTACAAATGATGATTTATTGGAATCGTATAATCTAACTTTGGACGAGCTTTTAATGTTTATTTCTCTACTATTTTTTCATATCCTTTGACTATTTACTGCTTATATATTTCTATCATAGCGCATATTCCTTATTTTACGACTACTTAAATAATTCAATACAAATCTATCGCAATGAAAATAGTAAGGACTATCAAAGTGGCACTTCTTGTTGCCTTTGTCAATGTAGGCTTATTTGCTGGAGGGGGCATGTGGTTACCTCAACTCATCAAATCACTCAACGAGGGTGAAATGCAAAGTATGGGTATGAAGCTTTCGGCTGAAGACATCTACAGTGTAAACCAAGGATCATTGAAAGATGCCGTCGTGCATTTTGGAGGATTCTGTACAGGAGAATTGATCTCCGGCTCAGGCCTGATACTAACTAATCATCATTGTGGTTACAGTAATATACAATCGCATTCTACATTAGAAGACAACTATCTCAGAGATGGTTTTTGGGCTAAATCACATGCTGAAGAGAAAGCTAATCCCGGTCTATTTGTAAGATTTATAGATAGAATAGATGATGTAACAGAGACTGCAATGATAGGCGTAACTGACGATATGAATGCTAAGACTCGTCAATCGACTATAGATATTAATTTAGAACTGATCAAGGCTAATTATGAAATGGGAGAGTTCCAAGAGTTATTATTAAGACCTTTTTATAATGGCAATCAATACTTCGCATTCGTAACTACGGTATACAATGATGTGAGACTTGTAGGTGCGCCACCTGAGTCTATTGGTAAGTTTGGTGCAGATACGGATAACTGGGTATGGCCACGTCATACTGGAGATTTTTCCTTATTCAGAGTATATGCGAGCTCTGATAATAAGCCAGCTAATTACTCAGAAGATAATATACCATATATACCTAAGCACTTTCTTCCTGTATCATTAGACGGAGTAGAAGAAGGTGATTTTACTATGGTATTTGGATTTCCAGGGCGTACAAATCAGTATCTACCATCGCCAGCAGTGGAAGAGATCTTAGAAAAGCTTAATCCTGCAAAAATCAGCATCAGAGAAAATGCATTAGCGATTATAGATAAGTACATGAGAGCAGATGAAGAAATTAGATTAAAGTACTCATCAAAATTTGCGAGAACAGCAAACTACTGGAAAAAGTGGATTGGTGAAAGCCAAGGACTGGAAAAATCTGGAGCAGTAGCAAAAAAGAAAAAACTAGAAGCTGACTTCCAGAGTAGAACAGCAGATAAATACAAAAACATACTTCCAGAGTTTGAAAAAATGTATGTCGCTAATGTGGATCTTGCATATACTAGAGATTACTATAGTGAAGTGACGAGTCGTAACATTGAGCTACTCAGTACAGTAGGAGTAACGGATAGATTAGTAAAAGCTTTTGAGTCTGGAGGCGAAGAAGGATATAACGGATTCAAAACAAGATTGATGCCCTTTCTAGATGAATTTTACAAGGATTATATCTCCGAAATAGATCATGATGTATTTGCTGAGTTAGTAACTATGTACGCTGATAATGTAGACGAAAGATATCAACCAATGATGGTTAAAAATGCCAAAGCAACTAATACCATTGGAGAACTTACTGACAATATTTTTAGCAATTCTGTATTTGTTAATAAGGATAAAATAATGGCGATTCTAAGTATGCCAGCAGCAAGAGCAGTAGAGGGAATTAAGAATGATCTTGCACACAAATTGTACAAAGAATGGTCAACCCTATACAACAAAAAAGTATCGGCCCCTTACAATGCAAACAAAACGAAAATCGATTCGTTACAGCGTATATATATGAAAGCGCAGATGGAGACATTTACGGGTAAGAGATTCTTTCCTGATGCTAATAGTACGATGCGTGTCGCTTATGGTAATGTAGAAGGATATGAGCCAAGAGATGCTTTGGTGTATAAACCAATTACATATCTAGATGGTATAGTAGAAAAGTATGTGCCTGGTGATTACGAATTTGATGTAAATCAGAAATTACTCGATCTGCATGAGACCAAAGATTACGGACGGTATACTGATAAGACAGGCAAAGTTCCTGTGTGCTTCTTAGGATCTAATCATACGACTGGAGGCAATTCTGGTAGTCCCGCTATAGATGCATATGGAAATCTAATTGGACTCAACTTTGATAGGGTATGGGAAGGTACTATGAGTGATATAAATTACGACGTAAGTATCTGTCGTAATATCATGGTAGACGCAAGATATATTCTATTTATAGTAGATAAGTATGCTGGTGCAACCAGACTCATCGATGAAATGAAATTAGTAAGACCAAAAGGATAAAATATACTTAGTAGTCGAATATAAATGGTTGAGAAATGGCTTCGAAATTCATTGTTAGTATTCATGACCATCATGGTTGTGAATACTTGTGTATTCACCCAATGTAATACAAGTTATAATCAATCGCAATCTCTAAAGATTGCTAACTATGATATAGAAGTTCATCTTGACCATAAGAGTAAAAATGCTTCATGTATTCAGAAATTGAATTGGAAAAATACTTCTCCAGATACGCTAAGGGAGTTGAGGTTTTATATGTATATGAATGCATTCAAAGATCTTAAGTCAACCTATCTCAAGAATACTAGAAAAATGTTTGGCCAAGATCTCAATAATCGTACTGAGAAAGAGTGGGGGCACATAGAAGTAACTCAAGCTGTTGATAGAAATGGAAATGATCTTGTTCAAAATCAAGAATACATTCAGCCTAATGATGGAAATGTATTAGATGAAACTGTACTATCTATACCTTTAGAAATGCCATTGCTGCCTGGTGAAGTAATCGAGTTAGACATGAATTTTGATGTAAAACTTCCTCGGACGATAGTAAGGTCAGGTTATGGACCTAGAGATTTTTTCTTATTCGTACATTGGTTTCCTCAGGTATGTGTCTATGAACCAAAAGTAGATGGTAACTGGGGATGGAATAGTCATCAATTTATGCCAGGCACAGAATTTTTTTCGGACTTTGGCGATTATAATGTAGAGATATATGCCTCTGACCATTTGGTGATAGGAGGTTCAGGATGCAAGATTTTTAGTGGTAAAGTTCTAGGTACAATAGGTGAACAATTAGTAAGATTTCAAGCCCATGATCTGATTGATTTTGGCTGGGTAGCCTATCCAGAGTATGAGACATATACTTCTACCTATGGAGATACTGACATAGAGATATTAATGGTGCCAGAACATTGTGCATTTGCAGATAGATATCTCAAAGCGATAGAGCAAAGTCTAGAATATTTAGAGAAGCATGTAGGCAAATATCCATACCCAAAAATTACAGTAGTTGATCCACCGACGCATACACTTAATAGTGGATTTATGGAGTATCCAATGATGATTACTGGAGCTACGGCTTATGGTATTCCCAGGAGTATACGTAGTGTTGAATCACTGGTGATACACGAGTTTACGCATATGTACTTCATGGCTTCGCTAGCGTCCAACGAGAAAGAAGAGGCATGGCTAGACGAAGGATTTGTTACATACTTTGAAGATCGTATACTAGATCACTACTACGGAAATCAGAATTCATTATTTGATGTGTTAGGCGCAAGATCTGGCAATGCACAACAGTCTCGTAATGAGTACGTAAGTATGGATAATCCAAACTTAGGAAAGATAGCGAGACCAGGTTGGGAATTTGATGGTGGATTTAAATCTTTGATATATGCAAAAACGGCTACGGCATTCAAGACGATGGAGAGAATTATTGGTAGTGGCATCATGGATGAAATTATAAAAACTTATTTCGAAAGACATAAATTTACGCATCCCAAAGAGGCTGATCTTCGGAAAATAATCAAAGAAGTACTGGAGAAGAATGCAAGCAATTTTGAGTCAGATAAGTATCTCGATCAAGTATTGCATGCTACAAGTTCTATCAATTTTAAAATGGTAGATATTAATAATTCTACAAAGACAATTGAAGCGATTAGGGAAGGAAATTTTGAAATAGGTACAGAGGTACTTATTATGTTCAAAGACGGTAGTAGTAAGACTGTATATTGGAAAGGAAGTGAAAAATATTTTAAACATACTTTTAGCTCATCAAAAGAAGTAATATCTGCACATATAGATCCTGAGCAAAAAATATATTTAGATCTTAATCTAAATAATAATAGTATTACGCTCGATCCAAATAAAAAGCCACTTTATAAGTATGCTGCCAAATTGGGCCATTGGTTACAGGCTGTAAGTCAGTGGACAAGTTTTATGATGTAATATGTGGAATGAAATAATAGACATATCATTAAAAGCTACGAAGCAATGGAAATCTATATTGCTTATATACGGTGTACAATTAGTACTAGGAATCATAGTAGCTGTGATAGCGTACAGACAATTTAATGGAGCGATAGGTAGTTCTTTAGAACTAGATCGTTTAGCTAATGGGTTTGATAGATCTATTTTCTCAGATATGATCAATAAATTTCCGGTGATCATCGAGCATATTCAAAGTCGATTCGCATTAATGGTTGTATTGTTTTTACTGTTAAGTATTTTTCTACATGCTGGTCTATTAAGTAATATTAGGTACGGTTATTATTCTATTTTTAAATACTTCCAGAATGCTAATATATTTTTCTTTA
>OCVR010001325.1_pt1 | contig 19957 bp, 37 predicted proteins | sample 1539091 | NCBI WGS metagenome assembly OCVR01 (sample SAMEA3355530, study PRJEB22509) | marine metagenome | biome: marine; feature: coastal ocean; material: water | place: USA | collected 2010-08-07 | depth 16 m | reverse complement strand
ATTTCATCACTGATATGATGTTGTTGATAATAAAGTTACGACTGTGGATTGTTTTGACAATATCTTCGAGAAAGTTTGCTCTGCAGCTATGATAGTCAATTTTTAAACTCATGCGTATAATATCAGAGTCGGCTTGGATATACTTATCCATATCCTGACGCATAACTTTTTTCTGAAAAGGTTTCCAATTACGTTCACGCAAATCTTCTTCAGCCATATCACCGCTGATCCATTCTCGTTTATCAAACTCGAGTACTTTGTAATCGTAACGAAGCTTTTTAACTTTAAGTGCTTCTTTATAGTACATGTTATAATATTTGGAATGAAGCTGCGGGATCTTTTTTGCTTCTTGTGCCAATTGTGTTTCATCAATTGTGGCATCTTCAGCCCAGATTTCACTAATGTCGTCAGTACTCATGTTAACCTCTCATAATGTATATAGTTAGTATTCTATCACAGTTTTGTTAGAATGTCAACCAATTTTTGTATGAGTAAATCTATCATATCGGAATACCATCGACGCTTCTGGGTATTGAATATCAGATTGTGTTACGTCTAAAGTGATTTGACTTAACGATACTGGAAAGCAGTTTAAAAACGTAAAGCTGATGTTAGGATTTTTATGGCTATTTAATATAGTGATAGAAATATCAGAAACAATACCGTCGTCTGTTTTCGCTAATCTGCCAAACTGAGCGAGCTCTACTGGTGACGTAATAGCTTCAATCCAATCTAAACATTCAAAGTAGTTTGCCATGTTTTCGTCAACAATAAAACTTAGATCTAATTCTTGGTACAACAATTTATCAGGCGTATTATATAGAGTACTTAGAGGGTTTGGCGTTTCCGCTGCACCAGCACTTACACCTGGGACTTGCATTCTTTGAGTATAGAATTCTACGTTTGGTAATCGTTTGACATTGACTGTAAAACCAATAGGAGATAAAAAATTAGTGTTCATTATACATTTTCCTGTTTACATTTGTTTATAACTGTGGTAGTATTTATCTAAATAGGGTTTACTGATTCTAAATAAATAGTATTCCCTGCACAACAAAGGAAAATTGCATGGACGATCCCTGCGATGATAGCACACACTGGATAGGCTATATATAATATAGCGAAATAATGGAGCTTTTGATATGAGTAATGACTTTAGAATTTTAACCGCACGTCAACACGTCAGAGAACGTATTGGTATGTACCTTGGCTCAAGTTCTCAAGAATCAGTTGAACGTTTTGTAAAAGGCGAATGGAAAACATCAAAGTATGTTCCTGCGCTTTCTAAGATGATTGACGAAATCCTTGATAACTCGATTGACGAGGCAATTCGTACTAACTTTAAACATGCAAATAAAATTGATGTATCTATTAATATGGATATGGTAACCGTTACTGATAATGGTCGTGGTATTCCACAAGATGAGATATACGACGAAACCAGTAAAGAAAAGATCCTTCGACCAGTGGCTGCTTGGACTCGAGTAAATGCCGGTACATCCTTTGACGATGAACGTGTAACGATTGGTACTAACGGTGTTGGTTCAGCTGCTACTAATTTCCTTTCATCAAAGTTTACCGGTAAAACGTGGTCAAAAGGTAATCAGATTATGGTTACTTGTAAAAACGGCGGCGAAAACGTTAATGTAACTCAACGAGATAAAAATGGTTCTGGTACTGAGGTATCGTTCGTTGCAGACTTTGATTGTTTTGAAACTGATAACCTTGCTAACTTGGATACGATTGAATTACTTGAAGATCGTTTAATGAGTTTACAAATGGCTTTTCCTGAAATCAAGTTCTCTTTCAACAAGAAAAAGATTTCAGTATCCGATATGAAAAAGTATTCAGCATTGTTTAATCCAAATGTTGTAATTGAGAAAAATGAAAATGTTTCGTTCTTCTTTACTACGTCAGAAGATGGTTTCCGAACTAACTCCTTTATTAATGGTGTGAATACTCGAATGGGTGGTACATACGTTGATTTCGTTGTGAATGGTATTGTTGATGAATTGGTAACAATGGTCAAACGTAAATATAAAGTTGAAGTCGCAAAGAATACTATTAAAGGTGGATTGACCTTTGTGCTATTTGCTCGTAACTTCGTTAATCCAAAGTTTGACTCACAAACTAAAGAACGTCTGACAAATCCAATGACTAACGTTCGTGAGCACTTCCAAGCTGCGGATTGTAAAGACTTCCAGTTTTACGCTCGTAAGATTATTAGTAACCCAGAAATTATTGATCCAATCATTGAAGCTCAATTGGCTAAAAAGATTGCAGCTGACAAACGAGCAGCCACGATGGCTCAGAAAAAACTTCAACGAGTTAAGGTTGCTAAACACATCTCAGCAAATCGTGCTGATGCCACATTAAAAATTGTTGAAGGTGACTCAGCGATGGGCTTCTTGCTCAAAGTAAGAGATGCTAATAAAGTTGGTGCTTATCCACTGCGTGGTGTTATTATGAATACGTGGGATATGAAACCTGCTGATGTACTTAAGAATAAAGAGTTATCAGAATTGGTTAATGTTCTTGGATTGAATATCAACGATCCAAACAGCATTGATGATATGACATATCAAAATATTGCTACACTAACTGATGCTGACCACGATGGTATTGGACATATTAGTCCGCTGCTTATTGCTTTCTTCTATAAGTTTTGGCCGCGTCTATTAACTGAAAAACATGTAAAGATTACTCGTACTCCGATTATGATTTCATCCAAAGGCGACAAGGTTGAATGGTTCTATGATTATAAAGCCGCTTCAAAATTTAAGACTGATAATCAATCAGGTTGGAAACATCGTTACATAAAAGGCCTCGGTTCACTTCAAGAATCAGAATATGATACTATTATCAACAAACCAAAATACGATACGGTTACAGTTGACGATGTTAAAATATTTGAAATGATGTTCGGTAAAAATTCTCAACTTCGTAAAGAATATATGATGGCATAATTGAGTTGACATTTCGTTAAAAGTATGATAGAATATTATAGAATCACAAAGGACAATACTTTATGAGTATATTAGAATTTACTAAGGATGACGTTGACGTTAACGATTATCCAATTTCGCATGTAGCTAAAAACGAATGGCTTGATTTTGCCATGTATACTGTTGAGTCACGCGCTATTCCAAATATGATTGATGGTTTAAAACCAGTTCAGCGCTTTTATCTTTATAGTTCTCTATTGAATTCCAAAAGAGATTTTAAAAAGGTATCGGCTGTTGCTGGTATCATTTCAGATTATGGATATAATCATGGTGAAGCATCGGCTGCAGGTGCTGGTCAACTTATGGCTGCTACTTGGAATAACAATGTTTGTTTGGTTGAAGGCAGAGGTTCGTTTGGTACTCGATTAGTACAGGAACCCGGCGCTGCACGTTATGTTTATACTCGAGTCCATAATAACTTTGAAAAATATGTTAAGGATATGGATCTATCACCAGTACATAATGACCCAGAGCATGAGCCTCCTTCATACTACTTACCAGTAATCCCTTTGGTATTGGCTAACGGAACTAAGGGTATTGCTACTGGTTTCGCTACTAACATACTTCCACGGTCCCCTAATGATCTCTCTCGTGCAGTTCGTGAATATTTGCTGAACGGTAATATAGCGAACAGGCTTCCAGTGTCATTCCCTGAATTTAGTGGTTCTGTCACGTATGATATTGAAAACAAACGCTTTATTGTGAATGGTACCTTTAAACGTAACAGTAAGACGGTATTAACAATTACTGAAGTACCATATGGTTATGATCGTGAGTCATACGTTAAAGTATTGAATAGATTGGAAGATGACAACGATATCGTCTCTTATGAAGACAAATGCGATAAGCAAGGATTTAAGTTTGAAATCAAGTTAAAACTGGCTTCAGCAAATGCTTGGACTGATGAGCGTATTGTTCGTAAGTTTAAATTGTCTAAACCATTATCTGAGAACCTTACAGTAATTGACCAAAATGGTAAACTGCGTGAGTATGATGATGAAAGAGATTTGATTAAAGACTTCTGCGAATTCCGTATGAGTGTATTACAAAAGCGTATTGAATTACGTTTGGTAGAAGCAGCCGAAGAAATTCGTTGGTTAAAAGTTAAAATGGAATTTATTCAAGCTATACTTAATGATAAGATTATATTTAAGGATCGCAAAAAGAAAGATGTAGGTAATCAAATCCTTGAGAATACATCTGCTACCAGTGATGATGTTGATCGTTTATTACGTATTAACATTATGAGTTTGACCAATGAAATGGTCAGAGATCTATCAAAGGATATTGTTAAAGCAGAGAAAGATGTTCGTTATTGGACTGCTACAACACCAAAGAAACAATTTATGTTAGACTTAGAGGAAATACAATGATTAGCACATTTAGAACATGGTTTAGACCGGCTGCACAAAACGAAACACCTAAAAAGCCTTGGGATAATATTTTAGAAACAGATGAGTTTAAAGAAACTGCAATGGCTGATAACTATATTCCTCAGGATTTTGAAATTGTTGATTGGTCACAAGAAGAAATGTTTGACCATATTTTAAAGCGTCTAGAAGAATTAGAATTTAAAATTGATAAGCTGCTATAATGTATTACTCAACCTATGGTAAACCATCAAAAGTATCAAATCCGTTAATGGATAAGATGGTGGTGTTTGCAGCCGACTTCTTAGAGATCGATGAAACAATTGAGATTGACTTTGAGGACGACTTTGAGGATGAATGCGGTTATTGTAATTACGATAAAGAAGGTATCACTATAGGGATTAAACCAACATTGAGTAGAACTGAAATATGTAAAACTCTATTCCACGAAATGGTTCACGCTAAACAATATATTAAAGGTGAACTTGTTTCTGGCGTTGGACGTAAACCTTCACGTTGGTTTGGTAAACCAGTTAAAGGCGATAACTATTGGGATCTACCGTGGGAACGTGAAGCATATGAAACTGAAGCTGCCATGTGGGCAATTTTTTCAACTGAAATACTAAAGAAAAGACTTAGATGATTATAGATGTATATATTTCCGAAGACCCTGCTCTTAACGATCTTGCAGCTCGCTTTGTTAAATGGATATGCAAAGAGTACGGTATATTACCAAGGAAAATATCTATTGAGGCACATGATATAGTTGGAAACAACGGTATGTGCTTTGATGAACCTGATGGTAAGTACACTATATTAGTAAAAGATAACAGAGATCTTGGACATATGTTTACCACGATTGCTCATGAAATGATCCATGTAAAACAATACATGACTCAAAACCTTGGAAAATTATTAGATGACAACAAGGATTTACCATATGCTGATCGTTGGTGGGAAGAGGAAGCGTTTTCAAATGCGATTCCATTAGTTACTAGATTTACTAATTTAATTTCACTTTAACTATTGACATTCTTGTTAGAATCAGTTATATTAGAATCAATAACAAAAGGAATATGAATGTTTTTTATAATTGTAATAACTAGTATGGTCATTGGTGGTTATATCGGCCAATTCTTTAATGATACTAAAACTCCAGAAGGAGAACTTGGAACTTTAGCTTGTGCTTTAGTTGGAGTTATCGCAGGTTGTTTAGTTTCAGTTTATTTTGGAATTGCTTAAATTAACTATTGACATTCTTGTTAGAATCAGTTATATTAATCGTATCAACCGTTACTTGACGCAGAGGCCACGACCTACTAGATAGAAGACGGCAGCAAAGGTAACGGTTGATACACGGAGATTGGCGCAGTCTGGTAGCGCATCTGGTTTGGGACCAGAGGGTCAGAGGTTCAAATCCTCTATCTCCGACCAACGAATTGGGAAGTAGATCAATGGTAGATCACTTGTTTTTGGTACAAAAGGTTGTAGGTTCGAGTCCTACCTTCCCAGCCAAGGCTTTTTACTTATGGCTCACCATTGGTGGCGCGACGTACATACTGCAATATTGCGGAAACTCTTTGCAGAGGGGAGTAGAGGTTCAAATCCTCTATGGGTCATAAGTAAGAAGCTTTTTTTAAATAAAGTGAAATTAACCGTTGACATTCTATATAGAATCGGTTATATTAATTAAATAAACAAATGGAAAGAGAATCAATATGGCTTCAATTAATCTAACATTCTTCGAGCAAACTGTAAAGCAACGTAAAATCGCTGCGTTTGGTCGTAAGATGATGAGTTTTTCCGAAGATGGATTGAATATGAATGTACCTTTAGAAATTCTAAATGCTTTCTCACGTATCGGTGAAGAAATGGCTGAAACAGGCTCAATGAAAAATCTACTACCTGTAGATATTCAAGTTATTAAGTATGCACGGAAGGTTCTATAATGGATATTGATTACTCACCATCTTTTGAAGATTTGCTAATCTCTGACATCAGAGACTGGGGCATTGATAACATTGAGGATAGTTTCTCTATGTCGTTAACGGATTTAACAGATAAATATTGGGATAGCAGAGATTTCACTGATGATCTTGACCTAGTATTAGAGGCTGAAGGATCAGAACCAATTACTGATTTGGAAACTACATATGGAGAACAACCTTATGTTTAACAAATTAAAGAATACTAGTGTGGCACTTGCTCCACTAGTTCTAGTGACCGCACTGGCGGCACCTACCACAACTATGGCCGAACAACCAAGCAAAGTGCGAGTTGTCGACTACAATAAGACCATAGTAACATCAGTACCAAGTACACAAGAGGTCTGTGAAAACGTTAAAGTACCTATCTACTCAACCATGCAAGTGCAAGGTGATGCAGGTGGTGGCGCCTTACTTGGTATGATTATCGGAGGGCTCCTTGGAAAGGGAGTTACCGGAGATGACGGTGGAGCTGCTGCTGGTGCGGTCTTAGGAGGAGTTATTGGTGCTGATAAAAACCAATCTCGAACAGAACAACGAATCGTTGGATATGAAAACGAGCGTCAATGTGGAACGCGTACTACATATATAAACCAAGAACGTGATGTATATAGTCATTCTATTATTCACTTCCGTTCTGGTGGAAAAGAATATGCGCTGAGGTTTCAACGTTGAGTGAAATTATAGTTTGGAATATATTTTTCTGGCCGTCCTATATTGCTATAGGTAACCTTCCTTATTACTTAATTCAGAAAGCAATAGACGATGTTTAAGTTAACGAGAGATGGCAAAATAGTAAAACATATTATAATGGTCGGACCTGCAAATAATAATTTTAAAACACCAAAAGTAATTGACTTAGAGTTTGAAACTCTAAATGCAGCTAACGAAGTAGCAGAGGTTTTAAAAGCCGATGTAATTGATACTCAATCTAAAAAGGCTGCATAAAGAATTAGGTTCCTTAGCTCAGTGGATTAGAGCAAGTGCCTTCTAAGCACTAGGTCGCAGGTTCGAGTCCTGCAGGGATCACCAGAATAGGATACGAAATGTGGATACTAGTTTTTATATATTTTTATGACACAATACCATACGCTGAAGCATATGACATATATACCTCAATGACTGAATGCTTTGAAGGTAGAGATGAATTAGCAGCGGATGTTGGTAAAGGTGATGGATATTTTAAAGCTGGTCAACAAGCAATTTGTATCAATATGGAATAGAGTGCTCGCATGGTGGAATGGTAGACACTGGAGACTTAAAATCTCTTGCCTTACGGCGTGCCGGTTCGAGTCCGGCTGCGAGTACCATTAATAACTACTGGAGAACGGCGAATGCCAATTAAATCTGACACAGGGTATTGTTTAATAGAGACGGCATCATCTTGATTCCCTCCGAGCACGGAATAATGTGGTTGACCATTAATAATCTTGGTACTTACATAGAATCCGACATGCCCTTGCCAGCCACTGTTCCCACGAGTAAAGATGACTACATCACCTTGCTCAGGTTTATTAACTGGGTTTCCCCATTCTAAAAACGAACGAGCCATTAATGGATAAGGGCTTACATCATCTGAAGTAGGGTGTCCATTTTGGATTAAAACCATATTAACAAACGCTGCACACCACTCAGTAGTTACCGGATCTACACTAGTCAACTTACTAATAACATCGCGATCTCTGACTTCTTGTAATCCAAGCCAAGCGTATGCTTTGTGAGTTAATGTATGTTTAATAGGGAGGTGAACGTGCGGTACACGAGCTTGCTCACCTACACATGCTGACAGTAACATAGTCAAAGTTATGATAAATACATTTTTCATACAAGGTTATTTATAATGAAAGTATTAGTCACTGGCGCAACAGGGTACATCGGATCCCATGTTTGTTACAAACTGAAACAACAAGGGCATTATGTTGAAGGATGGGATATTAATTTCCACGGCGAATGTAATGATGTATCCTTTATTGATTTGTTTGAAAAAGTAGACATTACGAATATAATGTATAATGAACAAAAGTTTGATGCTGTTGTTCATCTAGCTGGCAGAAGTGTAGTACCACAAAGCCTTAAAGAACCATCAGAATATTATAGAGTAAATGCTATGGGTACTGACCATTTACTTCAAAAAGTTAAAACACCAAATTTTATTTTCGCCAGTACTAGCTCAGCATTTGAAATGGCATCACCATACGCGAGATCAAAGGTTGCAGCCGAAGATATAATTAAGGAGAAAGCCAATGGGCACACTATTTTTCGCTTTTATAATGTTTCTGGTACTAATGGGTCATTTCGGCAGCTCGGCGTTCCATCTCATCTTATTCGTGTGGCTGCTATGGCTAGCCACGGACAACTACCCGACATTAAAATCTTTGGCACAGATTACCCTACTCGCGATGGGACTGCTATACGCGATTATATACATATTAGTGATCTTAGCAGTGCTATTGTAAAAGCAGTAGAAACTGGACCAACGAATACGCAATATGAATGTTTAGGATCAGCACAAGGTTATTCAGTCCTCGATGTACTTGACTCGATGGAAAGAGTAACTGGCGTAAAACTTAAAAAGGTGATACAAGGTAGAAGAGCAGGAGATGCAACTTCGTGTATTGTTGATGAATTATCAGAACTATGTGAGCTTACTAAAACAATAGACGATATGTGTTTAGATCAATATAATCTAACTTAGTGTACGACCCCCAGTGGGAGCCATACGTTTTAAACGGCGAAGCTTTCACCACAACCACATGATGCAGTTGCGTTAGGGTTTACTACCTTCAAATAGGATCCGCCAAGTTCTTCGATGTAATCAACTGTACATCCAAAAACAAACATTTCTGCCATTGGGTCGAGCCATAAATTGTCAACGGTCGCTTCCTTATCGGTAACTCCCCACTCATATTGAAATCCAGAACAGCCACCACCTTTTACGTTAAGTGATACATTTGGCTTACCGACTTTCTTTAAATAGTCTTTCGCTCTATCAGTGACATTTAAAATCATTCAGATTTCCACATAGTCCAAGCACCCCATGCAATCGCGACGCCTGCGCCGATTTTTGCTAATGGAGTCATAAATAAAATAAGAAGGCCAAGCGCAATTAATGCTCCGCCGTCCCATGTGGTTCTTTCTTTGAGTCTGTTTTTAATCCAGTTCATTTTTTTGTTTCCTTCTGTCTAATAATCTTAGTATTAGATTTGGTTTCTAAGTGTTTTAGACGCATTTCCATATCGTCAATCTTTTGAGTGATTTTCGGATACTTTTTACGCCAAGCATTTTCCGGCTGCTCCAACCATGTCCAACCCCAACGTTCAACCAAGAAATCCATTCCTCTATCAAATCGAGCGTATAACCATAACGCCATGCGTGTAGTGCTGAACCATGTCGAAAACGCGAGTCCAATAATAGACCCGCCTATCGCAGTATAGATCCATAAACGATCTCCTGCCATATTAGATAACATATCCCACATTAATCATTACCCTCCGTATATTTGCAATAATGATTCATACCATGATCATATGCTCCATCAAAAGGCATTCCTTTTTTCAATGCGCGCCATCTTCCACGCCATTGGTCTTTAACTCTTTGCCATTTGGAAGCTTTTCTAATATTTCCGTAGTAATTGATATAACGCGGAGAGGTTGTGTGTCTATATCCAAGGAACGCGAATGGGACCTTTGGTACAATGTCATTATTATTAACATGACGGTAATGAGGAATATGATTAAAGCTTTTAACAAATTTTCGTGTTCCTGCTCTTGGAGAACCATATGTATATAATGCATTACATGTTGATGGCAGTCGGCTCGCTGCGATAGTAGCCATTGCTCCACCAAGTGAATGTCCAGTTATATAGAATTCTTTTCCATCTAATTTCATTTTTGCCATAGCAGTTCTAATCTGATCCCAAATCTTTTCAATTTCTGTTTGGAAACCATTATGAACAAATCCATGGCCATTAGCTGCTTTATCTGGTAAAGCATTTAAGTCAGCTTTAATATCAGAAAACTCAGCAGGCTCAGTGCCACGAAAGCATAATACTACTTCGTCTTTATTTGAAACGATATGAACTTGTGCTCCATCGTTTTCAATAAACTTATGTGATGTATAACCAACTTTTTTGTATGCAGCCTTGGCTTCTTTTCCATCCATATATGCTATTTGAGCACACTTGGCCATTAATGAACATTTACTCTCCATTGTGTCTATCCTTTAGAATATCGCGCATTGTATTAGTCGCGGTGTTAATAAAAAGACGAGGAGCGATCGCGTGTATTAATAAAATAGGAACGAGACCCTGTAGTTTAATGGCAGCTTTTATTGCGCCCTTTGCATGTTGTAACCCAGTCTCACCAACCTCGTCTAGGTGAGCTTTGCATTGTTTACTAAACATTACTTTACCTCAGTATTTTCTTCTTCTGTATATTTATCGGGATTTAGCAGTTTATCCATATCAGAGCCAACCGTTTCCCAGTAATTTTCACTCTTCATTATTGTCTCTTGGTATATGTGACATACTATCCCGCCCATTACAACGCCTGCTACTAATAAAAACCATTTCATTTTAAGTATCCATTCCATGATCGTGCATCTGTTTCTGTTTCTTTACATTTACATTGAGTGCAAACATCGTTTACACATTCATCGCAATCTGGTCTATAACAATGACATTTATGTCCGCACGTTTGACATGTTCTTGGTGGTCCTTGCATAGTGTTCTCCTAGTTTGCTAATGGGTTATCTAATGCTCTCTGTAATTTATTCATTAATGTTTCTTCAAGCTCACGCATTTCTCTTTTAATGCCTGCTCTTAAAGCTTCGTTGTCGCGCTCAACCTTACCTTCTAAATCAGTCATACGACTATCATTGGAATCTCTAAGGTTGTTTGCTTTATTGTCATATTGATTTTGTAATGCATCACGTTTATTATCAAAACGTTCTTCAGCATTTTGAATTATCTGTCTTACTTCTGCTTCTGTATCTCGTACTAGCTTTTCAACTCTTCTCGCCTGAGTATCCAAATTATTCATTTGTTCTCTCGTATCGACTTTACTTTCTCTTGTACGTTTTTCAGCATCGTCTATTTGTTTTTGTATTGCGCTTAATTGAATAGTAATCTCTGTATTAACATTATCCAAAGATGCCTCTATTTCTTTATTTCTTGTTTCAATAACATCAACATCGATATTTCGGACAATTTCTTTCATACCCATGTAATCGTCATATACTTGGAAAGCACCATATAGGCCACCTAAGATAGAACTGATTAATGCAAACAACATACCGATTGTTGTAGGTGTCATAGTAATACCTAAAAATTTCATCTTGGTATTTTTTAAATTGTCTATCTCAGCTTCAAAGTTCTCAATGCCTTCGCCTAAGTCTTTGTCCGCCATATTGCTCTCCTATTAATTTTCAAATGCAGCGCCACCTGATTCATTTAATTTTCGTAACTGTTCTAATTCTGCTTGAAGCTTTAATACTTCTAATCTCTTTTTACGCAATTCTAATTGATATAATGAATTGCAGTTTATTCGTTCCTTTGGTTTATCGAGTGGTATTGTAATACGTGCGTATACACCAACATCTTTTGTATCATCACCACCGCCACTGAAAGGACTTGAATAATTATCAATAACCCCAGTAACACCAAATTCAAAATTCGTTGCGCCGCCAATAGAATTCTTACAATCTAAATCACCAGCGCGAATACTATCTTGACCATATGTTGCTCCCATCCCAGGAAGTGTTAATCCGACAGAGCTGCTATCAGCGTTTGCCATACATGGTATCATTAATATAAATGTTATAATCTTTTTCATTCTTCACCTACCTTTTTCACAAGTGAGCAAATTCGTGAGCTCACTGCAGTACGTTTTGTATTTTCTTTTTTAAGTTTTGACTGAGAGCAAATATATCTTACTTTCTTTGCGTCTTGGTCTCTTATAAAAATATCAAACGAAACGGTACTTAAATATGGAATCTTCCAAACTTTATATTGTGAAACAAATGGAATAGGTTTCCACTCTTCAGTAAATACACCTATCTCATAATATTCAACGTCCATTCTCTTATTGAACATAGTCATTGTAGTTTTCTGCAGCCCTTCTACGTAGGAACCACTAATCTTAGGATAAGTAGGAACCATTTCGTGAGCCGAGGCTACAGAAGTTATTAAAAATATCGCTATTATATATTTCATTATTCTCATTATGTTATTCACCTCTTTATTAGTCTAGAGCATTATGGGCAACTTGGATACCTTCTGCAGGTTGGACTGCTTGTACCCGAACTACTTCCGCTTGAACTACTGCCCCCGCCATTTCATTGTGCGATGCACTCCGCTACGACGATTGCTGTATAGTCACCACCTGCGAATGCTTTATTACCACCCATAGCTGCTACTGATGAAGTCTTAAACCATGTTGAACCTGTTGCTGTTAGATCGTAACGATCCATCATTCCAATTTCAACTTTACTTGATTCATAAGCACTCATGCCTGTTGAATCAGATACAGTTTGCACTACCGTGTCTCCAGTCCAAGTTACAACATCAGGTAAAGTTGGTGATGATGAAAAACTGCTTGGCGCTGTTATTTGTGCGTAATAGGCGTCTGCTAATGATACGTCAAAACGAATTACTGCAAGTTCACCGCCGTCAGTTGGTGATGTAGTAAGTGTATATGCATTAGGGTTAGCATATGTACCTGCAGTATCAGTTTGAATAACGCAACGAGATTGTACTGTTCCATTAATAGGTGTGTCGTTAGCAAAGACCATTGTTGAAGAAATTGACATAGCTGCTATTGCACCTAAACCAATTATTTTTCTACTAAACATATTTTGTCTCCTAGTTATTGTTTAAATTATATTGCATACCAACCATTTGTTGGTGTAATAATTGCTGTGCGAGACCAACGCGAGCGCCACTATTTGCGTCAGGCATCTTTCCATCCGGTATATTAATAACTTCGTTATATGTACCACCAGGAATAGTTACGTTAAGATAAGATCTGTTTATAGCAGCTTGTGCAATATCATTCATTATACTAATTCGTTGGTTTTCAGCAAAATATGTAGCAGTTTCACCTGCAGCCATTGCATCTTCCAATCTCATTTTAGATCTCTTATCCTCTTTCATCATCGCTTCTTTATTATCAGCATCCTCTAAATCATCAGGGTCTTCTTGTACCTCTGCTTGATCGTCGAGTTCAACATTATCATCGTCTGTCACGTCGTAAATATCATCTAAGTCATAAACTATAATTTCTGGAACTGGCTTTTTATATCCTGGGCAGTTTGGATCATATTGTGGATCATAACACGGTGTAACTTTATATGTGTAAACAACATTCGCGCCTTCAACACTACCTTCTCCAACTACTTCAATACTTCCCATTCCCCATAATTCTCTTGGTATATCACCTACAGGAACAGCTTTACTAATTTCCATACCGGATACAGAACCCGGCAGCCAATCATCTCTTTCTCTAAATATATATCCATTTCCGTCTATTCTTTCATTCTGAACAAAAACGGTTACCCATTCTCCAGTTTCTTTTTGTATCGTATAACGGTATATAACGTTTTGTATGTTAATCCCAGGAACTCCCTTAGGTAATACGTCGCCCATAGACCACTGCAAAGCTTGGTCTGCAACAACATTCCCAGTATAGCCATAGTATGGTACAATGCTTTTACTTTCCTCAGAGGAGGAGTAAGAAGGCCAGTATACCAGCACCGATAGCAGGAGCAGCTTTTTCAGCATCTATAGGTCCCATTAATTTAAGTTCTTTTTTAGTTTCTGCAACGTGAGTTTCCCAACCAAGTTTGGCTGCTTCACCAATTTGTCCATCGTACGGGCAGGGTGTTCCGGCTTGCATCATTGCGTCAAAAACACCAGTATCCTGACACATCACGGACACAGCTGCCACCTTCATTCCCATATCATACAACGTTTTTGCATTCTTTAATCTTTGGCAATTCTCTTCAGTGAATGTACCACCGCCAGAGATACCTAGGATTTGCGTTTGAACCGCTGCTGATACACCAATCGTACATAAGTCAGTATTATTGCCTGCGCTAAATTGTGGTGAGATTGCAGTAGGGGGTGGTTGATTAATAGTTGTTTCCATACTACCAGATGAAGTGATATTACTATCAGTATCTGATCTTGTACATACGTAACCTGTAGGACAATCTACATCTTCCGCCATTGCTGAGGTTCCCATAGTAATAAAAATCGCGGCCAAAGCCACCGCATATAAGCATAATGCTTTCCTAACAAACATAATTTTTCTCCAAGTTAATACATGCAGTATAGGCACAACCGCGCATCCAAATTTTGCTATTCCTTTTATTTATAAATATTGATGTATTCAAAGTAGAATTTAAACGAAATCAAACAGGAGTGTAACAATTATGTATGAATATAGAGCAAACATTAATAGAGTAGTCGACGGCGATACAGTTGATTGCGATATTGAATTAGGCTTTGGAGTGGTATTGGCTGATGAGCGCGTTCGCATTATGGGAATTGATACACCAGAGTCAAGAACATCTGACAAAGTTGAAAAAGTATTTGGCTTAGCAGCTAAAGAACAACTTAAAACATTACTTGGTAAACAATGTATTCTTAAAACTCAAATCGCGCGTAATGGCGAAGATATGAAGGGTAAGTTTGGTCGTATCCTTGGTGATTTTATTGCTGAAGACGGTAGAATGATTACTGAAATCATGGCAGAGACAGGGCATTGTGTTCCATACATGGGTGGATCTAAAGAAGATACACAAGCAGGACACGAAGTTAATAGACAACGTTTATTATCTGAAGGCGTCGTATCACGCGAAGAATACGATAAAGCAGTTAAGATTATGGAAAAGAAGGCAAAGAAAAATGGATAACTTTACATTAGCAGAGCTCCAAGCAATGATTGATGCAATCGCTGATTCCAACACAACTTTAGTAACAGCTGAGTACATACATATTAATGCTTCTGACCAAGCTGTATATGATGCAACTGATACAGACGGTGATAGCGGCCACATTTACGTAAATGATTTAGGCGCAAATGGATTTTCAATTTGGATCCAATCTCTCGTACCTGAAGCCGATGTTGTAAACGAATACCCTACATATGGTGAGAACGAAGAAGGCGAAATGGTTGTAACTGGCATGTCTGGTAAAAATCAGCTTGGTGAAAACGAAAATAATTAAAATAAACTTAAAATAACTATTGACATTCCTGTTCTAATATGGTAGATTAGAATCAACAAATAAAGGAATATGTTATGAAAAAGTTTAATCTATATCAAATCCAACTTACTAACGAAATCGTTGATGCGGTTAATGCTGGTGAAACAGTACCTGCGTATGAAATGAAACAGTCTATGACAATGGACTTCAGAGGAACTAAAATCGGTCAAATGGCTGGTGACGCGTTTGCTGAAGAGTATTACACGCATGTTTCAACTATCACTGCAGAAGATCTTAACCAAGTTTTTGAAATTGGTAACATTGGTCCAGAGTCAAACATCGAAAGATTATCTCGTATGGCATCTGTATCAATAGGTGATGTAATCATTGACGACGAAGGTTCAATGGTTGTTGTTGCTCCAACAGGATTTGTTGCATTTGCCTTTTGGCCAAAAATGGCTGCATAAATCTATTGACATTCTCTTTAGAATCAGATAGAATAGATTTATCAAATAAGGAATAGATAAATGTTTAATATAGAACTTGACATCTCTCACGAACCAACTAACAAAGAGGTTCAGGAATTTGCAACAGACCATGGATGTACCGCCACTTTACTAGAAGCAAATGGTCCTGCTGGTGGTAATCCTCTTTACTTATTCCAATCTGAAAAGTTTGACTACCTTGATGAATTAGCTTCTCAAGTTTTAGGAGTTAATACTGATATGGAATTTATAAAAACTTCAATCTATGAAAATTAACTATTGACATTCTCTTTAGAATCAGTTATATTAGTAATATAAACAAACAAAGGAAAATCAAATGCGTATCGTAATTAAAGACATTATGAAAATTTGCAAATGCTCAGAAAATATTGCACTTAAAGTAGAAGAGCATATGGAAATTGAAGACTTTGATTTTTCTCAATCAACTCAAAGACAATTTCGCGTTGCCGCTGAATTCTCTATGAGCCAAATATAATAAAGGAAATTAAATTATGAAAATCGTGATGAAAGCAAGTGATATCGGAAGCACACTAACACATAAACCAGCAGGTCGTGGTTTGGCAGTGTTTAAAACTCTTGACCAAGGTCAGTATGCTATCCAAGCAAAAAATATTAAAATGGAAAATGCTAAGTCTGGTGAAGTATGGGAGCTCGGATCTTCAACACCAGTGTATGCAAAAGAATTAGTTGAATACAAAATGTTAATGCCAAAGGATCGCCTTATGGAAACACTTCCCGGAATTGTTGGAGAGTTTTTCGCAAGCCGAGGAACATGGGCTGACAAAGATGAGTGGAACGTATTGTACACTCAAGCGTAATTCCCGTAAGGGATGTAATCTTATCTAGCGATGTACAAGTTGAGATAAGTGGGTATGACCATCTGGTACCGAAGGAAACCCAGGCGCCTTCTATTGGCGGGATAATAGATAAGGGGAAGGGCACTGCAGAAAGTCCTTCCCACGAAAACTATTTTTCCCTGCGTCCGTAAATGAGGGAACCGGACCCAAACTTTACAATTTATTTGTTGGGGCGCAGAGAAAAGTAGTTTGGCAGGATCAGCCTAGGAGAGGTGTAACACACAGCCTAAAGATCGCATAGAAGACCCGAGTAATAGGGAGGTTATTAAGTTAGCCTCCCTATTTTTGTTTTATTTTTTGCCTACAGCATCAGCAGCAAAGAATGCTGAAACCAATACCGCAATTGATGCAAAGTATGTTGGCGCAATATCAGCTACTAGTTCTGCCGCGGTGTCAAGTGCTAACCACGATGTTAATATAATAGCTAGTGGATATACTAATAATCCGATAAGCGAAAACCAAGCCATTTTACGGATAGCATCGCGCTGCGCGTCTTTATCCTCTAATGCTTTACGTTTAAATTCTAAATGCATTGCCATTTCTTCAGCTGAGATATGACCGTCTCCGTTCACGTCAATTGCTGCCGCTGCTTCTGCATCGATAGTTGTTTCTGCCATGTTATTCTCCATTAAATTAATATGCACATAACAAAGACTTCAATACTTCTATTTATTATAAATAACTCTAATGCCTAGTCAAATTAGAAAAGGAGATGAACATGGCCTTAAAAGTAGCAACCACCGATGTGGTAACCAATGCTCTAGAACTTCAAAACATCGCAACTATTGATAACACAACACAGACAACTATTATCGATGCGATTAAAGCTTTAGATCACAAAATTATTATTCGTGACTCTGCCGGTAACGAAACTTTTAGACTCTACGGTCTGCCAGCGTAATGGCCGGATGGTTATTACAAGGTGATTTAACCGGAGCTGGTGTCGGGCTTGATATGCCAAACCCAGCCTTTGACCCGTATGAAGGTCAGGTTTTACAAAGGATTGCATATCTGCTTGGTCAATCAAATGTCATTAATTTAAGTGTAGTAAACTCTGGCGGTAACTTAGGTAGTATTTCAGATACGCGTATGATAGCTGGTACAAGTACATCAACTACCGCAGCAGAGGGTGGTTTTGCTTCAGCAGGTAATACACCTAACATATCATCAATCACTGGCGGTACATATGCAAGGATTAATCAAACATATGGTACACCTCCAGCAATACCTACCGATACTGACCTACATAGATATCCAATAATGATGAACCCAACTGCTGGCGATCTTCAATCTATGGATATAAATGACTGCGTTGAGTTCTTTATTCAACCAGCAGTTGCGCTTATTACAAGTGGAACGGTTTCAGCGGCTGCAGGTGGTGCCTATCACATATCTACATCAAGTAGTGTGTCTGGCTCTACTTTAATATCTTCAACTCCTGTGTATATCGACACAAGGGCAGACGCTGCAGCATATACTTCTGGAGGTATTGGAGAAACTCAAGACCAACCTACAACCGTAAATAACTATTACTTACATAAAATTACACCGGCAGCTAACACTCCTAGTTTTATGCCAGTATATTGGAATTATACTAATAGTTCTTTTGATGAAATGTCTCTATCTATGTTTGATGATATATTTGGACCAATGATAGAAAACATGGTAGTTAACGGAAGTGGTATTGCAGGGTTTGATACAAAAATAACGTATAACGTAAACGGATCTGGTAATACAATGGGTACTGTGATGGCTGACACGAGATTGTCTGGTTCATCAACCGCTGGTTACACTCAAAGATTTGTAAGCACATCTGATTATCGAACGCAAGAGTTTCCAAATGGTACTCCAACAACAATATCATCACACACATTGAAAAGTACAGTCTCAGCAACTTAAAGGATATTATATTATGGCAGAATTTAGTGGCGCTATTAACACCGCGTATTACATGAATGAGGAATACAGTTTAATAGAAGTTGTATATACAAATCCCAATAACGAACAAATTAATTATATGATTGAAGTAGGCGATAATGCAGACTATCATGCTTTAGTTTCAGAAGGTTGGGATACAGAAAGGCTCGTTGAAACAACTTCAGAGTTTAAAAGAGAACATGCTCGTTCATTTGGAGAATTAATTAATGCTGAGGCACAAGCGTTAGCAGAGGAAATGTTAGGAATGCGTTTCCTTATGGAACGTAAAGAACAACTTGAAAAGCAAACCGCTGAACTAGACGAAGAAGCGCAGGCTAAAGCAAATCAACTATTAAGTTTAGACCAAGATGTTAAGGTAAAAACAAATAAAGTTGATCATGCTTTGTATGACTTTATTCGTGACAACAACGAAAGTAAAGAAGAACTCTTTAAGTTTAAGCTTTGGGCATTAGAGCAAGAAGAAGTCAAAGCGGCTGACAAAAAAGTCAAATCTTCTATTCGTAAGTCAACTCGTATCACAGAGGCAATGGCAATTGTAGATACACTTATTTAAACTGAGTATTATATTATGAAATGTATGGTTCCCGAAACAGGGCTTACAATTAATCCTATTGGCGAAATGGTTATATGTTGTGCAGGTGACAACGTAGCGCTTTCTCATATTAAAGATATAGAAAACCTTACTGATTTCTTTAACGGCGAAGTGTATGATAAACTTCGTTCTGACTTCAAAGAACAATCGTTTCCAAAACAGTGTGATGTATGTTGGAGACATTGGGATGCAGGACGTATTGCTAGGTTTGACTCATATAATAGATTTGACTTTCCAACATACAAAGAAGATTTAGCATCTGATGTTATCCCTATCAGGTTTCTTGAGATCACTACAAGCAACATATGCAATCAGATGTGTGTTTCTTGTTCTGGAAAATATTCTTCTAAGTGGTCGCCATATGAAAAGATGGCTGTTGAGTCTGGACTAACATGGCGTAATGAAAACCACAAGTTCCACACTGAAACATATAAAATGACCAAGGCTGATGTTGATAAGGTTCTTGACATTGTTCCACACTTACAGCATTTAACTATTA
>OCVR010001320.1_pt1 | contig 19987 bp, 10 predicted proteins | sample 1539091 | NCBI WGS metagenome assembly OCVR01 (sample SAMEA3355530, study PRJEB22509) | marine metagenome | biome: marine; feature: coastal ocean; material: water | place: USA | collected 2010-08-07 | depth 16 m | reverse complement strand
TTGTAGCACGAATCGACTCTTCAGGAGAATGGTTATGGGCCAGTCAAATCCAAAACCAAAACGAAATATTCGTTGTCGATATGCTCATTACCCCTGACAATAATATTCACGTGTCAATTGTATTCGAAGGAGATATTCGTTTAGAGCAAACGACCATCGAAGCCTCGACCGATCAATCGCTCATGGTCATTACATTCTCCGAGAATGGAGATGCTCTTCGACATGTCAAAACAGACACCATAGGTGGCATTGAGTCAATTGGTTCACTCTGTATGGACGGTCTAGAAGCCACTTATGTCGCTGTTTCTTTTACCGGTGAGTTAATTGTCAATGAGACTGTTCTCATATCAAAAGGTATGACTGACTTGGCCGTAGCCCGGTATTCTGAATTCGGATGGGACTGGGCTATTTCTGCAGGAGGGCCTGGGGAAGACCGAGTATGGGACTGTGATGGTTTGAGCTCCTCTGGAATAGAAATCGTGGGTGAGTTCAATGGTAATGCTTCATTTGATCCTCTGTACACTGAACAATCAGACGGAACTGACTTGTTTGTGGCGGAAGTTTCGCAGTCTGGCGGATGGGTGGACATTGTAGCAGAAGGCGGTATAGGAATTGACCGAGCCACTGGAATTGCTCACAATGAGCAAGGAGCGACATTTGTCACTGGGGTGATTTCGAGTGACATTACCATCGGAGGGGATACACTTGTCGATATTGACGGATACAACGATGAAAATCATTTCGACATATTCCTCGCAGAATTACTTGACAACAATACTTGGGAATGGGCAATATCAGCTGGTGGCAGCGGTCACGACGAGCCGACTGCTCTCGAAGTGGCCACCGACGGCTCACCTTTCGTTTCTTACATTTTCAACGGTGACATTTCCATTGCGTCACACAATTCTTCAGCCTTGGGCTCGTTTGATGTCGGTATTTGGCTCTACCAAACCGACAGGGATGACGATGGAATACTTGACGGAGAAGACAATTGCCCTCGGGTTTCAAACGGTGCACAGACAAACTACGATGGTGATTTAGAAGGAGACGCCTGCGACATCGATGATGACAATGACGGCGTTTCCGATGCTTTAGATGACTGCTCACTTGGAGAGAGATATTGGTTCTCGGAAGAGTCTACAGACCACGACGGTGATGGATGCAGAGATGCTACCGAGGATTTCGACGACGATGAAGACACCATCTTCGATTACAACGACCTGTGCCCCCTTGGCCCAGTAGGTTGGAAATCGACTCCTGAAGAGGATGCTGAAGGAGATGGATGTGCTGACATCGATACCGATGGCGACGATTGGGTCGACCAGATGGACAACTGTCCTTTCCTGTCAAATCCGATGCAAGCGGACCTCGATGAAGACAACATCGGAGACGGATGTGACATTGATGAAGACGGTGACAAAATTGCGAACCCAACGGATAACTGCCCACGTGATTCCCCAATTTGGACCTCAACTCAAGTGAACGACCATGACCAAGACGGTTGTCATGATTCGATAACGGATTTTGATGATGATGAGGACGGCATATTGGATGCTAATGACGCATGTCCTCAAGGTGAAATACGCTGGGCGAACACTGCCTCTATCGATGATTACGATGGTGACGGATGCCGTGACGTCAGCGAAGATGATGACGATGACGGGGATGGAATCAACGATGCAATCGATAACTGCCAAAAAGGAATTTTAGGAATTGCTGCAGTTGGACAAGATGTCGATGGTGACGGATGCATTGACAGTGCGGAAGATGACGATGACGATGAAGATGGGGTTCTCGATGTCAATGATTTGTGTAAACGAACGGTGGCAGGTCAGCAAGTAGGCATTACAGGCTGCAGTCAATACCAACTGGATGACGATTTAGATGGCATTCCGAACGCGATTGACCTTTGTCAAAACACCGAACCTGGACTTCTAGTGGACCTCGCAGGCTGCAAGGTTGAGATCAGCGGTACAAATGACGATGATGCTTCATCAAAGAATGATTTTTCTCTCTCTACCGGATTGTATGCCCTAGCGATAATTTTTGTTGCCGGAGCGGTTTATGTCACTTTCTTCAACAACCCCAATTCTGCAAGCTCATCGAAGAAATACACAGCTACTGAACCTTTGAAGAAATCGAGTAATCCCACCGCCGCTCACGAAGACACTGTTTCTCAAGAAGAGTGAGGCCGCTGCACCAAACTTTCAAAGGCATTTAGACTAAGCACGCGTTATGCCCTCATATAAGCGTTCAATTCTGTGTCTCGCAGTGCTCTTGTTACTCGCAGCTGCACCTGCCATCGAAGGAAGTTCTTCTGGTAAGCACAACCAAGCCTCTGCAGGCTGTTCCTGCCACAACAATGCTGGCGGGATCACGGCTACTAACGACTTCCCGACTTCGTACAACGCTGGACAGGTGTACAACATCAACATCGGTCACACCGGCGGAACTCAAGCGTTTATTGGGGGCTTCAATGTCATGGTTGACAAAGGAACGCTTCAGAACGCAGGATCTGGAGTTCAAATCCAAGGTGGAAACAGTGCAACTCACACCAGTTCCGGTCAACTGGGATGGACTTTTGACTGGCAAGCACCTGCTGGTGGAAGCGGTACTGTAAGCGTCAATATCGCCGTGCTTCAAGGAGATGGAAACAGCCAAAATTCAGGTGATGCATGGGATACTGACAGCGTCTCAATCACCGAGATCGTTGTTCAAAACACTCCACCTGCAGCCTCGAATGCATACGTGAGCATCGCACCGGGAGCCAGTTCAGTCTTGCAAGCTTACCATGATCAGGAACTCTTTGCTAACTACGATTATTCCGATGCTGATAGCGATGCTGAATCGAACTCACAAATACGATGGACGAAAGATGGTAGTGTTGTTTCACAACGAAACGATTACGCAAATGTGCCTCAATCCTACACAACCATTGGTGAAATTTGGACGATGACGGTTACTCCAAGCGACGGAACGGATTTTGGATCAGCGGTATCCTCATCAAATTCAGTTGAAATTATTGACTATGATTCGGATAACGACGGCTACGGCGACCAGAGCGACGCTTTCCCTAACGACCCAAGTGAGCACCTCGACAGCGATGGCGACGGCGTGGGTGACAACAGTGATGCATTCCCGAACGATGCGACTGAAACAATCGATACCGACATGGACGGTGTTGGAGATAACAGCGATTGGGCCCCAAATGATCCCAGCGAATCTGCAGATTCAGACGGAGACGGCGTGGGTGACAACACGGATGCATTCCCACAAGATGCAAGTGAAACAGTCGACACAGACAGTGATGGCGTTGGTGATAACGCTGATGCGTTTCCGAACGATGCCAGTGAATCGAGCGATTTAGACGGAGATGGCGTTGGAGATTCCGCAGATGTATTCCCGAACGATGCCACCGAATCGTCTGATGCTGACAGCGACGGTGTAGGCGACAACTCGGATGTATTCCCAATAGATCCAAGCGAATCTGCAGATACAGATAACGATGGAGTTGGAGATAACGCTGATGCGTTCCCGAACGATGCGACTGAGACACTCGATACCGACATGGACGGCGTGGGAGACAATGCAGACGTATTCCCGAACGATGCGACTGAGACACTCGACACGGACATGGACGGCATGGGAGACAATGCTGATGCATTCCCGAACGATGCGAATGAAACGCTTGATACCGACATGGATGGCATGGGCGACAATGCTGATGCATTCCCGAACGATGCGAATGAAACGCTTGATACCGACATGGATGGCATGGGCGATAACGCTGATGCTTTCCCTGATGATGCAACTGAAACACTTGATGACGACGGTGATGGTGTTGGAAACAACGCTGATGTGTTTCCCAACGATGCAACTGAATCTGCAGATACAGATGCTGACGGCGTAGGTAACAATGCTGATGCTTTCCCTGATGATGCAACTGAAACGCTTGATACGGATGGAGACGGCGTGGGAGACAACGCTCAACTCGCTGCTGAAAACCTCGCTGCCGAAGAAGAAGCGGCACAAAAGCAGATGTTTACAATCATCGCTGTTGTTGCAGTACTCATCATTGGCGCTGTAGGTGCTGTTCTGTTCATGCGCAGTCGTGGAGATGATTTGACGGAAGAGGTCGTGAAGGATTTCACTTCTCTTTCTGTTCAACCTCAGGTTACACCTATCGAGCAAACCCTCCAACAACCCGTTGCCCAACAACCGGTGGCAGCTGCTGAGCCTGTTGTTCTTCGACAATGGACGGATGAAGCAGGCTACACCTGGCGCCAGATGGATGATGGATCCAACTACTGGTGGACCGGAAGCGAATGGAAGCGCAGTTGATCAAGCGTAAACAATCGCAGGTGCCAGCGGCATTGAGCCGCCTGCTCGTCCTGTTTGGTCCTCAGCAGATTCGCCAAGCACAACTTGAATCGATTCAATGCCGAGTTCTTGCGCGATAAAGGCTGAACCGTTTGTAAGAGCAATCACTTCATCCAGTGAACCGCGTAGGAGTGCTCTTGAGGCATCGTCCCACTTGAAAACTTGAGGCAACATCTTCTTGCCCCAATATCCAATGATTTCGCCTTTACGTTCTCCCTGGGCGATTTCCATTTGAGAAAGATGGCCGACAAAATTCTTGACGCTGCCACCCTGTTCAATGAAGTCGAGTGCCTCTACCGCCATAATTCGTTTCCATGGAGGTGAAACAACGATTGTAGCAGATTGGGCAGGGCCATCGAGGTGGCGTTCTGCAACATCCTTGATTCGTCGAGCAGAGTCAAGAACGCTACGGAGCACAGTTTCATTGTCGAGCGCAGATTGTTCTTCATCTGACATCTTCGGCAAGTGTTCGAATTCGGAACCACTGACCAATCCATCCATACCAATTTGTTGCCACCATTCTTCAGCAAGGTGGGGGGTTGAAACAGAAACCAGATGAGTCCATGACTTGAGAATTTGAACACCGAGTTCAGCGTTCTCTCCGCCACGGCGAGTATACCAGTTGATGTCTTTGATGAGATCGTAATGGGAAATCTCAACAGCGCGTCGCAAATCAAAAACATCCATTGCTTGCTGGAATTCAGCGCATCTTTGTTTGAGCCGAGCCAGCATCCATGTATCCATTGATGAAGGCGATTTACCCCAGCCAAGTAATTTATCGGGCATCGAAGCCATTTGAATCATCACTCGATGATTTGAGGCAATGGCCAAATCAGACCAATCCATACCTGCGGTTGGGTTTGCAGCGAACAAGATGAACAAACGTACGGTGTCTGCGCCGTACTGTTCAATCATCAGTCCGGGAGATACCGTATTTCCGAGAGACTTACTCATTTTGGCGGAACGCTCCGAAAGTTCGCTATCGCAATGAGGGCAGGGCGAGCCGGCATGTGCCACTGAGAGTGTAAGCTGGCATGAATCGCACCACGGTGCTGGCGAGTTCACCATACCTTGACAAAGCAATTCATTAAACGGCTCATCAATGGAATGAAGGCCTAGGTCTCGAAGAGCCTTTGTGTAAAAGCGAGCATAAATCAAATGCATCTGCGCATGTTCAATACCACCACAGTAGAAATCCACATTCATGAAGTGGTTTGCGACATCAGCATCGAAACACTTCTCATCGTTGAGGGCATCCGTAAACCGCATGAAGTACCATGATGAATCGACGAAAGTGTCCATTGTGTCGGTTTCTCGACGCGCCGCCTTGCCACAATCCGGACAATCAACATTCAGGAATGCCTCAGAGGTTTCGAGGGGGTTTCCTTGGCCGAAAGCGACATCGGTTGGTAATTCGACAGGCAAGTCCTGTTCAGGAACGGCAACAACGCCGCAATCTTCACAGTGAATCATTGGAATTGGAGTGCCCCAATACCGTTGTCGAGAAATAAGCCAAGGGCGTATTTTCCAATTAATGGTCTCCTTGCCTGAACCTTTGAATTCCAAAGCATTGGTTACGGCTTTCATGGCTTCTTCACCGTACAATCCGTCAAAGCCTTCGAGAGGAGAGTTGACCATCCATCCATGGGCTGTTTCAGCAGAATCTAGAGGTGCATCCGCATCACCTCCTTCATCCATAACAAGAACTCGTCGAATCGGGATGTCAAACGCCTTTGCGAAATCGAAATCACGCTCATCATGACCTGGCACGGCCATAACTGCACCGGTACCGTATGAGGCGATGACAAAGTTTCCAATCCAAATTGGAATCCGTTCTCCGGTAAGAGGGTGAAGAGCAAAGCATCCAGAAGGTACACCTTTCTTCTTCTTCATGTTACGAATTCGGTCAAACTCTGCCATCACCGAGACTTCATCGTAGAGGTCTTGCCATGCAGATTCGTATTCAGTACCCTTGACCAATTGTTCAGCCATCGGGTGTTCAGGAGCAAGTGTGACGAATGTTACGCCAAACAAAGTATCTGGCCGTGTGGTAAAGACTTCGATGTTCATGTCTTTGCCTTCGACTTCAAAGGTAATTTCAGCGCCTTCAGATCGTCCAAGCCAATCTCTTTGCAAGGATTTTACGTTCTCAGGGAATGCGATTGTATCCAACCCGTCAACAAGTTCTTGCGCATATTTATTGATATCGAGGAACCATTGTTCCATTTCTTTCTGTACAACTGGACCGTTGCATCGCCAACATCTTCCTGCTTTGACCTGCTCGTTCGCCAAAACAGTTTCACATTGTTCACACCAATTGACAGGCGCATATTCTTGGTAGGCTAGACCCTGTTCGTAAAATTTGGTGAAATAGTATTGGTTCCATTTGTAATAGCGAGGATCGTGACTCTTGAGTTGACGTTTCCAATCGTAAGAGAAACCCATGCGCTTGATTTGTTGAGTAATCGAAGCCATGTTGCGCTCTGTGATATCATACGGGTGACCGCCTTCGTCCATTGCCGCGTTTTCAGCAGGCATTCCAAAGGAGTCAAAACCAATCGGGTAGAGAACATCAAAGCCCATCATTCGCTTGTAGCGAGCAACTGCGTCTCCAATCGAATAGTTCCGAACGTGCCCCATGTGCATTTTTCCGGAGGGATAAGGATACATTTCAAGACAGTAGAATTTGGGTCGGTCTTCACGAATCCCGCATTCAAAGATTTGGGCTTCGTCCCATTTTCTTTGCCATGCTACTTCATCAACGGGACTGTATTCTTTGGCCATTTTGACACCAACCGTCTTGCGAGACAACCCTCCGTATCAACCATTTGACTTGAATGCCACTCTTCATGAGGGTGGGATTTATCGGGTAAGTATGGCCAAGACAATCACCGTTCGTGTACCGGTTCGTATTGACCTGGCTGGAGGTTGGACGGATGTCCCTACCTATTGCAAGGATCACATTGGAGAAGTGGTGAACCTGGCAATCAATCGATACATTACCGCCGAAATGCACATCGACGATGAGCGACGTATCTCAGTTCGCTATTCTTCGGATGTCCCAATCGGCTCTGGCCTTGGTACTTCGGCAGCGATGAATGTAGCATTCCTTTCAGCCATTGCCGGTGACGGAAAATCGCCCGATGAAATTGCCGAATTGGCATTCCAGTTTGAAGCACTGCTCGGTAATACTGGAGGGCGTCAAGACCAGTGGGCAAGCGCCTACGGTGGATTTCAACACTTGCGATTTGTAGGTGATAAAGTGATTTCAAAGCAACTCAACCCATCATCAAAATTCATTGAAGACCTTGAACGAAATCTTCTCCTTTTCGACAGCGGAATAACGCATGTGTCCGGCGACCTACACGATTCAGTTTGGCAACGTTACGCCAACGGAGACAAAGATATTCCCGAAGCTCTACGACGAATTCGACACATGGCTCAGGAAATGGTTGTAGCTATTGAGTCCGAAAACATCCCCGGGGTCGGCATAAGTTTGTTCAGAACCACCAAAAGCGTGGATCTGCTGGACAAAGCGTTTGATGAACCGTTTCGAAGAGTGCTCAAACCACTCTGGGGCGACTACATCTTTGGTTGGAAAGCAATGGGTGCAGGAGCTGGCGGTGTTGTTGGCGTTATGCTGGAAGACGAAGGTTGCCGCAGCGAAGTAATGGCCGTTGCAGAAAAAAACGGTTGGAAGCACATCGACTGGGCTGTTGAGCAGCAAGGCATTCAGCGAACGGTCAATCTTCACGAGTGAAGTCTGTGTTCGTTTCGAGCAAGAAAATAGCCTCACGAGTGAGTTTGTAACGGTTTTTGAGACCCATTTTCCTCTTCTCGACCAAACCAAATTTCTGCAGCGTTCGTAAGTGATGAGAGACCAGTTGTTGGCTCTTCTCCAGTCTGCCTGCAAGTTCAGCCTGAGTTGGGAATTCTCCAAGTGGCCCATCATGATCCAACAAAGAGAGAATCTTACCTTGAAGGCTGTTCGGGTCAGGAGACAATGGAGGCACTGGCAAATCGTCTTCATTCATGCCCGGATAGAGTGAATTGGTAAGCGGGTAGTAACGAACCAAGCGACCGTCTTTTCTTCGCCAAATACCCTCTTCAGATTCAAGGATTCTCAAATGGTGTGTAATCTGTCCATTGCTCATGTCCAAGGCAGCCATGAGCGCTCGGAAATGGCATCCTGGGTTTGCGGTGAGGTATCCCATCAATCTACCACGTTGATATCGGCCATCGCTTGTTTCATGCGTCCGACCAATCAAACCGAGGAACCACAGCCCTGCTGCGGTTGAAGGAATACGCAGAGATTCGTTACTGAGGAGAGCCGCAAACAGCATTGAAAGGAGAGAGCCGGAGGCAACCACGACGATTACCGATGGAACGATGATTGCTGCTGGTTCATCAACGACCACATCGTCTGATTCCACAACCGATTGTTCAACAACTTCTTCAGTTTCTTGGAGTGGAGTTTCCGACTCAAGAGTTCTTACTTGCACGGATGGTGCTTGGAACAATTCACATGCAGGGTGCGCTGATGCAGTGGCGACTTCGTAAGTTCCACTCCAGCCTTGATGTGGGACCCAAGGTCCAAGAAGAGCACTTGAAAGAAGAAGTTGACCTTCCTCTGAGGATTCAAGCATCCAACAGGTTCCAAGTTCTGTTTGCAATCCAGACCAAGTTCCGCTTACGAGGCGCGATTCTTCCACGACAACGGCTTCAACGGTTTGTTCAACCGTCGAAACATCTCCTTCAATTGGCCATTGAAGCGCGAACCCGGCTCGGACAAGTTCAGAAGTTTGGAACGTCAAAATCATTTGGTATTGACCATCGTCAAGCGGCTGAGCGAAGTCATCCATCATCTGTACCATGCCGGCTTGCAAGACGAGTGGTTCAACATCTTCACCGTATGGGAGAACAAAGTGCCGGCCTTCAAGTGAATTGCACATGAGGATTTGTTCACTGACTTCTGTGATTGTCGAGAGATCAATAATGGTAACAATGAGCGAGCATGAGTCAATCCAGCGAAGGTCGGCATTGGCACTCATAGCGTCAAGCGTCAAATTCAGGTTAAAACCTGAGGAAACCGGTGTCAATTCCGGATAAATCTCAAACTGTGGCGAAGTTCCACAGTCCGAAGAAGAATATCTTTGATATTCAATAGTGTGATGAACTGCAAGATGGAATTCTGGAATCTCTGCGACCAGTGAATACTTCCCAGTTGGAACTTCGCAGCCTTGTAAATCTGTGAAGGTCCAGTCAGGCAATGTAAACTGTAATTGGCCGTCTTTTTCGATTGCATAGTCGAGTTCAAGCGCGTTGCAGTTCTTGAGAAGCCGGCTATCAAACACCACTTCGTTGAGATCGTTTACCACCCACATCTCAGCACGGCAGGAGTCGGTGAAGTGTAATTCAAGCGTTTCATCACCGGTGTTTTCAATTTGAACGATGGAAGAGAAGATATCTTGGCCGCTGTATCGGTAATCAGCTGAAGCGGTTGGTAGAAGTTGTACTTCAGTATGTGATTGAGTGGAAGTGTCGATTGGTTCGCTATCATCAAGCGTAAATGTTGTCGTTACAAGCAAAGCCTGCGAAGGTAAACTTGCTTGAATCGTGTTCAAACCTTGCTGTAGAGTTGAGTCTTGGAGGAGTACATGTCCGAGGAGAACCTGTTCGTAGGGTTCCAAGTCGAGGGCCGAATCAAAGCAAGGCATAGCGAGGGTGGAGACGCCGTTAATATTGAGGTCTACAAAGCAATCATCGACTTGAGGAAGAATGGATACTTCCGAAGTCGGGTTTCGAAGAAGAACACCTAGCATTACTTCTTCATCGTGTTGTAACGATGAAAGGCGGCTGTTGAGTTCCAGAACGATTTCCAAATCTGCAGACACATCAACAGAAGTCTGAAGGTAAATTTCTTGCGATGCAACCGCTTCTGTTGCCGAGTGGAAGGCTTGCACGGTGTATGTGCCAGGGTCTACAAACGACCCGTCTTCAAGCCGCAAATCCCAATTGAGGGCGGAAAAAGGATGTTCATCGCCGCTGTCAAGGTCAAGGGTCTGAGACTGGCCACGGCAAAGTGATGATTCATCAACGAGTAAAATCCCGTTTGAATCAACAACTTGCAGGGATACGCCACAGGATGGGTCGTTGTCAATCGATGCATCAACGCCGTTGTTGACAAAGAACGGAATCATGTTGACCGTATCGCCTTCGATGTACCAATCCCTCTGAAGTGCAGATTGGTCCTCAAGCATCAAGACGATATTGGTGTTTTCATCGGCGGAAGCATACGGCAGACTGGCAAGCAAAAGCAACGCGAGGACTGCTACAGTGCAACGCGTACCGCCGGCCATGATGAACAATCACGGTCATTACTTGAAAGGTAAGCGGTGCAATTGATGTGTAACAAAAACTGCAATCACAACTTGTTCAAGTCAAGCATGGTCGGTACAGCGCCTTCTTGGGCGGCTTGCTGTTGCATTTCGTATTGCTTCCATTCAGGTACGGCCGCTGCCTCAGTCCAACCTAGTGCTCGAGCTTCGTCGAGTTGTCCGGCAGCCACGTAATGGTCAATCCAAGCAAGGCGTCGTTCCTCTTCTTCTGAGAAAGCAAGATCCATCTTCACTTCTTGAGCGCGCTCAGCAGATGCTTTGCGCTTCGAGGATGCCTTTGCAATCTGAGCCACAAAGATAAGTCCCAAAAGCAAGACAATCAATCCACTCAATGCCATGAAGGTCGGTGAATCCGTAGAAAAGCCAAGCGTAGAACCGCCGCCATCATCTGTTTTTAGATTCGGATCGCTGGTAATTGCGCAGGTCACGGCATTCGGGCCCGTCAAGACGCCGTTGGTTATTGCAGGATCCCACGGACAGATGTCGTTGCTGTCTGCCCTACCGTCACCATCGCTGTCAGGGCAACCGTAGCCTTCGCTTTCTGAAAACGGCACTGAAGTTCCGAATTCCTTGCGACATTCATCCGGTTGGAAAGCGGTTTCAGGGCCGAATGGGCCGTCTTCGCCGTCCGGGTCAAACACACTGTTATCGCCGTATCCGTCACCATCGAAATCGTTCCATTGCGAAGGTTGGAATGGGAAAGCATCCGGTTGATAGAAACTGGTCTGGTTATCGCCCCAGCCGTCGCCATCCATATCGGACCATTGGTCTGCGATGGTAGGGAAGGCGTCACCGGTTTGGTTGCGGATGGTGTACGTTTGGCCAGGATTGTCAAGGTCGTCGATTGTTTCATTGAAGTAATCGTAATTGTCACCCCAGCCATCGCCGTCCGTGTCTTTCCATTGCAGTGTATCGTAAGGGAAAACATCGTCTACATCTGCCCAACCATCAAAATCAGCATCTGGGCATCCATGTCGATTGTTTTCATACGATTTACCGTAGACATCTACGCAATCATCGCCACTTGGAACAGCGGTATTATCTCCCCAGCCATCGCCATCAGCGTCTGCCCACTGGAACGGATCGGTAGGGAATACATCGACTGGGTCAACAAAGCCGTCTTGGTCAGTATCTGTGCACCCACGAGTGGTTGGGTCAAGGGAGTTACCAGATACAGTAGGACAAACATCGGAATTCCCTTCAGAAACTCCATCGCCATCGGCATCAACGAAATTGTCTCCAAATCCGTCGCCATCGGTATCGTCCCATTGGGTGCCATCGTTCGGGAAAGCATCGCCGTTGAAACCGCCGGGATTGTCACCATAGCCGTCGTTATCTGCATCAACCCACTGGGATGAATCATCAGGGAAAGCGTCTGGATTTGTGCCGTTTGGATTGTCGCCACGGTTGTCTCCATCGCGGTCAGCCCATTGTGTGCCATCGTTCGGGAACGGGTCGCCAGCATTCGAATAACCGTCATCGTCCCAATCGGCACAACCAATTCGGTCTATGCTTGAGGTACCGGCTTGGTTTGGACATTCGTCAGCGTTGTTACCGGACTGGTTGCTGCCAAATCCATCGTTGTCCTCATCACACCATTGGGTTGGGTCATCAGGGAAAGCATCAGCGCCGTAGCAATCGGTTGTTGCTGGCCATCCAGCATCAGGGTCGGACCAGCCGTCGCCGTCGGTGTCAGGACAGCCTAAGCGGTCAAGTTGAGAGTCGCCCCAAAGCGACGGGCATCCATCTGCTCGGTCGCTCATTTGTTCATCTCCGACCCAGTCTCCGTCGGTATCAGCCCACTGGGTTCGGTCGAGCGGGAAAGTGTCGATGTTGTTGGCAACAGAAACAAGCAGACCTGGCCAGTTCTCTCCTCGGAAATTATCCCATGAGGCGTTGACGTAATTGTCGCCATAGCCATCGCCATCGGTGTCATTCCATTGCGTCACATCGTTCGGGAAAGCATCGCCAGATTGGTTCATGTGGAGTTGTGCTCCGTTCAAATCGAAGTAGTAATTGTCACCGTAACCATCGCTGTCTGAATCAGCCCATTGGAGGGGGTCAGCAGGGTATTCATCGCCATCATCCGACCAGCCATCACCGTCTGCGTCTGGACAGCCAAAGCGGTCTTGAGTAGAAGTACCTGCAACCGCCACACAAGCATCGGGCTCGAATGCTGGTGCTGGATTATCTCCATAGCCGTCGTTATCTGAATCGTCCCATTGGGTGCCTTCGCTTGGGAAAGCATCGACGACGCCATCGCCTTGGTCGGTGGTGTTGTAGCCGTCGTTGTCTTCGTCGAGGTCAGCGTACCAGAAGTACAAGCCTTCATCGCCTCGTCCGTGTGCAGTGACAATGTGTGTACTGTCAGGACTCCATGCAATGCCGTTCATCTGACCACAACCGTCGTTACCGCCGCAGCCTCCAGGCCTTGGACCATTGAATCTGTCGATTTCCACGCCGGAATCTGAATCATACACGACACCTGAGTTCGCATCACCAAGGTACCAATACATTCCGGCAACAACTTGTGAGCTGTCGTATGAAAAGTCCGTTGATGCACAAGATGTCGTTGTTGTCTTCTGCCAAATTAGAGTCCATGAAGAACCAGAGAACTCGTACATATCGAAACTTGCCTGGTTGCCTTCCCACCCACCGCACATAGCGATGTAGTTGCCGTCAGGAGACCAAGCAATGGCGTTGACGTTTGCAGGAGGGCTCGAGACAGAGTATGTGGTCGCACGCGTAGCGATGTCAACAATGTAAAAATCATCGTCAGAGGCCAATGCAATATATTCGCCTCCTGGTGAGAAGGCGGCATCCTCAAATCGATCTTCCGAGTTTGGGTTTAATCCGTTGCCTAATTGGAGGCCGTCGCTCACCTTGATGAGTTTCACTTGACCGTTTGTGCCACCGTTTCCAGAACGCCCAATACTGACTGCAACAAGCGTGCTGTCGGGAGAAAATTCGACATCGTAAACATAGTCGCCGCTTCCAACATCGACGCTTATTGAGCCGTGAACCGATGTGAGGTTGCTGGAATAGTAGATGTCCATGGTGTCGTCATCAAGTCCTGCTGCGACGTACATCCCGTCCGGCGAATAGGATACAGACGTAACTTCGCCGTTGTTCGAGTGCGCAAGTACGGAGCGAATGTTGACATGAGTCGAAGCGTTCCAAATCCGCACGAAACCGTTCTCTGATGCAGTCGTAACGAACTCGCCATCAGGCGAATAATCGACATCCAAATAGTCTTGATTTGATGAAATCGTAAATTCGTTTTGGAAATTTGGATTGTTTGTTGTCCATTTATCGTTGATGTCGGACGTTCCATCACCATCCCTGTCCGGGCAACCGTCTTTATCGATGCTTGATGTTCCATAAGCCCAACGACAGTCATCGACTGAATCATCGAACCCATCACCGTCGGAGTCAGCACCTGCCGCAAGGGGGGCTAATGTCATGAAAAACATCAAGATTGTTAGAAACATAGCCTTGCGGACATAAGTCATACCCTTGCGAAACTTCACCACTAAAAGGCCTTATGGTCTAATTGTGCATTTGGACACACCAAGGCAAAGCATTGAGAAGCGCTACCGTACAGCGGTGAATATGAGCGACGGTTTGCCTAAGGTCAGTGTTGCGGTCCAAGACCGTGTACTGCTGCACCTCGCCGAACACATCGCCCAAAACGACCGATATATCGTCGGAACGGAACTCACTCGCCCCGGCATTGCTCAAGCCTGTGCACAGCATCCGCCGAACGTTAGCAGGACCATGCGTACGCTGCTCCGAGAAGAGATGGTCACTGAACACACGCGCACAATCCGTGGCGAAGACCGACGGCAGAAGACTTGGCAATTAACGGATAAAGGCAAATCCTCATCTGAACAACTCACCAAAAATCTCGGTTCAATCAAAGTATTGTTGAGGGATTCGAACGGCGAACTGCTTGAAGTCGAAGCCAGCGAAGCACCGGAGCGCCTCTCTGCAGACATCTCTCTTTTACAGGTGCTTATGCATGCCCAACATGAAGGAGTCCTCACGTATGGAGATATACGGTTCGGTGCCATCAGCAAACGCAGTGAGGAAAGTATTCCCAAGCCCGGACGCTTAACCCCAATGACTGGAGCACACGCAACATACCACAACAAACCTCCAGTCACTCGACCGGTACACGGGCGTACAGACGAATTACAAGACCTCCACGAATGGTTCGATGAACGAAAGCCGTGTGCTGTTGTCCATGGAATTGCTGGAATTGGAAAATCAACACTTGTCGCACACTGGCTGGCACAACGCGTTGAAGATGAACCGCATCTCTCGATATGCTGGTATCCATGTCAACCGTGGGACCGCTCACTTGGCTTGGCGACAAGTCTCCTCCACCGGTTCGGAATCGATGAATCGCACGACCCCTACAATTTGATTGAAACGCTTCCATTGACGCCGGGTGGGACGGTCAATGTCGATGCTTGGAGGCGTCGATTGCTCTCTTACTTGACCGATGCAAGAACAATCCGAGAACGTTACAAAAACGAAGCAGGCGGACCACCACCTTACTGGCTGATCGTTCTTGACGATGTGCATCACATGGAAGAAAACGCCAAAGATTTACTCGGGGCATTGATGCAAATTTCTCTCAAAGCGCCTCTTCGGTTGTTGTTTATCTCTCGAACGACGTTACGGATTTACGACCGCCGAGACGTTCACACTCGTGGCTTGGTTCGAGAAATGCCTCTAAGCGGTCTTACTCTTGAAGACACCAAAGATTGGCTCAGCCAATTGGAACACGGCTCGTCCATCGGCGTTGATGAAGTTCACGCTGCAACAGGGGGCCATCCACTCGCTCTGGAAATGTTGGAACTCTACGGACAAACAACACATGAGGACTGGTTACGATTCCTCGATGAGGAAATACTCACAGCCCTACCAACGTCAGAATATGAACTGCTTTCCACGCTCGCTGTGTCAGAAAAACCGGTCCCTTGGGAAAAACTCGCCTCAGCAGTTGACTGGAGCGGCGTGCCACCTGAGAATCTCGTCAAGCATGGATTGTTGCTTGAACTGGATGAAGGAATGTGGTTGCACGAAGCACTACGAGAAAGGTTGCTTCGAGATGTCGGAGCTCAAAAGAGCGTTCGCAAAAAACGATTGCAGTAATTAGAAATCGTCTGCAGTCATGTATTCGTCGATCCAACTTAGGAGTTGAGGCTTTGGCATTGCTCCACTCTTTTGGCTAACGAGGTTTCCGTCACGGAAGAGGAAAAGGGCTGGAATGCCACGGACTCCGAGACGGGCTGCATTCATTGAGTTGGAATCAGTATCGACCTTTGCCACGAGGAGTTCGCGTTCGCCAGCAACTTGTTCAAGAACAGGGCCAATTGCTTTGCAAGGACCGCACCATGGAGCCCAGAAATCGACCAGTACCCATCCGTTTCCATTCACTGTTGTTTCAAATTCTGCATCGGTAACTGCTCGTACTTCACCCATGGTCGCACCAAGGCTTCCTCCGTAAGGAGCATTAAGAGCCTTCGCACTGAATTGGCTTACAAAAAAGGAACGAAATGCTCATGGTAATGCGGCGCTTGGGATGGCTGGGGAGAGTCATGATTATCGCACCTAGCGTACTAACTGCAAACCTTGCTGACCTTGCTCAATCGTGCCAAAAAGCGGTAGACAGCGGGTTAGACTGGCTTCATCTCGATGTGATGGATGGAAACTTTGTGCCAAACCTCACGTTTGGCCCTCCTGTCATCCGCTCGTTGAGAAAAGCCCTCGGTCCTGAGCCAGTGTTCGATGCACACCTCATGATTTCAAACGCTGAAGCATGCTTCCAAGACTACATCGATGCAGGTTGCAATCACCTCTCCGTCCATGTCGAAGCAGCAACGCATTTGCATCGTCTTGTTACCGCCATACGAGCGGCAGGCGCAGGCGTTGGTGTTGTGTTGAATCCAGGAACTCCAGTCGATGCGGCTCTCGAAGTGCTTTCCGAACTTGATCTCGTACTCGTCATGAGCGTCAATCCAGGCTTTGGAGGGCAGTCGTTTATTCCAACCGTCGAACAAAAAATCCGTCGCCTGAAAACAGCAATTGACGATCAAGTGGCTGCAGGTGGACGACCTGTCCAAATTCAAATTGATGGCGGTGTCAAATCACACAACATCGCAATGCTGCGAGATTGGGGCGTTAGCAACTGCGTTGTTGGCTCAGGTCTTTTCAACGAAAAAGCGAGCGTACAAGAGAACCTCGAAATCATCAAAGCGGCACTTGAAGCGTGAACGAGGCGTTGGAATGCGAGTTCTCGTCGTATCGTTGCTCTATCCCCTGCCAACAAATACTGCTCGCGGTACATTTGTTGCCGACCAAGTTCAGAGTTTCGTCAACAACGGTCATGATGTACGCGTTGTCAATCCACTCCCGAGGATGATGCGGTACCAAGAAGCGCGGCGTTCAACCCTTACTGGCGCAGCAAAAGCACCACGCACATTTGAACACGGAGGAGTGAATGTCTTTGCGCCCCGGTACACCGCACTTCCGAATCACCCATGGCCGTTGTTCACGGCCCGTAGCGTCCGAAGAAATGTGAAAAGCGTCGAATCATGGCTTGGAGACTGGAAGCCTGACGTCATTGTTTGCCATACACTATGGCCCGTAGCAGCGTTAGCAAAGGCTCTGTCGTCACGACTCAGAGTTCCGTGGACCGCTGTAGTCCATGGATACGATTTTGATGTCGGATTAACGCATGAAAACATCGGTAAGGTGACGCACAATCTTGCAACTTCGGCCGACAGAGTGGTCGTGGTGTCACAACGGCTCCACAGCATTGCGGTACAAGCGGGCATCGATTCTGAAAAAGTGAGAATGATTCCTTGCCATTGCGCCGTTGAAGACGAATGGCTCAAGCCGCTCAAGCCATGGAACGGCCGATGGCGCAAAGACCGAATTGATATCCTGTTCCCTGCCGACCCTCGTCGGCCTGAAAAGAACCACTTGCTCGCCCTTCAAACCGGCGAGATTCTTGAAGCACGCGGGTGGATCGTTGGGATGACGACGCTCAAGATTCAACCACGACCGATTGTTTGGGATCGCATGTTGGTCGCTGACCTTACACTCATCACCTCCAAGCGAGAATCTGGTCCTCTGGTCGCAAGAGAATCAATCGCTTGTGGAACACCTGTTGTTTCCGTGGACGTGGGCGATGTTGCCACATATCTTCCCGAACAACACGTCGTTGCCGACTACGATGCCTCGGCACTGGCAGATGCGTGTGAAGCAGCATTGAAGGAACGGTGGGAAACTGAATTTACTCTGCCTCAATCGTTTTCGGAAGCGTACTTCCTTGAACAGTGGAACCAATTGCTCGAAGAGCTTGTGGCATGAAAACGAACAGAGCAACTCCCGCCACGGCGAAGAGTGACCCGTTGAGAAGACCATAGCATGTCAACGTCATACACGAGGCGGCAATCAACCATTCACCGCTTCGCTCCAGCACAAGATTCCATGAACGCGACAAATGAATCGAAGAAAGGAGGGCAAACAAAGCAGAGAGTGTAGAGGCGTAGGCTGCAGCGTACAATCCTTCAGTGAGCCCTTCGTCGGCTTGCCACCCGATGAACGCAAATCCAATCGCCGCCGAAAATCCTACAACGATGAGGATAAAGAAAGTGAAACGCCATGGGTGTAATCCAGCTTGTAACGCAGTGTAGGTCGGGGTTGCAAGAAGCGTGAAACACCAACCCAACAACAACACAATGAACAAGTCGTCTGCCGAAGCACCAAGGCTACCATCGAGATATTGAGAAGGGAACGCGATTGGCAGAAACAATTTGACAATTGCTGCTCCAGCAAAAATTCCAATTGGCAAAAGACCGAAACAAACATCCAGTGATGCGTTTATCTGATGAGAAAACTCCTCAGGCTGATGACGGACCTTGCCAAGTACCGGTAGCAATGCTGCTCTCAGTGCTTGAGGGATGACCAAACCTGCCAGCCACGCCAGTTGAGCGACATGAAACAGTGCCGCTGATTCAACACCCAATTCAAGACCGACGATGAACTTCTCAATGCGTACAACATAGGGCAGTACGCCAAGGGTGATTGCAAACGGCAGGGCTTGAAGGAGTAAGTTACGGTTGTTCAACCATGCTTCACCCATTTCACCTTGAGCACCTGTTTTCCCATCATAGATTCGCAGTGTCTTCCAAACCCACCATAACGCGAAAAGAAGGCCGCACAATGCACCGAAGAGGAAAGCAACGGCATAGGCTTCAACCGATGTGATGCCAAAAGCGTACAGCGAGAGGTAGGCGGCCGTTGTAATCCCTCGTTCGAGTATTTTTGTCCACGCTTCGAGTCGCGCCTCTCCAGCAGCCCTCAGTCCTGAGCGAGGAGCGTATGTTGCGATGTGAACCAACGCAATAATTCCGCACACAAACATGATTGGAGCGTGACTTGATACTTCCGAACTTGCGAAAGGAAGGTAGAGCAGTGCGGCGATGAGAAACGGTAGTGCTGCCTTCACCTGTAAGTTGTAAATGCGTAGAATTGACGGCCAAATACGATGCGGTGCACCAGGACCGTCCCGTGCAAGTAAGGTCGGCAATCCAAGATCAATGACCAAAAAGAGGGTTGCAAAAACATCCAGTGCTAAAACGAACAATCCGTAGGACTCTGTCCATAATGCTCTGGTAAGGACGACCTGCCCAAGAAGAGCCAAGAATACTGCGATGATATCTGCGCCTGCAAGCCAAGCAGAATCCCGACCCATGTGAGGAAGACGAGCGTTCTTGGCCACTTTACCCTCCATAGACGCCGCTGATGGTTACGCTCCTTGAAGCATCGGATACAAACGCGAGGTTCAAAGCCCACTTCCCCCACCGGGGATTGAGGCGTGAGAATGGTAGCGACTGAATGGATTGAGGCTGAAGTGCTCAAAGCAGTTCCAGATGCGCACGTTGAAGCGATTGATTTGCACCGCTCAGGAGACCACTTCCACGTACGAGTTATTTCCGAATCCTTTGATGGAATGCGCCCATTGCAACGGCAACGGCTCGTTCTTGCGGTGATGAAACAACACATCCCTCACCCAATACACGCACTCGACCTCAAATGCATGACTCCAGCACAAGCAGAAACAGCTGGCGATACTGCGTTTGACCCTCACGGCGGTGGACAAGGCGTCCATATTCGTCGAATCGAGAAAA
>OCVR010001315.1_pt1 | contig 20052 bp, 31 predicted proteins | sample 1539091 | NCBI WGS metagenome assembly OCVR01 (sample SAMEA3355530, study PRJEB22509) | marine metagenome | biome: marine; feature: coastal ocean; material: water | place: USA | collected 2010-08-07 | depth 16 m | reverse complement strand
AAATCGGTTTCGGTCTTGTTGTTTACAACCTTGCTGTATCTAAGTAATTTATATATACACAATTTAAAAAGTCACCCTCGGGTGACTTTTTTTTTACATCTTATTTGGCAAATCAATACCCAGAAGGTCTCCAGCAGATTCTATAACATGACTAACCTTAACGGAAATCAATAAACGAATAGAAGTGGACTCTTTAGACTCAGAATTTAATATATGATGATTTTGATAAAGTGAATTAAAATTCTTAACTAGGTCATAAAGATAATTAGCTATAAGTGCAGGTGATAGCTCTTTATATGAATCAGTTACTACGGATGGGTATTCGTGTATGATCTTTATAACCTCTTTCTCTTTATCATTAAGCTGATAATTATTATCAATCGTAACTTCCTTATTAACTTTTTTCAATATTGACTGAATTCTTACATATGCATACTGAATGAATGGTCCTGTATTTCCACTAAGATCAATTGATTCTTCAGGATTAAATAAAATATTTTTCTTAGGGTCCACTTTTAGAATATAATACTTAAGTGCTCCAAGAGCAATCTTCTTATAATCATCAAAATCTAAGACTTCATTATTTGATTTATACTTATCTAAGCTCTCTGTTGTATGTTTAACAGAGCTAATAAGGTCATAAATTAAGTCATCAGCATCTACAACAGTACCTTCTCTACTCTTCATTTTTCCTGAAGGCAAATCTACCATCCCGTAGCTCAAATGATATAAGTTAGCAGCCCAATCGTATCCTAATTTATTTAAAATTTTAAATAACACTTTAAAATGATAATCTTGCTCGCTTCCTACAGTATATATCATTCCTTTGACATTAGAATTATCAGCTATTCTTTGAACAGCTGTTCCCAAGTCTTGAGTCATATATACAGAAGTTCCATCAGATCTTAACAAAAGTTTTTCATCAAGACCATCATTATCAAGATTAATCCAAACGGATGAATCTTCTCTTTTATATAATATATTTTTCTTAATACCTTCCTCCATAATATTCTTACCTAAAAGATAAGTTTCACTTTCATAATAGTTTTTGTCGAAAGAAACTCCTAGCAAATCATATGTTTTATCAAATCCTCCATAGACCCACTCGTTCATCATTTTCCAAATATCTCTTGTTTCCTTGTCATTTTTTTCCCAATTCATTAGCTCCTGTTTAGCTAATTTCATTATCTCAGTATTTTCAGAAACATTATTCTTATCCATTCCAGAATCAATAAGTTCATTCATTTGTTCTTTATGTACCTTATCAAACATTATATAGTAATTACCAACAAATTTATCTCCCTTAATATTTGCTGATTTTGGAGTAGATCCATTGGCAAATTTTTTCCAAGCAACCATAGATTTACATATATGAATACCACGATCATTAATAATCTGAACTTTTTGAACTGTTTTTCCATTAGCCTCTAAGATTTTAGATATGGAATATCCTAAAAGATTATTTCTTATATGACCTAAATGAAGAGGTTTATTAGTATTAGGAGATGAAAACTCTACAATATATGTTTCATTTGATGATTTAGATTTTCCAAAATTTAGATCATCTTTAATAGAGTCAATAAAATTTAGATAATACTTATCGCTAATACTGAGGTTAAGAAAACCTGCAACAATATTAAAGTCAATAATATGAGCTGAGTTTTTAATTAGATATGAACCAAGAATTTTTCCAAATTCAGAAATTTCATCTTTATTAATTAGTTTAAAGAAAGGAAATAGAACTACAGTGACATCACCTGTAAAGTCTTTTTTAGTATTTTGGATTTCAATTTTTTCAACTTTTATGCCATAATTTTTAATTAAAAAATTAGAGGTTAAGTTTGAAATCTCTGATTTGATTTCCATTTAGTTTATGATGAAATTTTTCTATGAGTAGGGCCATTATATATCTGTCTTGGCCTTCCAATTGGGTTATTAGAATCTCTCATTTCTTTCCACTGAGCAATCCAACCAGGTATTCTTCCTAAAGCAAACATAACTGTGAACATGTCCGAAGGAATGCCTAGAGCCCTGTATATAATTCCTGAATAGAAATCAACATTTGGATATAGTTTTTTTTCAATAAAGTATTCATCAGTTAAAGCTTTTTCTTCAATTGATTTAGCTATATCAAGAATTGGATCATCAATACCTAAATCATTTAAAACTTGATCAGCAGCTTTTTTAATAATTTTTGCTCTTGGATCAAAGTTTTTATATACTCTATGACCAAAACCCATTAATCTGAAAGGATCCGATTTATCCTTCGCTTTATTTAGATATTTATCAATATCTGAATTATCATTTTTAATAAGTTCTAACATCTCAATAACAGCTTGATTTGCACCTCCGTGAAGCCTTCCCCATAGAGCTGATATTCCAGCTGAAATGGAAGCATATAATCCAGCATATGAAGATCCTACTATTCTTACAGTTGAAGTAGAACAGTTTTGTTCATGATCAGCATGAAGTATTAAAAGAGTATTTAAAGCATTAACTATTACATCATTTTGAACATACTCTTGATTAGGTTTAGCAAACATCATATAAGCTATGTTCTCTGTGTAAGAAAGATTATTATTACTATAATTTAAAGGCAAACCCTTAATCTTTCTTAGTGTCCAAGAAGACATGATTGGAAATTTTGCTAGAAGTCTTACAGTCGATAAATACATTTTATCATCTGCTGTAACACCCTCTTTATCTGTCATTGAAATCTTAGTTTCGTTTTGGGGATTAAAAGCTATAAGGGCAGATGTTAATGATGATAAAACTCCCATTGGATGAGCAGACTTTGGAAAACTCTTGAAGATCTGTTTTAAATCTTCATCAACTAGTGTTTCTTCTCTTATATCATTCTGAAATTTTTCAAGTTGATTTTGAGATGGCAAATCACCAAAGATTAATAAATATGTTACTTCTAAAAATGATTTTTTTTCGCATAATTCTTCAACTGAATATCCTCTATATCTTAAAATACCATTTTCACCATCAAGATATGTAATACTACTAATACAATGACCAGTATTTTTATACCCAGGATCATAAGTAATAAGACCCATCTCAGATCTTAAATTTTTAATATCAATTGCCTCTTCATTCTCTGACCCAGTTATCACTGGAAAAGTATATGAGCTCCCGTTAAATTCAATTTTTGCAGATTTATCCATCAATAGGTATTTATGCAAATTTAAATTACCTGCAGTTAAGAAAAAAATTAAATAAAATTTAAATTTCTAAAGGTTCAAATTAAAGGCACGTTTTCCAAGATATTTAGATTCATCTCCAAGTTCTTCTTCAATTCTTAATAATTGGTTATACTTTGACATTCTATCACTTCTAGACATTGAACCAGTTTTTATTTGCCCTGTATTAAATGCAACCGATAAATCTGCAATGGTTGAATCTTCAGTTTCTCCAGATCTATGAGAAATTACTGAAGTAAAATTATTTTTAGCTGCAAGGTTTATTGATGAAATTGTCTCTGTTAATGAGCCAACTTGATTAAACTTAATCAATATAGAATTAGCAATTTTTTCGTTAATCCCCTTTGATAATCTAGAAATATCCGTAACAAAAAGATCATCACCTACTAATTGAACTTTATCTCCTATTTTATCTGTTAATAGTTTCCAACCTTCCCAATCATCTTCATCCATTCCATCCTCAATTGATATTATAGGAAACTTTTCACAGAGATCAACTAAAAAATCAACTTGTTCTGCAGAAGTCAATTTATCAGAGTTATCTTTTTCAAAAATTGAGTAATCATAAAGACCATCTTTGTAAAACTCAGATGCTGCACAATCAAGGGCAATCATAATATCTTTATTCATCTCATAGCCTGCTTTTTCAACCGCTTTTATTATAGTATTAATAGCATCTTCTGTACCATCTAAATCTGGAGCAAACCCACCTTCATCACCAACAGCAGTAGATAGACCTCTAGATTTAAGTATCAATTTTAAATTATGAAATACCTCATTACCAATTTGAAGAGCATTACTGAGGCTAGATGCACCTATCGGAACAATCATAAATTCTTGAAAAGAAATAGGAGAATCAGAATGACTCCCACCGTTAATAATGTTCATTAAAGGAACGGGAAGAACATTTGAATTTTCATTACCCAGGTATTTAAATAGTGGAATATTTTTCTCTAATGCTGCAGCTTTAGAAACTGCTAATGAAACGGATAAAATAGCATTAGCACCTAGTTTAGATTTATTTGGTGTGTTATCTAAATTTATCATTTTTGAATCAATTAGAGATTGATCAAAAATTGATAGATTCTCTAACTCTTTAAATATTAAATCATTAACATTTTTGACAGCATCAAATACAGACTTACCCATATATTTATTTGTGCCATCTCTCAACTCTACTGCTTCATGCTGACCAGTTGAAGCACCAGAAGGAACAGATGCTCTTCCCATTATACCATTTGTAGTTATAACGTCAGTTTCAACTGTAGGATTACCTCTGGAATCAAAAATTTGTCTAGCAACAATAGTTTTTATTTTAGTCATTATATTATTTAAGTTTAGATAAAAATTGATCAAAAAGATAGTTTCCATCATTCGGTCCAGGTCCAGCTTCCGGATGATATTGAACAGAAAAACATTTTTTTCCGTTTACTTCAAGACCTGCTACTGTATCATCATTTAGATGTTTGTGAGAAATTTTTACTGATTTATTAGATGTTGCAGTATCATAATCCACAGCAAACCCATGGTTCTGTGAGGTTATTTCCCCTTTACCAGTATTTAAATTTAATACAGGATGATTTATACCTCTATGACCATTAAACATTTTATAGGTTTTTATTCCATTAGCAAGAGCTATAATTTGATGACCAAGGCAAATTCCAAATAAGGGGTAGTCCTTATCTAGTATTTGTTGTGTTGTTTTGATAACCTTGACTAAAGGTTTAGGGTCTCCAGGTCCATTAGAAAGGAAGAAACCATCTGGTTTAAATTTTAACATTTCCTCAAAATCAGTGTCAAAAGGAAAAACTTTTACAAAAACATCTCTTCTAGAAAAATTATCAAGGATATTCTTCTTTATACCTAAATCAATTACAGCTAATCTAATCTTTGACTTATTATTTCCATATTCATAAGGTGTTTTAGTTGACACTTTTGAAGCAAGTTCAAGACCATCCATACTTGGAAAATCTTTTAATTTCTTTTGTAAATCATCAATCTTATCTACCTCAGTTGTTATTGCAGCGTTCATAGCTCCATTATCTCTAATATATCTTACCAATGCTCTAGTATCTATATCACATAGAGTAACAAGGTTATTAGATTCAAACCATTTTTTTAATGATTCAGAATTAGATCTAGAGTTAACTGAACTAAAAGTTTTACATATTAATCCACTTATAAAAATTTTTTGAGATTGAGATTCTGAGATCTTAATACCATAATTACCTATGTGTGATGTAGTGGTAACCATGATTTGCCCAAAGTAAGAAGGGTCCGTGAAGATTTCTTGATAACCTGTAACTCCAGTATTAAAACAAATTTCACCAAACGAGGTACCTTCAATTCCAGCAGAACGACCATAAAAGATAGTACCATCAGCTAATAGTACGAGACCTTTTTTTCTTTTTTCGTTGGACATTTCGAAAAGTAAAATTAAACAAAAAAAGGATATATGAAAAAACATATATCCTTTTGTTAATTACTTTTTAATAGGAACTATTCAGAGGCTGATTCAACAACGGCTTCTTCAATAGTTTCTGCTGAAGAGGTATTGTTGTAGATAGTATTAAAGTCAACTAATTCAATCATTGCCATGGATGCATTATCTCCCATTCTATTACCTACTTTGATAATTCTAGTATAACCTCCTGGTCTATCTGCAATCTTTTTTGATATCTCATCAAATAAAAGCTGAACTCCTACTTTATCTCTTAGTTTACTAAAGCATAATCTTCTGTTATGAACACTATCATTCTTAGACTTAGTAATAAGTGGTTCAACAAATATTTTTAAAGCCTTTGCTTTTGTAGAACTGGTTGTAATCCTTTTATGCTGAAACAAAGAAATAGCCATATTAGCTAGCATAGCTTTTCTATGAGCAGTTTTTCTACCGAGTTTAATATTCTTCTTACCGTGTCTCATGTTTTAAGATTTAATCTTTATCTAATTTATATTTTGAAAGGTCCATTCCAAAAGAAAGACCCTTAAGGATAACTAACTCTTCTAACTCTGTTAAAGATTTTCTTCCAAAGTTTCTAAACTTCATTAAATCATTTTTATTAAATGAAACTAAATCTCCTAAAGTATCAACCTCAGCAGCTTTAAGACAATTTAATGCTCTAACTGATAAGTCCATGTCAATAAGTTTAGTTTTCAGAAGCTGTCTCATATGAAGAGATTCTTCATCATAAGTCTCAGATTGAGCAATTTCATCAGCCTCTAAAGTGATTAATTCATCTGAAAATAACATAAAATGATGAATTAAAATTTTAGCTGCTTCGGTAAGAGCATCTTTTGGATGAATTGAACCATCAGTTTCAATCTCAAAAACTAATTTTTCGTAGTCAGTTTTTTGTTCAACTCTAAAATTCTCTATATCATACTTAACATTCTTAATTGGAGTATAAATAGAATCAATTGCAATTACACCGATAGATTCACTTTGCTTTTTATTTTCTTCTGCGGGAACATATCCTCTACCTTTTTCGATACTTAGTTCGATAGAAAGCTTGACATCTTTTTCAAGACTACATATAACCAAGTCTGGATTTAAAATTTGAAAACCAGAAATAAACTTTTGAAGGTCTGAAGCTTTTAACACTTTTTGATTACCAACTATAACATTTATTTTTTCATTTTCAACATCATCAATTTGTCTTTTCAATCTGATTTGCTTGATATTTAGAATAATTTCAGTCATATCTTCTACTACACCTTTTATTGTAGAGAATTCATGATCTACTCCTTCAATTTTAACAGAAGTAAATGCATAACCTTCTAGAGACGATAAAAGCACTCTACGAAGAGCATTACCTATTGTTAAACCATATCCTGGTTCTAGTGGTCTAAATTCGAATTTTCCATGAGATTCCGTAGAATCTATCATGATTACTTTATCTGGTTTTTGAAAGTTTAAAATTGCCATATTTTTTATTTTGAGTATAGTTCAACTATTAATTGTTCTTTAATATTTTCTGGAATTTGCTCTCTTTCTGGAATAGCAACAAACTCTCCTTCAAGTCTTTCTCTATTAAATTTAATCCAATCATATTCAGAGCTATTTTCCAATAGAGAGCTCTCAATAGCCTTTAATGATTTTGATTTTTCTCTGATTGAAACTTTATCACCTTGTCTAAGTGTATAAGATGGAATATTTACAATTGAACCATTTACAGTTATATGTTTGTGAGAAACTAGTTGCCTAGCTCCATCTCTTGTTTTTGAAATACCCATTCTAAATACGACATTATCTAGTCTAGATTCACAAAGCTGAAGTAATAATTCACCTGTGATACCTTTACCTTTATTAGCTTTATCATATATATTTTTAAACTGTTTTTCAAGAATACCATATGTGTATTTAGCTTTCTGCTTCTCCATTAATTGAATAGCGTATTCGGACTTTTTAGATCTTCTTTTACTATTCCCATGTTGACCAGGAGGATAATTTTTTTTCTCTAGAGTACGATCTTCACCAAAAAGGGGTTCACCGAATTTTCTTGAGATTTTTGTTTTGGGTCCTGTATATCTTGCCATTTGTATTATAATTAATTAAACTCTTCTTCTTTTAGGTGGTCTACATCCATTATGAGGAACTGGGGTAACATCAATAATCTCTGAAACTTCAAGACCGTTATTATGAAGTGTTCTGATTGCTGATTCTCTACCATTACCTGGACCTTTTACACGAACTTTGATTCTTCTTAATCCAGCATCGAAAGCAGGCTTTGCGCAATCTTCAGCAGCGGTTTGAGCAGCATAAGGAGTATTCTTTTTAGACCCCCTAAAGCCCATTTTTCCAGCAGAAGACCATGAAATAACTTCACCCTTTAAATTAGTAATTGAAATGATTATATTATTAAATGAAGCATTGATATGAGCTTCACCAGTTGAATCTACAATTACCTTTCTTTTTTTGTTAGTTGATTTTGCCATAATTACTTAGTCGCTTTTTTCTTGTTAGCTACAGTTTTTCTTTTACCTTTTCTAGTCCTAGAATTATTTTTTGTTCTTTGACCTCTTAGAGGAAGTCCAGTTCTATGTCTTATACCTCTATAACTCCCAATGTCCATTAACCTTTTAATGTTCAATTGTGTTTCTGATCTAAGCTCACCTTCAATTGTAAGGCTTCCAACCACTTCTCTAATACTAGCAATATCTTTATCATCCCAATCTGAAACTTTTTTATTAGAATCTACTTTCGCATTATCTAATATTGAAATTGCTAAGCTTCTACCAATACCATAAATATATGTTAGGGAAATTGCTCCTCTTTTATCTTTTGGTATATCAATTCCTGAAATTCTTGCCATAATTAACCTTGTCTTTGTTTAAATCTTGGATTCTTTTTGTTAATGACATATAATCGTCCTTTACGTCTAACGATTTTACATTCACTACTTCTTTTTTTTATTGATGCTTTTACTTTCATTTTAATATAATTTACAGTCTAAATGTTATTCTTGCTTTTGATAAATCATAGGGACTCATTTCAAGTTTAACTTTATCGCCTGGCAATAGTTTTATATAGTGCAATCTCATCTTTCCTGATATATGAGCAGTCACAACATGTCCATTTTCTAACTCAACCCTAAAAGTAGCATTTGAGAGTGCCTCCATAATCTTACCTTCTTGCTCTATTGATTTCTGCTTTGCCATTTATATTGTTGGTTTACTTCTCATTGAACCAGATTTCATTAGACCATCATAGTGATTGTTAAGTAAATATGCATTTACTTGTTGTATTGTATCTATTGCTACTCCTACCATAATTAAGAGAGATGTTCCTCCGAAGAAAAGAGCCCAACCCTGTTGCATGCCAATTAATTGGACTACTATAGCTGGAAAAATAGCAATTACTGCTAGGTATAGAGATCCTGGAAAAGTTATTAGAGACATAACTGAATCAAGGAATTCTGATGTTTCATTACCAGGTCTGATTCCAGGAACAAATCCACCACTTCTTTTTAAATCATCTGACATTTTATTTGTAGGTACGGTAATTGCCGTATAAAAAAACGTAAAAATAACTACAAGTAACCCAAATAAAATATTGTACCATAATCCGAAAATATCAGAGAAACTTGTTTGAAGCCATTGACCTATAGAGGAAGTTCCAAAAACACTTCCAATAGTTGCAGGTGCAAACATTAATGCTTGTGCAAAAATAATTGGCATAACTCCTGAAGCATTAAGCTTTAGAGGAATATATTGTCTTTTAGCCATTCCAGATGACTCAGTTCCAGGAACAGAATTTCTTCTTGCATACTGAACTGGAATTTGTCTTACTGCCATAACTAAGAGTATACTTAATATAATTATAACTAGCCATACTGCTAGTTCAATAACTACCATTATTAAACCTCCATTACTTTCAGATATTCTAGATATCAAATTTTGAGTAAATGAGAGAGGTAAAGTCGCTACTATTCCTACAGTGATAAGGAGGGAAATACCATTACCTATTCCTCTATCCGTAATTTTTTCTCCTAACCACATTGCAAAAATACAACCTGTTACTAGAATTATAATAGATGTAAAGATGAACATTGGAGTTCTTCCAAATATAAAAGCACTGTCAGGAACACCTAATGCACTCAAACCATAGAGATATGCAGGGGCTTGAACCGTACAAATAAAAATTGTTAGCCATCTAGTAATCTGAGTAATTTTTTTTCTACCACTTTCACCTTCTTTTTGAAGTTTTTGAAGATACGGAAGAGCTACTCCCATAAGCTGAACAACAATTGATGCAGATATGTATGGCATAATTCCAAGGGCAAAAATTGAAGCATTAGCAAATGCCCCACCAGTAAAAGCATTAAGAATTCCTAATAGTCCACCTCCTTCAGATCTAGAAGAAAGATCAGAAAGTGCAAGTGAATCAACACCAGGAAGAACTACTTGGGCACCAAGTCTGTAGATCAATAAAAGACCGAGAGTAAAAAGGATTCTATCCCTCAACTCTTTTATATTGTATATACTTTTTATTATTTCTACTAACTTATTCATTGTTATATAATAGTGATCTTACCACCGGCTTTTTCTATTAGTTTTTCCGCAGAAGCAGAAAACTTATGAGCTGATATAATAATTGGAGCATCAATTTTCCCTCTTCCTAATATTTTTACAAGATCTCCTTTTTTTATAAGCCTTAACTCTATCATTTTATCGATGGTTAATTCTTTCTTTATCTTTTTATCATCAATTAGAGTTTGAATATCATCTATATTGATGGTGTTATACTCAACCCTATTTATGTTTTTAAAACCAAATTTTGGAATTCTTCTTTGAAGTGGCATTTGACCACCCTCAAAACCAATTTTCCTTGAATAACCAGATCTTGACTGTGCTCCATTATGACCTCTAGCAGATGTACCACCCTTTCCAGAGCCTTGACCTCTTCCAAGTCTTTTACCACTAGTTTTATTTGATCCTTTTGCTGGTTTTAAATTGTTTAAACTCATAATTCTATTATTTTACAGAATTTACTTCAACTAGATGGCTTACTTTATCAACCATACCTTTAATTGACGAAGTAAGTTCATGTTCAACTTCCATTCCAATTTTTCTTAAACCTAGAGCTATTAATGTTCTCTTTTGAGACTCTAGCCTTTTAATTGTACTTCTTACCTGTTTTATTCTTATTTTTTTGCTCATCCTTTAAAAACTTTATCTAAAGAAATTCCTCTTTGTCTTGAGATCGTTAAAGGACTTCTTAAGTTTAATAATGCATCAAATGTAGCTTTAACTACATTATGAGGGTTTGATGATCCTTGAGATTTTGAAAGTACATTTTGAATACCAACAGCATCTAAAACTGTTCTAACTGCACCTCCTGCAATAACTCCAGTACCAGGAGTAGCAGGTTTCATAAAAACTCTTGATCCACCAAATTTTCCTTTTTGTTCATGAGGAACCGTGCCATTTTCAATAGGTATTCTAACTAAGTTTTTCTTTGCATCTTCAACAGCTTTTTGAATTGCAGTTGTAACTTCTTTAGCTTTTCCTAAACCATGACCAACAACACCATTCTCATCTCCAACTATAACTATAGCAGAAAAACCAAATGCTCTACCACCCTTAGTTACTTTAGTTACTCTTTGAATACCAACTAGTTTATCTTTAAGATCTAAACCAACTGGTTTAACAAGTTCAATATTTTTATAATTTTTATACATATTTAAAATTTAAGTCCACCTTCTCTTGCTCCTTCAGCTAGAGATTTAACTCTTCCATGATAAAGATATCCACCTCTATCAAATTTTATTTTTTCAATACCTTTTTTTAGAGCATGTTCAGCAACTGACTTACCTACATTAAAAGAAACTTCAATATTACTCTTTAATTTAAGGTCTGTGATTACCTTGTCTCTTGAAGAGGTTTGAAGAAGTGTTTTTCCATTGACATCATCAATTACCTGACAATAGATCTCCTTGTTACTTCTAAAAACTGAAAGCCTAGGATAATCTGGTGTACCGGAAATTACCTTCTTAATTCTTTTTCTAATTCTAGTTCTTCTATATGTTTTAGTATTTGTCATATTATGCTGATTTACCTGCTTTTCTTCTTATCTGTTCACCTACAAATTTTATTCCTTTTCCTTTATATGGCTCAGGTTTTCTAAATGATCTTATTTTAGCTGCAACATGACCAACTAGTTGTTTGTCTGATGATGATAATTTAATAATTGGATTCTTACCCTTTTCATTGATAGTTTCAACTTTTACCTCAGGAGCGATGTTTAAGACAATAGTATGGGAGAAACCTAGAGATAAATCAAGTTTTTGACCAGAAGCATTGGCTCTGTAACCAACTCCAACTAATTCTAGTTCTAATGTAAATCCATTTGTAACACCTGTAATCATATTAGAAACTAGTGCTCTGTATAATCCATGTTTAGATTTGTGATCTTTAGATTCGGAATTCCTTTTTACTATAATTGTATCTTCAGATATATCAAAACTTACACCATTAAAACTTTGATTCATTTCACCATTCTTACCTTTAACGGAAATTACGCCAGTGTTAACGTTAACTGAAACGCCTTCTGGGATACTTATCGGATTGTTACCTATTCTTGACATAATATTTTTTTAAAAAACATAACAAATTAATTCACCACCAATATTCTGGCTTGCTGCTTGCTTACCTGTCATTACACCTTTTGAAGTAGATATTATTGAAATACCTAAGCCATTTAAAATTCTAGGAAATTCTGTAGAATTAGAATATTTTCTAAGACCAGGTTTGCTTATCCTTTGAATCTCCTTTATAACAGGTTGTTTAGATACTGATTCATATTTCAAAGCAATTTTAATATTACCTTGATTGTTATCTGTATCTTCAAATTTATAGCTTAAAATGTAGCCTTGATCAAAAAGAATTTTTGTTATATCCTTCTTTATGTTAGAAGAGGGTATATCAACAACTTTATGACCAGCCATGCTAGCATTTCTCACTCTAGTTAAATAATCTGCAATAGTATCTGTATACATAATCTTTAATTTACCAACTCGCTTTTGTTACACCTGGGATTAAACCTTTATTAGCCATTTCTCTAAACATTACTCTAGAAAGTCCAAATTGTCTTATATAACCCTTAGGCCTTCCTGTTAACTTACATCTGTTATGAAGCCTAACAGGTGATGCATTTTTAGGGAGTTTCTGTAGACCTAAATAATCATTAGCTTCTTTCAAAGACTTTCTTTTAGCTGCATATTTTGCAACTATTCTTTCTCTTTTTCTTTCCCTAGCTTTCATTGATTCTTTTGCCATAATATTATTTTTTAAAAGGTAACCCTAAGTCTGTTAATAATGCTTTTGCCTCTGTATTAGAATTTGTATTAGTTACGAATGTTATATCCATACCAGAAATTTTATTTACTTTATCTATGTTAATCTCAGGAAAGATAATTTGCTCCTTAATTCCGAGGTTATAATTTCCTCTACCATCAAAACCATCGGCTTTAATACCTTGGAAGTCTCTAACTCTTGGTAATGCTATTGTTATAAGTCTATCAAGAAACTCATACATTCTATCTCCTCTCAAAGTAACTTTAGCTCCAATAGGTGTACCTTTTCGAAGTTTGAATGATGCAACATCCTTTTTAGATAATGTAGCAATCGCTTTTTGACCAGAAATTAGAGTTAGTTCTTCAACAGCATGATCAATTAGTTTTTTATCACTTACAGCAGCTCCAACACCTCTAGAAATAATAATTTTTTCCAATGAAGGAACCTGCATTATATTTGTTAAGTCCAGCTTATCTTTAAGCTCCTTAACAATCTTATTCGAATATTCTTCTTTAAGTCTTGGTGTATTAGACATAATTAAATAGTTTCTTTAGATTTAGTAGATATACGTACTTTTTTTCCATCCTCATTTTTATAACCAATTCTAGTTTTCTCACCGTCTTTTGTCATTAATGATATATTAGAAATATTGATAGGTAGCAGTTTCTCGATGATACCACCCTTAGGATTCTCAGAATTAGGTTTCGTATGTCTTTTTACAGTATTAACACCTTCAACTAGAGCTTTATTTTTAGTATACAATACCTTCAAAACAGAACCCTTAGTTCCTTTGTATGCTCCAGCTATAACTAATACTTGATCTCCTTTTTTAATTTTTATCTTATTCATATATCTATTATAAAACTTCAGGTGCGAGAGAAACTATTTTCATAAATTGTTTATCCCTTAATTCTCTTGCTACTGGACCAAAAACTCTGGTACCTCTCATTTCACCAGTTTGAGCAAGAAGTACACAAGCATTCTCATCAAATCTAATGTATGATCCATCATTTCTTCTAACTTCTTTTTTTGTCCTTACTACAACAGCTATTGAAACTTGACCTTTCTTAACTGTTCCATTAGGTGTTGCATCTTTAACTGTAACAACAATCTTATCACCAATTCTTGCATATCTTCTTTTCGTTCCACCCAATACACGTATAGTAAGAACTTCTTTTGCTCCAGTATTATCTGCTACCTTAAGTCTTGATTCTTGTTGTACCATTTTATTTTGCTCTTTCTATTATTTCTATAATTCTCCACTTTTTTGTTTTACTCATAGGTCTTGTCTCCATAATTCTTACAGTATCCCCCTCATTACAATCATTCTTTTCATCATGAGCAACATATTTTTTTGTCTTTAAAACAAATTTTCCATAAACAGGGTGTTTTACCTTTTTAACCTCTGAAACCACAACAGATTTTTCCATTTTGTCAGAGGATACTATCCCTATTCTCTCTTTTCTTAGACTTCTAGTTGTCATTTAATCTTGTTTTTTTTGGTTTAAAACTGTTTTTAGCTTAGCAAGCTGTCTTCTTAAAATTTTAATTTCAAGAGGATTTTCTATTGTTTGAACAGAGTTATTAAATTTTAACTGAGATAACTTCTTAGAAGTATCAGTTAACTTTTCATTTAACTCATCAGTTGACATATTTCTTATTTCACTAATTTTCATAATATCCTTTAAAATCTCTTGCAATAATAAACTTAGTTGTTACTGGTAATTTTTGAGCAGCTAATCTAAGTGCTTCTTTTGCAACTGCTAGTGGCACTCCTGATACTTCAAAAAGAACCCTACCTGGTTTAACAACTGCAACAAAATACTCCGGGGCACCCTTACCTTTACCCATTCTTACTTCTAGTGGTTTTTTAGTAATAGGTTTGTCCGGAAATATTTTTATCCAAAGCTGTCCTTCTCTCTTCATATATCTAGTAGCTGCTATCCTTGCAGCTTCAATTTGTCTTGATGTAAGAAATTTAGATTCTAAAGATTTAATTCCAAACATACCAAAAGATAGTCTATGTCCTCTTTGAGATAAACCCTTCATTTTACCCTTCTGTGCTTTTCTATATTTTGTCCTTTTAGGCTGTAACATATCTGATTAATTTTTTCTATCTCTTGGTCTATTATTCTTTTTTGAATTATTAGAAGATTTTTTCATACCAGTCAAAGGAGATAATTCTCTTTTACCATATACTTCACCTTTCATAATCCAAACTTTTATTCCGAGTCTTCCATAGGTAGTATGTGCCTCAACAAGAGCATAATCAATATCAGCTCTAAATGTTGATAAAGGAATCCTACCGTCTTTGTAAGATTCAGACCTAGCCATTTCAGCACCATTTAATCTTCCAGATATTTGAATCTTAATCCCTTCAGCATTCATTCTCATTGCAGCTGCGATTGACATTTTTATTGCTCTTCTAAAAGAAATTCTATTCTCAATTTGTCTTGCAATACTACTTCCAACAAGAAATGCATCTAATTCAGGACGTTTGATTTCAAAAATGTTAAGCTGAACATCTTTAGCTGTTATTTTCTTTAGTTCTTCTTTTAATTTATCAACTTCTGAACCAGCCTTACCAATTATAATTCCTGGTCTTGCAGTTCTTATAGTTATAACAATTAGTTTAAGGGTTCTTTCAATTATAACATTAGAAACACTGGCACGAGAAAGTCTAGCCATAATATATTTTCTGATCTTATCATCCTCTGCTATTTTATCACCATAGTCTCTACCACCCCACCAGTTAGAGTCCCAGCCTCTAATAATTCCTAATCTATTTCCTATTGGATTTGTCTTTTGTCCCATTTAATTAATTGTTTTTGAAGAAAGTACTAATGTTACATGATTAGATCTCTTTCTAATTCTATGAGCCCTACCTTGAGGAGCTGTTCTTATTCTCTTTAACATACTACCCCCATCAACTGTTATTTCTTTAACAAAGAGCTGAGCTGCATCAACATTAGAATTTTCATTCTTAGACTGCCAGTTAGCTATAGCTGAGATTAGAAGTGTTTCTAATCTTTTTGAAGCCTCTTTTGGACTAAACTTAAGTATAGATAATGCATTAGATATGTCTACACCTCTAATTTGATCAGCAACTAGACGCATTTTTCTTGGTGAAGTTGGACAATTATTAAGCTTAGCAAAAGCTAGATCTTTCTTTGCTTCTTTAATTTTATCAGCGCTATTTCTTTTTCTTAATCCCATTTAATTAATCAATATTATTTATCTTTTGTTTCCAGTATGACCTCTAAATGATCTAGTTGGAGAAAACTCTCCAAGCTTATGACCGACCATGTTTTCAGTTATGTAAACTGGAATAAATTGTTTCCCATTATGTACAGCAATTGTTTGACCAACAAAATCAGGAATGATCATTGAAGATCTAGACCATGTTTTAATAACGGCTTTCTTCTTGTCTTCAATATTTTTATTAACCTTTTTTAGAAGGCTTAAGTGAACAAATGGTCCTTTTTTTAATGATCTTGACATACTATATTATTTATTTCTTCTTTCAATTATAAATTTAGAAGAAGACTTCTTTTTTGATCTTGTTCTAAAACCTTTAGCAGGTATACCTTTTTTTGATCTAGGATGACCACCTGAAGCTTTACCTTCACCACCTCCCATTGGATGATCAACAGGGTTCATTGCTACTGGTCTAGTTCTAGGTCTTCTTCCTAACCATCTTTTTCTTCCAGCCTTACCTGATGAGATAAGTTGATTATCTGAATTGGATACTGCACCAATAGTAGCATAACAAGTGTTAAGTATCATTCTCGTTTCACCTGAAGGAAGTTTTACTGTACAGTATTTACCATCTTTAGCCATTAGCTGAGCAAAAGAACCAGCACTTCTCGAGATACTAGCACCTTTTCCTGGGTTTAACTCTATACATGAAATAATAGTCCCTAAAGGAATTTTATCAATAGGCATTGCATTTCCAATTTCTGGAGCTGCAGAGTCACCTGATATAACACTCTGCCCTACTTTTAAGCCACTTAAAGCAACCATGTATCTCTTTTCACCATCTTTATACTCTATAAGAGATATGAATGCAGATCTATTAGGATCGTATTCTACTGATTTAACCTCACCGCTAACATCAAACTTGTCTCTTTTAAAATCAATTATTCTATATCTTTTTTTATGACCACCACCTCTATACTTACTAGTCATTTTACCATGGTTATTTCTACCACCAGTACTTTTCTTAGTTGTAAGCAATGATTTTTCAGGCTTATCAGTTGTGATAGCATCAAAACCATTGACAACTCTGTGTCTCTGTGATGGTGTAACTGGTTTAAGTTTTCTTACTGGCATAATTATAGATTTGCAAAGAAGTCAATTCTGTCTCCTTCTGAAATTTTAACGATTGCTTTTTTATAAGAACCTTTTTTACTAGCCTGAACTCCTTTTTTTGTAAATCTTGTTCTTGATTCTGCTCCATAAATCATGGTTCTTACTTTAACAACTGAAACTCCGTAAGAAGATTCAACTGCCTTTTTTATCTCAACCTTGTTTGCAGTTTTAGAAACTATGAAAGTATATGAATTTCTTAATTCACTTTCGTTAGTTGCTTTTTCAGTTAATATTGGTTTTATAAGTATGTCCATAATAAATTTATTTCAAGGTTGATTCAATTCCTTCAACCGCACTTTCTAAAATTAAGATTTTGTTTGCATCTGTAATTTCATAAGTGTTTAATTCTGAGTTAATAACAACTTTAGAATTTTTTAAATTTCGTGAAGATAAATAAATATTGTTATTTATTTCACTTGTAACTACTAAAGTCTTCTTTGCTTCTAGTCCAAAAGATTTGATAATATTTAAATAGTCAGATGTATTTGGATTTGACAGATTAAAGTCCTCTAATATTAATATTTCTTTGTTTTTAACCTTATAGGCAAGAGCAGATTTTCTAGCTAATAATTTTACCTTCTTGTTAATTTTTTGATCATAAGACCTAGGTCTAGGACCAAAAACTCTACCACCACCTCTAAATAATGGGTTTTTAATACTTCCAGCTCTAGCTGTACCTGTTCCTTTTTGTTTTTTTATCTTCCTTGTGCTACCAACGATTTCACCTCTTTCTTTAGCTTTGTGAAGACCTTTTCTATTATTAGCAAGATATTGCTTTACATCAAGGTAAATAGCATGGTCGTTTGGTTCAATACCAAATACCGATTTGTCTAACTTGACTTTTTTATCAGTCTCTTTACCTTTTATGTTATGTACTATAAGTTCCATTACTTTCGAACAATTATATATGAGTTAATGTGACCAGGAACACTTCCCTTTACAATTAAAATATTATCTTCTGACATCACCTTGACAACCTTTAAATTAAGTACCGATACTTTTGAATTACCAGTTTGACCTGCCATTCTCATACCCTTAAATACTCTTGAAGGAGAAGAACCAGCACCTATCGAACCTGGAGCTCTTAATCTGTTATGTTGACCATGTGTACTATCACCAACTCCTCTAAACCCATGTCTTTTTACTACACCCTGAAAACCCTTTCCTTTGGATATACCAGATATATCAACAAATTCACCTTCCAAAAAGTGATCTACAGTTATTTTATCTCCTAATTTAAGATCACCTTCAAATCCTTTGAACTCAACCAATTTACTCATTGGATTTGACTTACTTTTCTTGAATTGACCTTCATATGCTTTTGTTGTGTTCTTTGTTTTCTCATCAAAACCAAGTTGAAAAGAAGAATAACCATCTTTATCTTCAGTTTTAACCTGAATAATAGTGCAAGGACCTGCTTGAAGTATTGTACAGGGAATGTTTTTACCATTCTCATCGTATATACTTGTCATCCCAATTTTTTTTCCAATAATACCAGACATAATTATTATACTTTAATTTCTACTTCAACTCCACTAGGTAATTCTAACTTCATAAGTGCATCTACAGTTTTAGAAGATGAACTATAAATATCCAACAGTCTTTTGTAAGAACATAACTTAAATTGTTCTCTTGATTTTTTATTTACATGAGGAGACCTCAGAACAGTAAAAATCTTTTTATGAGTAGGTAAAGGTATAGGACCAGTAACTATAGCTCCTGTATTCTTTACAGTTTTAACAATCTTATCAGCTGACTTGTCAACCAGATTGTAATCATAAGATTTTAATTTTATTCTAATTTTTTGACTCATATCTATACGTTTAATCTGTTGTATTTCCTCTTACTTCAGAAATAACAGTTTCTGAGATATTTGATGGAGTTTGATCATAATGAGAAAATTCCATCGTTGATGTTGCTCTTCCAGATGATAAAGTTCTTAATGATGTAACATATCCAAACATTTCAGATAGTGGAACTTCACCTTTTACAACTTTAGCACCAGCTCTATCATCCATTGCACTAACTTGACCTCTTCTTCTATTTAAATCTCCAACTATATCACCCATATTTTCTTCAGGAGTGATAACTTCAAGCTTCATTATAGGTTCCATAATAACCGCTTTCGCAGCCTTTGCAGAAGTTTTAAAAGCAAGTTTTGCAGCTAGTTCAAAAGATAAAGAATCGGAATCAACTGGGTGGAATGAACCATCCTTAAGTGTAACTTTCATTGAATCTACTTCGAAACCAGCAAGTGGTCCATTCTTCATAGAATCTTTAAAACCTTTTTCAACAGAAGGAATAAATTCTCTAGGAATATTACCCCCTTTAATTTTATTAATAAATTCAAGACCAGGTTTTCCTTTTTCTCCAGGTTCAATAGTAAAAACAATATCTGCAAACTTACCTCGACCACCAGTTTGTTTCTTATATGTCTCCCTGTGATCTGCAGACTGAGTTAAAGATTCTTTGTATTCAACCTGAGGTTGACCTTGATTAACTTCTACTTTAAATTCTCTTCTAAGTCTATCAACTAGAATATCTAGATGAAGTTCACCCATACCAGAAATAATAGTTTGACCAGATGCCTCATCAGTTTTCACTTGGAAAGTAGGATCTTCCTCAGCTAATTTTCCGAGAGCCATTCCTAGCTTATCAACATCAGCTTTAGTTTTTG
>OCVR010001312.1_pt1 | contig 20059 bp, 11 predicted proteins | sample 1539091 | NCBI WGS metagenome assembly OCVR01 (sample SAMEA3355530, study PRJEB22509) | marine metagenome | biome: marine; feature: coastal ocean; material: water | place: USA | collected 2010-08-07 | depth 16 m | reverse complement strand
GACGCCCGAACGAGTGGAGCTGGAGCTCGACCGCTTCGAGCTCGACGCCTCCGGCGAACGCGCCACCGGGCGGATCCGCCTCCGCTGGGCCGGAGTGCAGGCCCCAACGGATGCGGCCGAGGCGCCTCGCCTCGGGGCGGGCTCATCGGCGGAGGCGTCCCCCTGGTCAGACGAGAACGGCGAGGTCCTCCTCATCCCCCAGCGCGTCGACCTCACCCTCTACGCCGAGATCGAAGCACGAAGGGTGCCCGGGGAGGACTGGCGGCTCTCGCGCTTCCACCCATGCTCGACGAGCGCCGCTCACCCCCTCGGCGCCGGCGTCCGGCTGCGAAGCGATGACCCGGCGCGCTACGTGGACCGCACCGTCGACGTCGGCCTCACCTTCGGCACCAGCGCCGAGAACGAGCGGCTCCTCCAGGACTTTGTGGACCGCCACCGGACCCTGACCCTGGGCGGCCTCTCCGTCGTGGACTTCGACCGCGACGGCTTCCAGGACCTCATCGCCACCCGCAGCAACGAGTCGACGCTCCTGTTCCGCAACGACGGCGTAGGCGGCTTCACCCCGATCCCGCTCCCCATGGAGCGGCACGCTGACCGGCCGGCCTTCGTGCTCTTCGTGGATCTCGACGGCGACGGCCTCGAGGAGCTCGTCGCGTCCGAGACGAGCCGCTACCGGGACGCGCAGGCCTTCGCCGGCCTCTGGACACGGACGGGCGCCGAGCCCGGGACGTGGCGCCACCTGCCCGAGGCCTTCGCCCTGCCGAACCCTGTGGGGCTCCGCCGGCTCGCCGTGCAGACCGTGGCCCCCCTGGACGTGGAGGGCGACGGCGACCTGGACCTGTTCTTCGCCGTCTACGGCAGCGGTGATTCCCGGGGGCCGGACTACAACACCGTCGAGGCCCACGACGGCGCCGACAACCACCTGCTCATCAACCAGGGCGGCCTGCGCTTCACCGAGGAGAGCGAGGCCCGCGGCATCGAGGGGACCGGGTACACCTACGTGGCCCTCGCCTTCGACGCCGACCACGATGGGGACACCGACCTCTTCGAGGGCAACGACTTCGGGCCCAACGTGCTCTGGCGCAACGAGGGCGGCCGCTTCGTGGCGGACGACGCCATGGGGTTGGGTGGCGTCAGCGCGTACACCATGGGCGCGGCGCTCGCCGACCTCGAGTGCGACGGGCGCTGGGACCTCTACGTGTCCAACATGTCCAGCGAGGAGGGCATGCGCATGGTCCCCCTCGCCGAGGGACTCTCCGAGACCATGCGAGGCCGGGTCGACACCATCGCTCGCGGGAACGCCCTCTACTCCGAGCCCACAGGGCAAGGCCCGTGGCCCGACCGGGCACGCGGCCTGGGCGTGAATGAGGCGGAGTGGGCCTGGGGCTGCCAGTTCATCGACGTGAACGGTGACGGCGCGCAGGAGCTCGCGGTCACCAACGGGTTTGCCTCCCACCGAGACCGCGGACTGGGCGACTGGCAGACCTACTACTGGCGCCAGGTCATCGACGACGGGCGCAAGCTGGAGCGGGGTGAGCGGAGCGAGAACGTGAACGAATCCCTGCGCTTCCAGGGGTCCTTCAACGGCCACGAGCGAGACCGGCTGTTCGTGCGCGCCGACGAAGGGCCGCCCGACCGGCCGTGGGTCGACGCCGGCTGGTGCATGGGGATCGACGCCTCGCACGATGGCCGCGCGATCGTGCCCTTCGACCCGGACGGGGACGGCGACCTCGACCTCGCCCTGTGGACCCTGGGTGGGCTGGTGTACTACGAGAACCGCGGCGCGCAGGCCGCGCTGCGATTGAAGCTCGTGCCCGAGCGCGGCCCCCGGGTCCCCCTCGGCGCGCGCGTCGAGCTCTCGGGGAGCCTCCCTGGAGGGGAGCCGAGCTCATACGCGCGCCACGTCTCGCTGGTCGAAGGCTTCCAGTCGCAGGTTTCCCCGGACCTGCTCCTCCCCACCGGCTCCCACCCGGTCATGCCGACGATCGAGGTCACGTGGCCCTCCGGGCGACGCCAGGTGTTCCCGGGCATCCAGATGAACGGACGGTGGACCATCCAGGAGGGCTCGGAGAGGGTCCTCCCTGAACCTCCGCGCTCCTGGCCCCGTCAAGGGGACGCCATCGAAGACGGGCCATGGGCCGCCAACATCGCAAGGACGGCCCGCACTCCCGCCGCGCTCGGGCTCGCCCCGGCGCCCCTCGTCGTGAGGGTCCGCGAGAGCCGTGACGTCCCGGTGACTCCGCTCGTCCTCGCCGACCCCGAGGTCCGCGTCGTCGAGGCGCTGCTCCGGACAGGCGGCCCCGAGGACCGCGACCTCGACCCGACCCGGGAGGTGCTCCTCGAGTTCGCCGAGGTCGCCGCGGCGCTTCGCGAGGCGGACCAAGCCACCCTCGTGTACGACGCGGACGGCCGCGTCCTTCGGGTCTTCCGCGGCCCGGCGGCCCCAGCCGCCGTCCAGGCCTTCTGCGACCTCGGGGCCAACGAGGCGCGCTACCCCCACCTGCTCATCGAGCACGGGCGCCTCGCCCTCGACGAGTCGAGGTTCCGGGACGCCCTGGCCCTCTTCCAGGAGGCCGTGCGTGGACGCAGCGACCTCGCCGTGGAGGACGCCGCCGCCTTCGAGGGCATCGGGCGCAGCCACGTGCTGCTCGGCCGCGTAGACCTGGCGGAGAAGGCCTACCGTGCCGCGGTGGACCTGGACCCCGACTACGCCATCGGTCACCTGAACCTCGGCGCGGCCTTGGCAGAGCTCGGGCGCTTCGACGAGGCCACCGACTCACTCCTCGAGGCGCGTCGAATCGAAGGGGATTCCCCGAGGGTGCTGGGCGCCCTGGTCGAGGCCGCGGGGAGCGCGGGCAGGAATGACCTCGCGCGGGAGTGCGCGCTGGCGTGGCTCCAGCAGAACCCCGGCGATGTGCCCATGACGCTGCTGCTTGGCAAGGTCGAGGCCCGGGCCGGCAACCTCGAGTCCGCCGTCCAGTACTTCACGGAAGTGCTCGCTCAGCAGCCGCGAAATGACGCCGCGCGCCAGGCACTTGAGGCGGCGAACGCGCTGCTGATTGGCAATCCACCGCGCTAACGCGCTACAGTCTCGCGCTATGACCGTAGAGCAGCACCGTAGCCAACTGGATGATCGCGCGATCGCGCTCCACGAGGAGCGTCAGGGCAAGATCTCCATTCGCCTGGAGACGCCGCTTGAGACCAGAGACGACCTCGCGCTCGCCTACAGCCCTGGCGTCGCCGCGCCCTGCCGCGAGATCGTCGACAACCCCTCTCGGCTGAGGGACCTCACCGTGGCTGGCCGCGCGGTCGCGGTGGTCACGGATGGCACGGCCGTGCTCGGGCTGGGTGACATCGGCCCCAAGGCTGCGATGCCTGTCATGGAGGGTAAGGCCGCGCTGTTCCGGCGCTTCGGTGGCCTGGACGCCTGGCCCATCTGCCTCGACACCTCCAGCCCCGACGAGGTGGTCGACGCCGTCCGCGCCATCGCCCCTGGCTTCGCCGGGATCAACCTCGAGGACATCGCCGCGCCGGAGTGCTTCGAGATCGAGGAGCGTCTCCAGGACCTCGGCATCCCCGTCATGCACGACGACCAGCACGGCACCGCCGTGGTGCTCCTCGCCGCCATGATCGGCGCCTGCGAGCTCACCGGGCGCAAGCTCTCGGATCTCAGCGTGGTCATCGCCGGCGCCGGCGCCGCGGGCACGGCGATCGCCAAGCTCTTGACCTGCGTCGGGTTCGACTCGAACACCTGCGAGCCCGTGCGCGACATCATCGTCTGCGACTCCCGCGGCATCATCCACGACGGGCGCACGAACCTGACGCCCGAGAAGCGCGCGCTGCTCGAGTACACCAACCGCGGCGGCCGCGAGGGCTCGGTCCACGACGCCCTCGAGGGAGCGGACGTCTTCGTCGGCGTGAGCCGCGCCGGCCTCCTGAGCACCGCGGACGTGGAGCGCATGGCGCCCGCTCCCATGCTCTTCCCCATGGCCAACCCCGACCCTGAGATCGATCCCGAGCTGGCCACCGCCGCCGGCGCCGCGGTGGTGGGCACGGGCCGGAGCGACTATCCCAACCAGGTGAACAACGTCCTCGCCTTCCCCGGCATCTTCCGGGGTGCGATTCAGGCCGGCGCCACCGCGATCACGCCGGAGATGAAGGTCGCCGCCGCCTACGCCCTCGCCCACAGCGTCGGCACCCCGACGCGCGACCGGGTCCTCCCCGGCCCCTACGACGAGGGGGTCGCCGAGGCGGTGGCTGATGCGGTCGCCGACGCCTGGCGTCGCGGCCGCTGAGAGCTGAGGGAGGGCCTGCGCTGGCCCTCGCTCAGTGCCAGGTCACCCGCCAGGCGCTGGAGAGGTTGAAGCTCCCGCCGCAAGGTCCCGCGTCGCGGAAGGCGAACTGGTAGTGGACCGTGCTCCCCGCCAGGGAGGTGAAGCCGAGCTGGGAGTAGCTGGCCTCCCCCAGGGCGTCGAGTTGGACCGGCGCGTACCGGACCTGCGTCTGCAGGCAGAGCAGGCCATCACCAAGCGGCGCGGAGGTCGGGGCGAGACCAGAGACCAGCAGCCCAGGCCGGCCAGGCGGGCCGCCCTGGACCTCGAGCTGGAAGGAGTCCGCGGCCACGTTCGCATATCCCGAGCCGGCGAGCCTCGCGCCTGAGCCCGCGGAATGCAGGCACCCCTCACCCGCCCCGCCAAAGTAGAGGCACGGGCAGAGCCCGCTCGAGCCGTCCCCCGCGCAGTAGAGCTCACCTGGCCCCTCCTCGATCTCGGCCACCCGCGCGTCCAGCTGAGCCCGGAGCCCCCCGAGGGTCGACGCGAAGGCCGGATCCCCCGCGAGGTTGGTGAACTGGAGGCGATCGCCGGAGGGCGCAGGCCCCATGTCGTACAGCTCCTCCGCCCCGTTGCTGTATCGCATGTAGGCGAAGGAGGGCGTCCGGAGGAGCTCTCCGCCGGCGACGCGGGAGTAGGCGCCGGTGCGGAGCTCGCCGCTGGAGCCCTCGAGGATCCCACGCAAGGACTGCCCCGCGCAGTGGGTCGGGATCGGGAGTCCAGCGAGGTCCGCGAGGGTCGGGTACAGGTCCACCAGCTCGGCCACCTGACCGCGCCGCCCGCTCTGAATCCCAGGCCCCGCAGCGATCAGCGGGACCCGAGCCGACTCCTCGTGCAGGCTGAGCTTCTGCCAGAAGGTGTGCTCGCCGAGATGGTAGCCGTGGTCGGAGGTGAACACGACGATCGTGTCGTCCTCGAGGCCCAGCTGCTCCAGCCGATCCAGGAGCCGCCCGAGCTGCCGATCCATGAACGACACCGAGGCGTAGTAGGCCCGCAGCACCTCCCGGCGGTCGGCGTCACTGTTCGGCCCCCGGGCCGCCTCGTTCCAGAAGACGCCGGCGGCGGGGATGTCGGCGAGGTCACCGGGCACGCTCTGAGCGAGGGAGAGCTGCGCAGGGTCATAGAGGGCGAAGTCGGAGGCGGGCGCCACGAGGGGAACGTGCGGGCGGACGAAGCCGACCGCCAGGAAGAAGGGCTGCCCCCCGAACCCATCAAGCAGTGAGAGCGCCTCGTCCACGGCCACGTGGTCCGCTTGCTCAGCGCCGCTGGTCGAGGCCTCCACCGTGTAGAACGCCGTTCCGAAGCCGAGCCCGTAGTGCAGGTTCGGGTCGAAGTTGAGGGTCTCGTTGGTGTAGTGACCGGCGGTCCCTGGCGTCCGCCACTCCGGCGCCTGGACGTTCACCGCCACGTCCCAGGAGGGCGTGTGGTCCGAACCAGCGGCGCCGTTGGTGATGTCCCCCGGCACCCGCATGTGATAGAGCTTGCTCACCCGCGCGGAGGTGTAGCCCGCCTGCCGGAAGTGCTCGGGGAGCGTCGCCCGGGAGCCGAGGACGCTGTCGAGATTGGTGAAGCCGCCGTTCGAGCCCGTGAGCTGCTGCACGTACAGGCCGCTGAGCATGGAGGCGCGCGAGTGCGCGCACACGGGGTACTGGCAATAGGCCGCGTCGAAGACCGTGCCCTGCGCCGCGAGGCGGTCCACGTTCGGCGTCATGACCTCGGCGTTGCCATAGGCCCCGAGCGCTCCGGCTGCGAGGTCGTCCGCGACGACCAGCAAGACATTCGGCGGCGACTGTGCGGGGGCCTGGCCCGCCGCCAAGACGGCGGCGAGCAGGCCGAAGGAGAGAGCCTTCAAAGGGTCATTGGAAGGTGATGGACACCGCGTCGGTGAAGTTCGAGGTCACCGAGCCCCCCACCGCGTCCCGGTGCCAGGCGGTGAAGTTCCAGGTGTCGCCGGCGACCACCGTCACGAGCCCGGTCGGCGTCGGCGTCTGGGTCAGATCGAGCGCCAGCTGGAACGCCCCGCCTGCCCCCGAGTTCTTGATCTGGCCCGAGCCCACGTAGCGGCCGATGCCGCCGCCGAGGCACAGCACCCCCTGGCTCCCGCCCGGCTGGGCGATCTGCCCCTGGCTCTGACTGGTCAGGAAGAAACCGAAGGCGTTAGCGGGCAGGGACGAGGCCTCGAGGGTCAGCGCGTTGGTCGATGCCTGGAGGCTCCCCAGGGCGTCCACCGTCCCCGGCGCTCCCGTGGAGTTGGGGACCGCCGGCGAACAGTAGCGCTGAACGGGTCCGTTGAAGTCCACCGGCCGGAGGGCTCCGCTCGCGAGGCCGCTGGCGTCGGCGGCGGAGAGGGCACCGCGATAGAACGCCAGGTCGTCCAGCCCCTGGGACTGCGCGCCACCGACGTTGGACCCGCCGTTGATGGCGCCGATCAGGAGGTCCTGAGTCGGGGCGACGTTGCCCGCCATGTTGCTCCCCGTCTGGGTGTCCACGAAGGGGATGGCCATCACCATGGCGCCGTCCACATAGAGGGTCGTGGTGCCGCCGCCCGCCGGCGCGCGCTCCACCACCCCGACCACGTGGTACCACTGGTCCCGGGGCGCCTGGTACTGGAAGGTGACGTTGTAGATGTGGACCGCCCCCTGATCATCGTCCACGCGGAAGTTCCAGTCGTTCGCGAGGTTGGTCCCGAGCTGGATGCCCTCCTCGGTGTTCAGGAGGTTGTCGAAGACCCGTACGCCACGCCCGTCGCCATCCCCCGCGAAGTCGTCCCACGCCCAGTAGCTGAAGGAGAAGCTGTCCTGCCCGAAGTCCATCGCCGAAGCCCCGCCGGAGAGCACGCTGGCCTCCAGGTGTCCGCCTCCGCCGGAGGTGCCGCTCACCAGGTTGTTGAGGCTCGGGCCGGCGCCGGGGAAGGCCTCGCCATAGGTAGCGTTGACACCGAGCACGGGCGAGCCCACCTGGGTGGTGACGAGGCCGCCGACCTGGTCGGCCGTGGAGCTGAACTCCCAGTAATGCTCGCACGTCTGCCCCAGGGCACTGGAGGACACGGCGATCATGGAGGCGGAGAGGAGGAGGATTCGCATGACAGGCTGAGGCTCGGGGAAGGGACCGCGCCTCCCGTGGAGGGGAGGCTCGAAGAGTTCCACCTTAGCTAGGCATGGGAACCTCGCCAGTGGAGCGGCCCTCCTGCCACCGCCAGACGCGAAGAGCTCGAATCTCGGGTGAAGAAACAGGTTCTCATTGAGTACTGGGTAATCTCGCCCCCAAAGCCCTGCCAGCAAGAGTGGCCCCGGTCCGCCGATTGTCGTGCCGCCATGAAGAACCCTTCCTCAGCCCTTTTCCTGCTCACGGCCGCGCTGATTCTCGTCATGGGTGGCTGGTGGATGGCGAGTTCCGGCCCCCATGAGTCCGGGGCGACGCCCAGGAAGCAGAGCCTGCAGGAGCCCGCCACGGAGCGAGCCGCCGCGCTGGAGGCGGTGACCACTCGTGACGTCCGCGCGGAAGTGGCGACCCCCTCCGCTGAGCACGCGACCGGCGCCTCGGCGGACCAGGAGCCTGAGGTCGCCCCGACCGCGGACTCCAGCCCGACGCTGTCCGGGAGGGTGGTCGACGAGAAGGGGTTCACCGTCACCGGCGCCGAGGTTCGTATATGGACCGATTCCTGGTCCCTCGGCGACCCCGTCATGACCGTGGTCTCGGCGGCGAACGGCGAGTTCTCCGCCAGCGGCTTCGGGCCCAGGTTCGTGGCCGCCGCCTTCCACCCGGACATGGTCTGCGTCAGCGGCCTGCGCGGCGACCTCACCGAGGGCACCGTGTGCGTTGGCCTCGAGCTGGTCCTTGCGCCCGCCGCGGACCTGTTCGGGATGGTCCAGGATGCAGAGGGGAGCCCGATGGAGGGCGCCACCCTCCACCTGGCGAACCCGCTGAGAGACTACGGCAGCACAGATGGGACGGAGACCCAAGGGGTGACCACCTTTGGCTCCGTTGGCTCCGTCGCGGGTGCAATCTTGCCCCAGCAGGTCACCGGCGCGGGCGGACGATTCCGCTTCCCGGGGGTCGAGGAGACCCGGGTCCAGGTCTTCGTGAAGGCTGCCGGCCACATGGACCAAGCTCTCCGGCATTCCCCGTCGGACGGCGCGCTGACCATCACCCTTGATCGAGGTCGTCAGCTCTCAGGGCTGGTCCTTGACGCCGAGGGGAAGCCTGCGGCAGGCGCGCAGGTTCGCTGCGAGGACCGGCGCACCCGAACGAAGACAGACGAGTTGGGCCGCTTCTCGATCGGCGGGATCGAGGACCTGGCCAAGCCGGGGAGCGCACCGGTGTTCGTTGCCGCCCTCCATCAAGGGCACGCAGTGAGCCTGATCCAGCCGGCGGACCTGACCGGCGAGGGACAGGGCAACGTCCTGCGACTCGAGCGCGCGGCGCCGCTCACCGGCCGCGTGGTCAACGGCGACGGCGAGCCCGTCTCCGGCGTGCGGGTCAGGCTGCGGTCCGAGCGGATGTACGAGAGCTCCGATCTCGTCTCGGGGACGCCGCCGAGCTGGGAGAGCCTGTTCGATACGTTCGACCAGCAGACCGGCGAGGACGGACGGTTCGAGTTCGCCCACCGCTTCCTTGGCCCCTGCACGCTCAGGGTCACGAGCCCGGAGACTCCCGAGCAGGGGTTGATCGTGCCCGTCGGGCCAGCCGAGTCCGAGGTCGAGGTCAGGCTGGACCGCGAGGTCTTGCAAGGCGTGGTCCTGGAGGGGCGCCTGGTGGACGAGAGGAGCGGCGACCCCATCTCGGCGTTCCGGCTGCTGACGTGGTCTGAACCCGTGGACGGGAACCGCTCGGCCACCCGCCACGGCGCCAGCGCCGAACCGGACGGCCACTTCAGGATCGAGAAGCTGGACGAGGGGACCTGGGAGCTGGAATTCGAGGTCGAGGGCTACGCCTCGAAGCGGCTCGCACCCCGGGCCTTCGAGAAGGGCGTCCACGACCTCGGCGAAGTGGCGATGGCCGAGGCCGTCCAAGTCCGGGTCGAGGTGCTCGACAGCTCAGGAGAGCACTGGGCCGAGGGTTCCCTCGAGTTCCTGGACGCCTCCGGGAGGCCGGTCGAGGTGAAGGCGGGACGGTTTGAGTCCGCCGGGGTGACCCTGAATGGCAAGCCGCAGCTGATCGAGGCCCTCCCGGCCCTCCCGTTGACCGCCGTAGTCCGAGGCGAGGGCGTCCGCTGGGAGCAGTCGGGGATCCACATGCGCTCGTACGCGGGCCAGACCTTGACGCTCGTCGTCCCCCGGCCAGAGATCGGCAACCTGCGGGTCACCTTCCTCAACCGGGCGAGCCTCGGCGCTGACGCCGACCGGATCCTGAGGGGCTACCGCCGGGCGACAGCGACCGAGGGGCAGGTGGACCTGGATTGGCTCACGGAGAACCGCGAAGCCCTGCTCGCTGCTTTCCCGAAGCGGACGCTCCGCGTACGCCTGGTCCGAGGCGGAACGACCATGGGGTCGGGAGAGGTCACCTGGCTACCCGAGACCAGGAGGTATCGCGCGTCCACGTCGGGAGGGTCCAGCGCGTCGGAGAGTGAGGGCTCGCTCTTCCCCAACCTTCGATGGGAAGACCTCCCAGCCGGTGCGTACGAGATCGTCGTCACGACCGAGTCCGGCGCCACCACGACCCGGGCCACGACGGTCCGCAAGGCCGCCCAGGCCGGCGAGGGCCCCGCGCCGGTCGTCATCGACTACTGAGACGCCTGCCGGCGGCCCGGCAGGCGTAGGGGATCACCAGCCGAACACGTTCCGCGCGAGCCAGATGGCGGGGAGTTGCTCCGCGTTCGCGGCGCCCTCGAGGCCGAGCTCCTGGACGTCCGATTCGAGCTGACGCACGAGCGGCCCCTCGAGCTCAGCCAGGGTCGCGGTGAGCTCGGCGAGCCGCTCCTCCTCAGGGGCGCGCCCCTTGCCCGCCTTGGCGGCGGCCTTGACGGCCCGCTTCCAATGGGACGCGGTCTTGCCCTTGATGGCCTTGTTCACCGCTGCCTTGCGCTTCTTGCTGAAGGGCGTCTCCAGGGCCTCGGCCCACTCGATGAGCACCGCCAGCGCCGGGGTCGTCCCTGCGTCCTTGGTGACCTCGATCACCTCGTCGGGATCGTCGATCGCCTCCTCGATGGCCTCGAGCCGCGCGGTCGCGCGCTGCACGTCGAGGAAGGGCGAGTCCTTGAAGCCCCCCGCTTCGCGCAGGAGCTCGATGGCCCCAGCGAGGTCGCCGCTCGCGAGGGCCGACTCACCCTTGCGCTGCCATGACTCGCGCCAGCGGCGGACCGAGATCAGCTGCCGCCGCTCGGCGAGGTCCTCCATGGGCGTGTCCACGTAGGACGCGAAGGGCGGCTTGGGCTTGCTCTGGGAGGAGAAGCCGGGGTCCCCCTCCCAGGCGACCGTGCCGTCCACGTCGAGCAGCAGCACACGCGGCAGGTTGTATCGCCGTACGGAGTACTCGGTGAAGGTCTTACCGATGCCGGTGGTCCCGTAGGGCCTCGAGTCCACGGCCACGCTGCCAGGGACGGGGTGTGCCTTGAGGTACTCGTCGATACGCTCGTCATCGTTGGGCGAGACCACCGAGAGGATCTCGACCCCCTCGGGACCCCACCGCCGATCAAAGGCGGTCAGCCACCCGTCGATAGGGACAAGCTCGTTCTGTCCGATGCTCCAGAGGACGAGCAGCTGGGGGTTGGGGCCCACGTCGCCGTAGGACTCCCGGGGGTTCTGGGCCCAGCGCTCGACCTCGGGGAACGGCGGCACCAGGCCGAGGTAACTGCCGTCCACGGGCTTGTCCGGGTCGGCGCCGGAACGCTCAAGCCGCTGCCGCCGCTCGATGCGGCCCGACGGGTCCCGGGGATCCCGCGCGAGGTAACGCACGTTGCGCCACTGGGCCTCGCCCGTCCCCGTGAGCAGGCCGAAGCGGCCCAGCACGGCGTCGCGCAGCTGGAAGTCGTGGCTGGTCAGAAGCCCGTCGTTCCACCAAACGTCGATGCGCGAGCCGATCACGTCCAGCCGCACGGTGTTCCAGTCCCCAGCGCTCGTGCTGGGGCCCTCTCCGTCCTCCTCGACGATGACGGGCACGTGGCGCCAGGCCTTCACGACCCCGCCGCCGTAGCTGCTCATCACGTCGAAGAAGCCGCTGCTCGCGGTGCCGGCCGCGCCCTCGCGGGGCGGGAAGTAGACCGCGCCGTGGAACGAGGTGGAACTCTTCGCGCCGAACACGAAGCCGCTGAATGCCGCGGCCCCTTCCTCCGCCAGCATCTCCGCCTGGATCGAGAAGTCGCCCGCGGTGACCCGGTCGAGGGTGAGCATCTTGAAGTCGAAGTTATCGGCGTCAAAGCCGCCGTTCTCGGCCACGAGCCGGAGGCTGTCCGGCTGGAAGACGTTGTTGCCGACCGTCCAGCCGTCGAGGTTGCGCTCGTTGTACGCGAGGTCCCAGATGGCCATGTCGCTGCCGCGCGCGATGACCGCCTGCTCGTACGCGTCGAACAGGTCCAGCAGCCCGAACTCCGAGCCGAAGCGCCAGGCGATGTCCTGGACCATGGCGGGGCGCTCGGCCTCCGCGTAGGAGAGCACCAGCGTCCGCGCGGCCTCACCGAGCTCGTCCCGGGTGCGGGTCAGGGTGCGCCGCTTTGGGTCCAGCTGGGCCAGCAGGCGCTCGCCGCGGGCGATGCGCTTGGCGTCGGGGACGGGTTCGGCCTCGAGCATACGCAGGGCATCCATCACGACCTTCGCCGCGCGGTCCTTCTCCCCGAAGGCCCCCGAGAGGTGCCCCGCGAAGTCATAGGCGAGCTCCACGTCCGAGGGGTTCGCGACCACCCCCTTCTCGAAGTGCTCCTTGGCGGACAGGTCCTCGCCGTTCGCCGCCGCGAGCCGCGCCCAGTCGCCGTAGGGGCGAGCGCGCTCGAGCTTGCCGGAGCGCTCGTCCCGGAGGTTGACGATCCAGTCCTTCCAGATGGCGTCCAGCTCGACCACGGTGGTGGGGAGCGCGAAGTCGTCCCCATCCGGGCGCTCGAGCGCCTTCCCCTTGAGGCCCTTATAGGGCGCCTTGGGGTTCGCGAGCACCACCTCCTCGAAGGTGTTGATGGCGGTCTTGCCGACCTTGCCGCCGGACTTGTCCACGTACTCCCAGAAGGCGTCGCGGTAGACGAAGCGGCCGTCGACGGGGTCCTGGAAGTTGTAGCAGAAGAACACCACGCCCCAGGTGGGCGCGTACCACGGCGGCCCCCAGGAGTAGCTGTTCTCCAGGACAATGGCCCAGGTGGGCGCCTTCTCCGGGGTGGAGCTGGAGTCGTTGGGGTCGTAGCCGTCCTGCGCGTTCGCCATCCAGCCCTTCTCCATGCGCTCGGCGAGCGGAAAGAGGCGGCCGTCGGCGGGCTCGTTCATGAGCACCGCGCCGTTGGGCAGGATGCGCGTCCCCTCGAAGAAGGAGGCGAGGCCCTCGTTCAGCCAGCCCACCGCGTTGGTCGCGATGGACACGTACTGGTGCGCCGCCTCGTGGAAGAGCGTGCCCACCATGCCCTCAAACCCGCCGTCGCCGATGAAGCACTCCACGTGGCTCCCGGTGAAGTGACCGCCGGACCACTCCACGGGCGGACCGATGCCCTTCTCCAGGTACTCGTCGCGAGTCCTGAAGACGTTGACCTGGATGCGCGAGACGCTCCGGCCATCCTCGGGCGTGCCGTAACGGAAGAACTGCTTGTAGAAGGCCGCCATCTGCTCCATGGCCTCGGCGGTGCGGATGAGCACCTCGTAGCCCGCGTTGGTCACGGTGACGTAGTTGTCGCGCTCGACGCGTCCCGCGTCCTCCCACTCGAGGTGCTCCGCGTCGTACTCCGCGATCCACTCGTCGGTCACGTCCCCGAAGAGGTCCTTGGGCTTCGCGTCACCTGCCAGGCTCGGGTCCGGTGCAGACGCGATCCGGTCGATGGCCTCGGCGGCGGGTCCGCTCTCGGGGTCGAGGGCGAGGACCTCCTTCCAGACGCGGATGGCCCCGTGGGGGCGGTCGTCCTTCTCGTAGGCCTGGGCGACCTTGGTGAACTTCTTGGAGAAGCGGGAGCGCAGGTCGTAGAGCTCCTCGGCGATCGGGTCCAGCGCCTCCAGCTGCGCCACTCGATCCGCGAGCGCTGACTTCTTGGCGCCCTGCGCCTCCAGATAGCGGAGCTCCTGATGCAGGCAGTACACCTGCAGGTCCACGTCGCCCGAGCCGGCGGCGACCCGTGCTCGCAGCGCCCATGCATCCGCGTTCTTACGATCCCGCTCGAGCGCGCGGACGCAGGCGGCCTCCGCCACGTCCCAGCGCTCTGAGGAGGCCGCTCGCTCGGCCTTCTGGAGCGCGGCGCGGAAGGTCCCGGACTCCTGGGGCGACGGAGCGCCCGCCACGCCCAGCGCGGTGAAGAGGACGAGGGCAGCGGCACCGAGGCCGAGCGGAGCGAGGAGCGAGCGCGTCATGGGAGAGGAGCGATGGGGCCGAGAGGGCGCGAATCGTGGGCGCCCAATCTACTCGCCGCGCAGCTCCCGGTGACGGTCGGAATCGCCCTGGCATCCGCCGGTATCTCGCTCACCCGCCGGGGGCCAGTCCCCCATCATCAGCGCCACCACATACGCGGGGCCGACGAGGAGTTGAAGGAGGTTGTCCGTGAAGGCGGGCGCCCTGCGTTCGAAGCGGGCGTGGCCCACGAACTGGGCCGTCCAGGCCACCGCTGCGACCCCCACCACCACCGGCCTCGGCACCATGCGGCCGAAGACCGCGCACCCGATGGCGAACGGCACGAGGACCGCCGCATACCGAGGACATACGAAGACATACCAGGCCCCCACGGCCCCGGCCGCCACCAGGCCGAGGCCGAGGGGCATCCCGGCCACTCGAACCGGGAGGGAGATCCAGTCCAACATCACCACGATGTGGAACAGGATCGCCGGGACCGCGACCTTGTGGATCGCCACGTTGACCGGATCTCGATGGTACGCGTGGTACTCGCCGAACAGCCTTTCGAGGCGCGGGGTCATGGCAGCCGCCGTCAGTCCGCGGACGGCGGCAACGCCGAGGCCCTCGGGTACAGCGCGATGAGCAAGACCAGGCACGCGAGCGCAGCGTACATCGGGACCGAGAACAGCCGGGTGTAGTCGAGGACGCCGTCCGTGGTCGCCCAGGTCGAGATCTTGCCCGCGATGATGCTGCCGACGATGACGCCGATCCCGACGATCACGAGGTTGTAGAGGTTCTGAGCGCTGGCCCGCACCTCGTGGTTCGTGTACTCGTCCACGACCATGAACGAGACGAAGATGAAACAGCCGAAGCAGAAGCCGTGGAGCGCGACCCCAAGGATGAGCGTCAGGGCCGGGGGCAGCGGGATCGCGTCCACGTAGGCGAAGAGCGCCATGCGCAGCGCGTAGGCGGCGAGTCCCATGCCGAGCAGCGTCTTCTTCGAGAGCCCCCTCGCGATCAGCAGCGGGATGAGGCCGAGGACCAGGGTCTCGCTCATCTGCCCCACCGTCATCACGCCTCCGCCGCCCGCGCCGAAGATGGCCTTGGACCACTCGGGCGCGGCGACCTGCCGGGTGCCGAGGAAGGCCTCGGTGTGAACGAAGTAGAACTGGTGGATGATGCTGACCGGGACGGCGAGCAGGAAGAGCGTCAGGAGCGGCTGAGCCTTGACCGCGCCAAGCGCGGCGAGCGCGGGGTTCTTCTCGGCGGAGCCCGCAGGGGGCGTCTTCGGGAGGAAGAGGCAGAAGACGGCCATCGCCAGCCCGAGGATCCCCGAGAGCCGGAACGCGTCGCCCTTGCCCTCGGCCTGGGCCAAGAGCACATCAGCGGCGCTCGCGCCGGCGGGGGTGTATTGGCTCGCTAGCCAGTGTCCCATGGCGAGGCCCACCGCGATCCAGCCCAGGGTCCCCCAGAGCCGGACCTTGCCGAAGTCGCGGTCGCGATCGGGCAGGTGCGCGAAGGCGAGGCTGTTCGTGAGCGACAGGGTCGGCATGTAGAACAGCCCGTACAGCAGCGCGTACAGCCAGAACTGATCCGGGGCAACCTCCGCCATGCGCCACACCAGCACCGCGCCGATCAGGTGGCTCGCGGCGAGGAGCTTCTCCGTGGAGACGAAGCGGTCTGCGAGCGGGCCGAAGATGAGCGGACCGACGATGGCCCCCACCGCACCGAAGGCGAAGATGTTGCCGATCTCCGCCGCCTCCATGCCCCTGTAACCAGCGAGGAAGCTCCACAGGAAGGGGAGCCACGCCCCCCAGATCGCGTACTGGAGGAACATCATCAGCGAGAGGCGGACCCTCAGGCTGGACGAGAGCGGGGCGGCGGTGGAGTCACTCATCGGAGATCTGGGGAAGGGGCGTGGAGCTCGAGCTGGCCGGGGCCGGCGCGGTCAATCCTCTGAAAACGCGGAGTCGAAGGCACGTGCCGAGGGCTCGAAGTCCAGCTTGCGGAGGAACGCGGCGGACTCGGTCGCGCCGTGCTCGCGGTCCATGCCGCCGTCCTCCCACTCGACCGAGAGCGGGCCCCGGTAGTCCATGCGGTTGAGCCTGCGGATGATCCCCTCGAAGTCCACGCTGCCGCGGCCGACGCTGCGGAAGTCCCACGTGCGCTCCGGGGCGCCGAAGTCGGTGTGGCCGCCGAAGACGCCGGCCTCGCCGAGCTGGTCTGACCACCACACGTCCTTCATGTGGCAGTTGTGGATCTTGTCCGCGAACTCGTCGAGGAACGCGAGGTAGTCCACGCGCTGGTACCCGAAGTGGCTCGGGTCGTAGTTGAGCCCGAAGGCGGGGTGATGGTCGATGGCCTCGAAGGCGCGCCGGGTGGACGCGATGTCGAAGGCGATCTCCGTGGGGTGCACCTCGAGCGCGAACAGCACGTCGTGCTCCTGGAACACGTCCATGATCGGCTTCCACGCGTCGGCGAAGGCCTTGAAGCCTGCGTCGATGGTCTCCTTGGCCACGGGCGGGAACGAGTAGAGCAGGTGCCAGATCCCCGAGCCGGTGAACCCGTTGACCACCGCCTTGCCCGGCCGCGCCATGCGATCCTTGACGTGCTGGGGCGCCGCGTCGAAGAACCTGCGCGCGGCGCGCGCGGTGTCCTTGACCTCCTCGGTCGCCCGCGCGCGGACGCCGTCGGGGTCCCCGTCGCCCCAGACCTCGGGCGGGAGGATGGACTCGTGGCGCGCGTCAATGCGATCGCACACGGCCTGGCCCACGAGGTGCGTGGAGATCGCGTAGCAGGCCATCCCATGAGCCTCGAGGAGCTCCCACTTCTTGGCGCAGTAGTCGTCCTCTGCGAGGGCTCGCTGCACCTCGAAGTGATCGCCCCAACAGGCGAGCTCGACGCCGTCGAAGCCCATGGCCTTGACCTTGGGGAGGAGAGTCTCGAGGGAAAGGTCAGCCCACTGACCGGTGAAGAGGCAAACAGCGCGCGTCATGGGGAGCGTCGTCGGGGGTCGGGATGGAATGAGAAGAGCGCGGGCGCCCGTCCGGGCGCTCGCGCTCTCATGGTAGCCGAGGAGGGAGCCTCTTCGGGTCAGCGGCAGAAGGTCACGCGCAGAGCGCTCGACGTGTTGGACGTCGTCTGCGGGTTGGCGTCGCAGAACCAGTACTGGAAGACCCACGACTCGGCCTCGAGGAATTGCTGCCCCATGGGGAGGTTCCCGAAGTCCGGCGCGAACGCGACCTCGCCCAAGATCCCGCTGTTCTGCACGGTGTTCGAGAAGCGGAAGCAGGGCTCGCCGATGCAGAGCGTGCCCTGACCGCCTCCGAAACCGGGCTGAGCGACCTCGCTCTGCGACATCAGCAGGAACCCAAAGGAGTTCTGCGGCAGGGAGGACACCGTGAAGGCGAGGTCCTCGTTCGCCACGCTCGGGCTTCCGCCGGCCGCGAGCACCGCGCCGAGCCCGGTGGAGTTGGACTGGGCGAAGCAGACGTTCTGGACGCGGCCGTCCGGAGCGGTCGCGACGAGGGTCGAGTTGATCGTGCCGTCCAGGGTCAGCGTGTCGAGCCCCGCGGTGAGCAGGAGGTTCGCCGTGCTGCCGGGGGGCAGGATCGTAGGCAGGTCCAGGGGGAGGTCGTCGAACGCCAGCGGGAACGGTGACGGGATCGACTGGCTCAAGCTCTGACTCGAGGCCGCCTCAAGCCGGGTGTCGCACGCGCCGAGGTCGAAGGCGCCGCTGATCGGCAGCGCGAACGGGATCGGCCCGACCGGCGTCGGCGTCCCGCCGCCGAGGGCGCCCAGGTCCACCACGAGGCTGAGATCCACCGGAACGACCAGCGTCACATCAAAGAGACCCGGAGTCGCCGAGGGGGTGGCGGTCCCGACCGCCGGGGCGGACTGGATGAGGGTGATATCCGACGCGGTGGCGGCACCCAGCGGAAGCGTCAGCGGGATCCCCCCGATGAAGAGGGCTCCTGGCGCCGCGGTCCGGAACGTGTCGTACGCCAACGTCACGCTGAGATCAACCTGTGACGTGGTACCGGCGCCGACCGTGGCGAAGAGCTCGTCGACCCCTACCTCTCCGGTCAGGGGGTCGTAGATGAGCGTGAAGCTGCCAGCCCCTGCGCCGCCCAGGTCCAGGCTGACGCCGAGCCCGAGGGAGAGCGGGATCTCGGCGTTCGTGCCCGGGTCGCCGAACAGTCCGGAGATGGTCCGCGTTCCGCCGGGGTTCGCCGTCGAGTCGAAGACCCCCTTCAGGTCACCGGTCAGATCGAGCAAGACGTCGGCGTTGACGGAAACGTCACTGAGCGCAGGATCGAGCGAGTAGGTGAACGACTGGGCGCTGGCCCCGGCGGAGAGCAGCGCGGAGGCAAAAACGAGACGGATCATGATTGGGAACAGGCTGGAGAGGAGCGAGGCGCGTGGCGCGTGGCCAAGGAAAGAGCTTAGCGCCGTCCCGTCAGGCCGAGAACCCTTGACCCGACAGCGCTCAGCCCGCCTTTACACCGATTTCTCTCAACAGGTCAGCGCAGGCTGTCCACGTCCACCGCCGCGCCGGACGCCGCGGATTCGAGCGCGGCCTCGAGCACGACCTGGGTCTCGAACGCGTCCGCGAAATCAGGCAGCGGCACCCGCGGCTCCCCTCCGCCGAGGACGGCGCAGATGTCGGCCACCATGTTGGTGAAGCCGTGCTCGTAGCCGATCACGTGAGCGTCGGGCCACCACGCCGAGGCGTAGGGGTGGTGCTCGGCATCGGTGCACATGATGCGCCGCCAACCGCGCAGCCGGGCGTCCTCGGTCCCGTCGATGAAGTGCAGGACGTTCATGTCTTCGAAGTCGAACCGCACCGACCCCTTGGTCCCGTTCACCTCAAGAGTGTTGCGGTTGTGGTGGCCGTGGGCGAGGCGCGACGCCTCGAAGGAGGCCGTCGCGCCTCCCGCAAACCTGGCGAGGAACACCACCACATCGTCCACTGTCGAGGCGTGCTTGGTGCCGTCCGCTGCGGCTCGCTCCTTGACGAAGGTCTCGGCAATACCGCCGTGAACGCGGGTGACCTCCTGGCCCGTGACGAACCGAGCCATGTCCACAATGTGAGCGTTGAGATCCCCGTGGGCACCGGAGCCAGCACGGTCCTTGTCGAAGCGCCAGAGCATCGGCGTCTCAGGCCCCCCCCACGACTGCAGGTAGGTCCCTCGGACGTGGAGCACCTCCCCGATCCGTCCTTCCTGTACGAGCTCATGCATCAGCGCCACCGCCGGGCAGCGCCGATAGTTGAACCAGACGAAGGTCTTGCCGGTGGCCTTCGCGGCGGCGTCCCGCATCCGCCGAGCCGAGTCGAGCGTGGCTGATAGCGGCTTCTCGCAGGCCACGTGCTTCCCCGCTTCCAACATGGCGATCGCCGGCGCCTCGTGGACATCGTTGGGGGTCCCGATATCCACCAGCTGCACGTCGGGGTCTGCCGCAATCGTGCTCCAGTCGGTGGTGGTGCTCTGCCACCCCCACCGGGCCCCGAACCTCTCCAGGGAAGCCGCATCCCGGCCCGCAATGGTGTGCAGCACAGGGCGGACGGCGAGGTCGAAGAACTGAGGCGCCTGACGCCACGCGTTGGAGTGGGCCTTGCCCATGAAGCGCTGCCCGAGGAGCGCGACGTTGAGGTTGTCTGTTGACATGGTGATTCGGTGAGATCTGGGGAGGCGCCGAATGTAGCTGGACTGACGCAGGATCGGACACCCCCTGGCTTTTCCCGGGGCCAGCGGGGGAACGGCCCCCGTTTCGTACGATGGAAGTCTGGGGAGCCCATGGACGAGACCACCAAGTCGATCATCAAGTACGTGGGAGTGCTGATCTCACTGCCCTGGGTCATCCCGTTCGTGAGGGCCCTCATAAAGGACCTGTACGGGGCCTTCGAAGAGGACGGTGGATTCCTCGGAAGCCCTCCGTCCCCCGACGCCCTGCGCGAGATCCAAGAGCGCAAGGCCAGTGAGCCCGATCTGCTCGTCAACGAGGTCCTCGCCCACCTCCGGGAGAAGAAGGGCAACGGCGGAAAGGACACCCAGTGAGCGAGCCTCGCCTGGATCTACAGGGGATGGATCGCGGTGATCAGGATCCCCGAGGTGCAGGAGCGAGCGTGGCCATGGACTACACGCCAGCGGCGGGGCACGCACCCGGGACGGGGCGCTACGCCCGGGAGCTGGTTCGAGCTCTGATCAGGGAGCCGGCTCCATCCCTCCGGCGACTGCGCCTGGTGGAGGTCGGTCGCGCTCCCCGGCCCATGGCTGGCCCCC
>OCVR010001306.1_pt1 | contig 20112 bp, 22 predicted proteins | sample 1539091 | NCBI WGS metagenome assembly OCVR01 (sample SAMEA3355530, study PRJEB22509) | marine metagenome | biome: marine; feature: coastal ocean; material: water | place: USA | collected 2010-08-07 | depth 16 m | reverse complement strand
GTTGCATCTCTAAAACATCTCTAGCTGGAGTACCTACAATAAATAAAAATTTAAATCTAGTTTTATGTTTAATATTTTTAAAAATAAAAAGGACTAACAAAATGGAAATCAGTTTCTCAGATGGGCAATTTTATGTAATGAATTTTGCAGGGGAATGGGAATTAATAAATGAAGAGAAGGAAGTGGTAGAGAATGACGAACCCGAAGAAAATCGAGAAACAGAGTGATAAAAGATTTTACACAGCTAAAGAAGTATTATATAAACTAGCTAAGGATCATTGGGAATTTATGAACATTACAGAGGATGAGATCAGACTATTGACAGGTGATAGCACTCCGACCCAAAGAAGGAATTTATCCAGGGCGCTGGCATATTTTAAAGGTGTATAAATGGAAGAACCAACGATAAAACGAGGCAAAGGCAGGCCGAAGGGCACAACAAAGAAAAAAGCAGCTAAGAAGAAAGCAATCGGCGCCAAGATAAAGAAAGCAGCAACAAAAAAACCGACTAAGAAATTACCGAAGAAAAGCAGGGACGAGTTGCTCGATGAGATTGAACTCGGATTTGATGATGGTCTGCCAGATCTTGAGAACATGAACACAGACGAGCTGAATGATGAAAACATTAAGGCCATGATCCGAGCGAGAACGGCACAGGCTAAAAAACAGGAAAGATTAAACGCAGTGGCTCAGAGTTCACTTGTGGAGAAAGAAATGGCAACCAATAAAATGGTGAATTTATGCCAGAGATTTGTTGATCGTTTAAACAATGTACCTGATAAATTGACACCACAATTGCACAAGAGAACAAAGTCAGAGATTAGAAAAAAAATGATTATGGAATTTGATGAGCTAAAAGCGAGCTTTGTGGAATTTATAAACGAGGGGATCTAGGTGATATTTACTTATATATTTCATGGATCATGTTTAGAGTTAACTTTAGATTATTACAATAAACGTGAGATACATATAAATGATTATAATATTACCGATGTCTATGTGGGGTTTTAAATGTTAGAATTTTGTAGATGTGGCAAGCCAGTAAAAAAAGCAGGCCGATGCGCAGCGTGCTATGAGGTAGACCAAAGAGCAAGAAGAAAACAGGAGAGCGAGGCCATCCATCTTGAAATGGTGAACACTGGCTTTGAGGATTTGTTAAGATCGCAGCTCATCCCATTATTTAAGCGAGAGACTGATGAACTAATAACAAAGTGGACAGAAAAAAATATTGTTCTGCCAGATGGCGAGGGATTTTTTTCAATCAGTGCGCCAAATTGGGATTTTGCCCCAGAGATGCAGTTTATTTTTGAGCAATTAAAAAACCCAGATGTTAAAGAGATCTATTTACAATTTGGCTCCCAGTCTTCAAAAACATTATTTGAAATATGTGCCATTTCTTGGTTCATTGCAGATCGTAAAGTTAACGGGATGTTTGTACCTCCAGACGAGCGACTGATTAAGCGCTTACAGGTACGGATGAGCAATATTTGGGAAAAGTCTAAGATCATGAACTATGAACCCAAAAAAGGGGGCAAAGAGTTCTCAAGTTTTGGAACCAATCGAGTAGCTTGGGGACTAGCTACATCGCCATCATCATTGGCAGAGATGCCAGCCGACTTTGTTGTCTTTGATGAGATAGACGAGATCAAGCCGCAGGACGTTAATCCGATTCAATTGGCCAGGTCAAGGGGCAGAACAAAGCCAAACTTTAAATTGATACTAGCATCCACTCCAAAATTATTAGAAGGCAATGGAGGGATCCAAGATTACTATAATAATTCTAAAAGGTACGCAATAGAAATGCAATGCCCTCACTGCAAAGAGTGGAGCGAATTTACTGAGGAGTGCATCAGCGCCGAAGAGGGCGCCGATTATAGAGAGATTGAGGCTAAGGGGCTAGGCTTTGCTATTTGCCCTAGTAACGGATGCGAGATACGAGACGAGAGCCACGAGCAGATGGTGGTAACACAAAGATGGAAAGACCTGGATCCCGATTTACCTCACACTTATGTGGGCTTTCACAAAGCATCATGGAACACTATTCACAATGATTTTAGTTCGATAGCAGCAAAGAGAGTAAAAGCAAAAGAAGAGGGGACAAACTCATTTAAGGATTTTTATAACTCAGAATGTGCCAAGCCGACAGACCTGGATGCGCTAGGTGGGGACATAGAACAGACAGAGCTGGCCCTTGAAAAATATAATCGCAAAGAGATCCCAGAAGATGTTAAGAGCATAACCATCGGTATAGACGTAGGAACAGACAGAGTTTATTGTGTTGTGATTGGATGGGCGCCAGATAACAAAACATATCAGATTTATGAGCAAGAAATATCATGGGATAACCGAGACTGGGAAAAAGTAGAGAGAGGGATTGGCCACTTGCTTGATGATATTAGCAGGTTTAGATATCTTGGAACTGGTTTACGTCCTCAATTTGTAGCTGGCGCCATGGACTCTGGTTATCGAGCTAATCTAGTTTATGACTTTTGCCGCAGAAATCCGCTTTGGATCCCAGTAAAAGGGAGGCATCCACTGAATCGTCCTTGGGTTATTAATCCAGCCGACCCAGCAAAAAAAATGGGAAGGCAAGCGCATGGAGTTAAGCTATACACATTAAACTCTTATCACTGGCAGGACGTAATGCAGACAGCACTAGAACGTCCAGCCGACTCAGCAGGAAGTTTCAATTTACCTTTTGACTTTCATGGCAGATATTTGGATCACCTTAATGGCGAAGTTAAAAAGCTCCGTAAAAATTCGCAAGGTTTACAGGTCGAGGTCTGGGAAAAGAAAAGCAGAACTTCAAAAAATGATTATAGAGATGCGACTATTTATGGGCTAGTCAGAGGTTACACAATCGACTTAGATAAATTGAGAGAGCCAATAAAAAAAGCGGAGGCAATCATTAACAGAATTCCAGAACATAATCCAAATGTAAGGGGAACAATCCGCAGAAGATAAAAAAATACATATTTTTATAAAATAACTTATTTTTTATACATGGCTACAAATTGGACAGAGCTGGCTGCCGAAATTGGCGCAGCAATACAGAAGACGACAGAGACTGGGCAGCTCAATGTTCAGTCTGTTACAGATCTTGATGGTCTATCAACATCCTTTCATAGTTTAGAGGATATGATGAAATTTCTGGAAATGGCAGAAAGCAAAGCGCAAGCCGCAGAAGATGCTGCCAGCATTCCAGTACATCGGCCCGTATATATTAGAAAAAGTAGTTTTAGACGATGACAACTCAAGCCTACTCAGCAGGAACCACAAGTATATTAGAGTATAATATCCCACAGGCCCGAATGGGTGAGGATAAGCTACTTAAAAGTGATTACTATACTATAATAGATAATTGCATGGATTTGGTTCGCAATAGTCCAGTGGCAAAGTCAGTAGTTCAAGCGCTTGAGGATTATGTAGCAGGCTCTGGCTTGACACCGAATGCAGGCAACCAAACAGCCATGAGCGTATGGGGAAACTGGTCATTTGGTCGAGTTGATCTAGCAGGAACAAAGACTTTTAATCAAGTATTTAGAGACATTGTGAGCAATATAGCCGCTACTGGTGATGTGTTATTAACCACCCCAATAGATCCGAGCATTGGTAACGATGCCATCTCAATGCGCTTAGAACTAACAAGCGGCGCCAGAGTATTAACTCCGTACGATTACCAAGACGAAAAAGATCAATTCGGAAACATTGTAAAGTTTGGTGTGGCTTTTCGTGATGGTGTTGAGGTCGGTTATTATATTCAAAAAATGGATAACGATCGAGTGCAGGGTGTTGGTGTGAGAGATGCTAGGAATTTTGACTATTTGGAAAAATACGATAGAAACACAGGCCGCTTAAATGCTATTTTGATACGCAGACCCGCAGGGATGGCATCAGAACAGACTAGAGGCCTATCTATACTCACACCAGTATTTACAGCAATAAAAGATTTAGACGATCTAATTGTAACAGCTATACAAGGATCAAGAAACAAAGCGCACCTATCAGTTATACTAAACACTCCTACCCCAAACGAGGCTTATTCTGGTTTAGGTGCAGTTGATTCAGAGGGCAGCTTGATTGAGGCCACAGACAACCAAGGACATGCGCAGATTATTGGATCATTGCCAGATGGGGCCATTATGACTGCGCCAGAGGGGACATCTGCCCAGGTTATTAACTCAAGTGGCGACATTGATCGGGATGCCTTGATTTTAAGGGCGCAGAAGCTAGTGAGCGCAGGAGTGGGGATTCCATACGAAATTTTGTTCAAAGATTTATCTAACATTAATTTTAGTGGTGGGAAATTGGCCTTTGACTCATTTTTTCGCTTGTCTCAATTTTGGACAAATGAACTCATTAAAGTATTTCAAGAGATCAACAAGTGGATCCAAATCGAGGCCCACCTCAAAGGTTTTGGAGTTGAGGATTTGCAGCCAGAAAATATTATATTAGAATTTATAGGATCTCAAAATTATGTGGATGCAGATCCAGGTAAAAACTCAAAAGCTGAGAGCGAAAGAATTGGAAACAATTTGACAACCAGCAGCAGGCTATTAGCTCAAAAAGGTGATAACTATAACGCTATTTTATTGGAAAAAGTGAACGAGTACAAAGCAGCCATTGCCCTTAGTGAGAGTGAAGGCGTGCCAATTGAGATCTTAATGCCCTCCTTACAGGCTCAAGATGTTTTGGAGCTTGAGGAACAGGTGCAAAAATTGGAAGAAGATGATGCAGAAAATGAAGAGATCTCTGCCAAGTTTAAAGGTTTAGAACTATGAAAACAATATTGTTATTTGACGAGATTGGCGCCATGGGGATCACTCCCGAAATGATAGCCAGAGAGCTTGAAATTGCAAATGGCGAAGACATTGAGATCCGCATAAATAGCGGAGGGGGTGATGTATTCGATGGCATTTCTATTTTTAACTTTTTAAAAAATTACAATGGTAATATTACAATCATTGTGGATGGTATAGCCGCATCCATTGCCTCAATTATTGCCCTGGCAGGTGATGAGCTGATTATGAACGAAGGTTCGTTTTTAATGGTTCACAATCCTTGGGGGGGGATGATGGGTGAAAGCCAAGATTTCAGAAAACAGGCCGATTTACTTGATGGCATTCGTGACCAGTTGCTAGGAATTTACGAGAGGGCCACAGATTTAGATCGTGGACAAATCCAGGCGATGATGGACAGCGAAACATGGCTAAATGCCGATCAAGCTATTGAGATGGGATTTGCAACCAGTAAACAAGAATCAATAAAAGTGGTGGCAAATCTTGATAAAACAAAATATATTTTTAATAATATTCCGATGGAGTTGAAGAAAATGAAAACAGAGCAAGAAATAATACACAATGAAGTTGCTGAAAAAATAGAAGCTGGCGACATCGTGCTAGATGAGACTCCACTGGACGAGGTTAAGGCTGCCATGGAGGAACCAACAGCAGAAGATGAAATCCAAGACGAAGAGCTTGAAGTGGAAACTGAGGAAATGGTAGAAGTTGAAGAGCTTGCCATGGAGCCAGAAGAGGAAGAAAAAGCACTTTATACAGAGAGCGATCTTCAAGAGGCAGTCAGTGCGGCACTAGCAGCAGAGAATACACGTAGAGACGAGATCAAAGCCTTATCATTTCCAGGTCAAGAGGATCTAGTGGATCAGCTTATCATTGAGAACGTATCTATTGATAATGCTATGAAGCGGTTAATCGTAAACGCAAAAGAATTAAAAACCAATTTTACACCGAAAGAAGATTCAAGCGGTGGACTTTTGGAGAAATTGCAGAACTCCGCCCCGAAGTCATTAGACTCAAAAGAGGGTGAAGTGAAAACAATCGAATCATTAAGATTACAATTAAAAAATGAGACAAATGAGCAGAAGCGCATAGGTCTTAGACGTGAAATTAACAAATTAAAGAAATAGGAGTATAAAATGGCTATTGTAGATTCAGACATTTTAGAAATTGCCCAGGAGTCTATTGACTCAAAACGTCCCGAGTTCGTAGAGCTTGAGTCTTTCTCACTTCAAGCGACTACTAATAGAGTAGACATCGAAGAAGGTGACGGCGTAAAAGTTGGCATTTATCAGACCAATGTGGCCTCTGATTTTAATGCAGACACCAATAATTATCAAACAGAAGATGGCGGCGGATTAGTTTACAAAACTATTCCCATGGAAAAACACCACAAATCAACCTTTAAGATCAAAGCTCAAACCACTCGTTTTGACATGGTTAAAATGATGGATGCAGCCACAGTTGCAGTTGCTAAAAAGAATAACAACTATGTGTACAACTTGATTTTGGCAGCAGCTTATGCAAATGATTACACAGCAGGCGCAGCCTCTACTTTTGATCATGAAGCAGTGGCAGATCTTTGGCAATTATCACAAGATGGTGAGTTTGGCGATCAGAAATCAATGATCCTAACTAACCCCTACTATGCGGCACTCTTAAAAGATCCAAATCTAGCAGAGTTTGACAAAGCTAACACAGACGAGACTTTGCGTGATGCAGTAGTTCGTAGACTCTATGATTTTGAGACAATGAGTTCAAACACTCTAGCAGCTTCAACAGGTGCCACAGGTGAAAATCTAGTTGGCTTCATTACCGACCAGGCAGCTATTGCAGTTGGTACAGCACTCCCAGCTATCCAGGATGAAGAGTCTGCAAGCCGTAACTCAATAATCGAAACTATCCAAGGGCCTAATGGTTTAGCTATGCAATTCCGCAAGCATACCGATCCAGCTACTGGAATTGTTTGGGGATCAGTTGAGAATGTTATCGGTGCCGCAGTTATGGATGAAACTCGCCTAACTCGTATCAAATCAGCATAACAATAATATTTCATGAGCAAATGACAAGGGCCGCCCAATGTGGTGGCCTTTGTTATCATAAAGGAACTAATAAATGAAAATATCAGTATTAATCGGAATAAAAGAAGACGGCACAAGCGAGCCAATTCAATCTGGAATTTACGAGGATCTCTCAAAGATTGCCAAAGATTTAACGATTGAGAACAACACTCAATTTGTAAAAACTAGAATTTTCACTCAGTATTTACGCCAATGGAAATGTGCAAAAAAGCAGCCTATTATATCTGAGGAATCAAAACGAGGTCGAGGCAGACCTAAAAAAGAAGATTAGAACGATGCCCCGAAAAAAGAAAAGCGGATTTCATTTTGTGAACATGAAGCCATCTCTAAAAAAGATAGAGAAGGACATACAAGCGATTGACAATTCAATTGGAGGGGCACACTCTGAGATTATCAACCTGGCGCAGCAAATAATTCAAAGAGATGGATTTTTAGATGCAAAAGGCTCAATTATAGAAAGTGGAAAAAAGCCACAATTTAAAGACACACCAGGAGCTAACAGAAAATCAAAAAAAGGTATTAACGCATTCCATGATAAAAAAATAGCAGACAGGTCTGGCCAGCTGCCTGGGTTATTCTCTGAGCTACTATTCAGTAAGGCGCCTTTATCGAGCAAAAACCTATTTACAGCATCCAACAAAGGGATAGATGTAAGAATATTTAAGGGAAATAAAAAAATATTAGCGGTTTATTCTATAACTGGCAAATATGAAAAGATCTTTGGAATTTTTGAAAACGGATCGAAAAAAGAAAAGATTGTTAGTTCTAGCGGCAAAGTAAAAAATGTAAGACGAGGGCAGCGGCGCATAGTTCGTCAAGGACTCGGAAAAGCACTGAGAAGATGGAAAAAAATTAATAACTTTTATTTACAAAGAACATTGAAACAAAGAAACTTGGTAAAGATATGATATATAGAGACGAAAATCTTAAAAATAAAACTTTCTTAGATGGCGATGTTTTTGTGGGTTGTATTTTGCATGATTGCATTATCCCTAAAGGGGCACTTGTGGATTCTAGTTGTCTGGTGATTGACAGCAAGCTAGAGAAGGCTCAAGAGCCTAAAGAATGCGAACCATGTAAGAAGACCAAGAAAAAAAAGAAAGCTACAAAGGGTCTAAAAGATGCCTAGTAACAAAGCCGCAGATCTTATCCAAGAATTAGCCAGCTACTATGGGTCTATCTCAGTGGCCAATGGTTATTTTAACACGATTGCGGCAAATGGTCTAGTTTATGGCGAGGAGTCATTCAATGAGAAGCAGTTTGGAGACAGCGATTATCCCAGAGTAAAGATTATAACAAACCAGCTCATCATTCCAGAGTTCTCAACTAAAAGCTGCTCAAAAACTGCCTTAGAAATTATAGTCCATGGCTATTTGAGAAAAGAAGGAAACCGAGAGACTGGATTGCTATCTTATATTGACACATTGAATTGGGCCAAGGATTTGCGCGATGCGTTCCGTGCCTACTTAAATGGCCAAGATGGTGGCGATGTAGATGCAGATTTAGAAAATTCAGAAATACAGCAACAAATAGGTTACGGAATGAACACTGTAACAGTAAGCTCAACTTTCACATTATCATTTGATGAAAAATTAGGAGTAAATTAAAATGCAAAGTAAAGATTTCGCCTTACGGCATGGATTGAAAAAAGAAAAAGGAAACCAACCATCAGCAGCCGACTTATATGGTGGTGGGACAAACGTAGTAACAGGCGCCAATTGCCAGACTAGGTGGGAAGAGTTACAGATCACCGACACACCAGAGAAATATCAAGATATTTCGAACACAGGCAATCAGTGGATGAAAACCAAAGAAGTATCAAATGTGCCAGTTACTTGGACAGGTCGGAGTGCTTTTTTTGTTGATAATTCATTGACTGAGCTAGTGAGTGCAATGGGTTATGAGGATTTGAGTGGGCCTATCAATTATGATACTACAAAATACTCCCATTTGATCTCATTGTTTCCAATGGGTAAAGATCAAAGACTATACACAGCAGCAGAGGCAGCACTAGCAACAGCAAACGCAGGTTTATCGCCAGCTTATGCCGCAGGTGATTATATTAATACCTACATGAAGCTAGGGACTGAGATGGGGCCTTATGATAAATTTTGTACCAATGCAAATATATCAGAATTTACTCTCTCATGTGAGTCAAAAAACCCTTTGATGATGGAGTTCACAGGCCAAGGTGAATCGGCAACCTATGACACGTCAAAAACCGAGTCAAGCACCTGGACAGACCGAGTTGGATGCGATGAAAACAAGTTTTTTATGCGCCATGCTTCATGCTTTTTCGGCCCAGTCGGCGCCCCTATTGAGAAGGCCATCTTTAACTTTTCAATCTCATCGGCTCAAGGTGTAGCGGATGATCTTTTTCCCACAGGGACGGCAAACTCTGGATTAAGCAGAGCAGAGCCAGTATCGACAGGTGAGCAGACCATCCAAGTAGAGTTTCAAATCAATAAACATGATACTATCGATTACAAAAACTATGAGCAGGCAGACATTGAATGCCAGCTTAAAATATCATTTGTTCGTGGTGTAAAAAGTTTGGATTTGTTACTGCCAGCTTTGAACGTGATTAGTGCAGAGCCAGAGGTAAGCGATGGGTCAAAAATTAATATCACAGCAGAGGCACATATTCCATGCGGCGCCGATCCATTTACTACTGAGAGATCAATTAGTGGAACGGAGCAAGTTTTATTATATCCTCAAACACCTTTTTACATGATGTTATCAAATGCAAATGGTGAAAATGGTCTACGATTTGAAGGATAATTAACTATATTATTACAAACTCCTTTGTGGCGTTTTGTTGGTTAGTAGCGTCAGGGATTCTTTTCCTGGCGCTATTTTTTTTATTATATTTTAAATAAATCAACAAAGGAGACACAAATGGCGTTAAAATTCGTGCCTAGAGGCCCAGAGTATTCTGAGGATGGAACTATTATAGAATTTAACAGAATCACACAAGGTGATTTGAACAAGTTTAATTTAGAAAACAACCCATTCAAGGACAGACCTAGAGAAGAGCGCACCGAGATCATTCAAATGATTATTGATGGGAAGTATAATGAGATAGATATGACTCCAGAAGAGTCTGCCCAGTCAATGAACCAGATGCCCATTTTTTGCGTTGCATTTGTCAAGGATATAAAAAACCTAGTGGACCACAATGGCACTCTCATTAAATACAATGAACTTACTTTTGAAATGAAAAAAATACTATTCGATGATCTTTATTATTCCAATGATGATTTCAGAGACTTTGTTCTAGCCGTCAAAGACGGATCTAAAAAAAAATTTGCTAAAATGGATGAAGATAAATGAATTTGGCTTTGATTCGTCTAGCTGCAATAGTTGTAAATATGACAAAGAGGAATCAGACGAGCTAATTGATGGCTTGCCGCATTGTCTCAAAGAAGGTTATTGTAAACATTTAAAAAATGTTAAAATGATCATAAAAAAAGAAGGTTTAGACGGCAACCCCATGAATTTCTATAAAGCTGGATGTTTGGAGCGTTTTGAGGCCATTACAGAGCAAATTATCGCCTTATCTCCTTATGATGGCATGAAACTACCCACGATATCATTCTATCCTCACATGGAGGGGGAGGTGGATCATGGCGCCGTTGATTTCATTCAATTATTAAGCCTTAAAATTAGCTATATTAGAAATAGTATGCTTGATCAAAGAATGAAGGAAGCAAAGCGCCATGGCTCTGGAATTTAGTATAGAAATTGATGATAATGGAACTCCAAAACTGAGGAAATTCCAAAAAGAAACCAAAAAAACAGGTTCAGTAAGTAAGTCGGCATCTAAAGCCATTGGCGCCATTGGTAAAGGTTTAGCCGTAGCAGGAGCCGCAGCAGGAGTCGCAGGCGCTGCATTGTTCACTCTCACAAAGGGAGTGGCAGAGAGCAGGGACAAAATAACAAAACTCGGTCGTGAGCTTGGATTAAGTACAGAATTTTTGAGCGGAATGGGCCATGCTGCCCAGCTTGGTGGCTCAGATTTAAAGACAGTCAATAAGGCTTTTTCAAAATTATCAAGGACTGCCGCAGATGCGCAGAGTGGTCTGGCTACTGCAAAAAAAGGTTTTACCGATCTTGGCATTAATATCGAAGATGCCAATGGAGTTATGAAAACAAATGACCAGCTACTTTTTGAGATAGCTGATAAATTCAAAGAAATGCCCAACGGAGTTATTAAAGCAGCAAAGGCTCAAGAAATATTCGGGAAATCTGGTAAAAACCTAATTAATACATTGAACCAGGGAAGTGAAGCGCTAAAAAAACAAATTGGCGAGGCGAAAGATCTTGGTATTGCATTCTCAGAGAAAGCAGGCAAGGAAGCCGAGGCATTTAATGATGCGCTTTTAAGATTAGAAACAAGCGCACAGGGATCACTGGCCCCAATTGGTGAGGAAATGATACCAATTATGACAAAAGCCTTTGGAGGATTGCAAACAGCAATTGAAACCGCTGGCCCAGGATTGGTTAGAGTTTTTGAGGATATGGTACCAGCTCTTGAGTTTATGCTGGATTTATTAGTTGATACTGCAATTGGATGGGCAGATCTTATTGAACAATATGGAAAATTAAGTCCCGAAAATATTGTCAAAGTGAATAAAGCTCTAGAAGTGCAAGGTCAGCTTAGAACTAAGCAGGCCAGGGGGATCCAGCTAACTCAAAAGCAATTAATTAAGGAGAGTGAGCTACAAGATTTCTTATTAAAAACTTACAAAATGCAAGGCAAGTCAGTTGATGATTTAAGGATTGCCCAGTCTCAAGCAAAAATTAAAGAACTGGCAGCATTAAAAAAAGTTGAAGGCGCCACAGAATTTGCAATTGCACAAGTGGATGAGTCAATTGACAAAGAGCTTGAAAAAATTAAAGCCATTAAGCAGGTCGGAATAGCAAAACAAAAAGAAGCTGATGCAGAAAAACAAGCGGCAAAAGATAAGGCAATGGCCGAAAGAATCCGACAGGCTAATGAGTTAAAAAAAGCAAGGGATGCAGAAAAACAAGCGGCAAAAGCAGCGAAGGATGCAGAAGCGGCAATTAAGCGAGAGCAGCAAAGAATACAAAAAGAGTCAGATCTTAGAGACCAGGCAGCGCAAAAAACACTGGATGCAAGAAAAGCAGCCGATGAAATTTATAATGACATGATTGAAACAAGGCTACAAAACGAGGCCGATGTTAATCGTGAGATCGCCATGCTAAACATGACAGAATTTGAACGTAAAAAATTTCTGATTGAAGAGGAGTTCAAAGCTCGTGAGGATGTGGTCGGAAAGACCATAGAACTAGAAAAATCAAAGGCGCAGGCACTTAGCGAACTAGAACAAGAACAAAGCAACAGAAGAAAAGAAAATCTCATTGCTCAATTTGATAATATTGCAGAAATTACATCGAATGTGAGCGGCGCCCTAGCAGCAATAACCCAGGCAGAGCAAAATAATATAAATGCAGCCTTTGAAGAGCGCAGTCAAAAAGTAGAAGATTTTTATAATCGACAAATTAAGCAAGCCGAGGGCAATGCAGACAAACAGGAAAAGCTGCAAAGAGAGCGAGACGAAAAGCTCAGAAGATTAGAAGAGAAGAGAGAAAAAGATCTACAAAAAGCTGCAAAGAAAACAGCAGAGGCAAGGAAACGAGCGGCACAATTAGAGATTATTGTTAATACTGCCGCAGCAGTTACTAAGGCAGGGGTAATTACTCCATTGGCAATTGCCACTAGTTTTGCAGGCGCAGCGCAATTAGTAGCAGCGGAAAGTGCTCAATACTTTAAGGGAGGCATGACACCAGGGGAGCAGCAAACCATTTCAGTCGGTGAGAACGGCCCCGAATTTGTCGTTTCAAGTGGAGGCACAAGGGCAGCAGGAGAAGCAGCGCTCGAAGATATAAACAACGGCAGGCTAGAGGATGCAGCCAATAAATTGATTGGGAAAACAAGCGGCCAATCTGGTGGTGTGAATTTATACATCCAAGGCGGTGTAATAGATGAGCAATTCTTAGAGAATACACTACTGCCTAAATTAGAACAATTAGACAGAAGGTCATAGATGAGTCAGATTACAATCGGCAATGTAATAATCCAGAGAGGGATTGAGCATACATCTCAATATTGGATCGAAAGAATTAATCAGAAATCTCAGAGATCAGTTACAGGCGAATTTTTTACTTTTGACAATTCACGCAGCATTTTAAGGGGATTCATTGAAATCAGATATATCACATACAATGAGGCAGTTGCATTGCGTGATTTTATTACAAACACTATCCGCTTTGGTCGTTTTAATTTTAATATTATTCCAGACTCATTTGTAGATTTGGGACTAGGTGAGGGAGTAACAATTCCATCAGCCCGATATGATGGGGATCTTAGCACAGAGTCAATTATTAAGCCAATCGGCAAAGCGAATAAGTTTAATGTATCATTTCCGTATTATTATGCGATCCCAGCAACGTCTGGACTACCAGACCATGAAGGAGTTATAAGCTAATGGCCATACAAACAGAAAAATTTGGCTTTGTTGTAAGAAACCAATCCACAGGTGAAAAACTAAGCGGCGCCCTAGTTGAGCTAAGAGAAAATTCAAATAATTATGTTTTGACAGAAGTCGGGACAAGTGGATTCTATCAAATAGCCAGCATTCCCACAGGGAAGTATGAGGTCTATGTAGATTCAGTGAATAGCAACGCAACGATGGCAGTGGGAGCTGGTCAAATTGCAGCGCTAGGAAATATATTAGACAATGTGCCAATATCTACAACCGATGCTTATGAATTTAAGACTCCAGACGGCTTAAAATTAGTTTTAGATCTTGACCAGGTGGCAAATGTAGCGATCCCGATACCAACAGGGGCAGACACAAATAAGATCATAGTAGTGGACTCAGCAGGAGACTATCAGCTAGTAGATGCAAGCTCGGCCGATGATCAGCTTGTCAAAGTATCAAGCGCCGACACAACAAGCGGTTATTTAGATGGCAAACTAATTGCAGGCACAAATATCACACTCACTAAGGGGAATGTGGGCGCCGATGAAACCCTTGAGATATCATCGACAGGGGCAACGATTCCGACCCCAGCACTAGATGGCTCATTTCTTGTCAAGAATACAAATGGAACATTTACTTTGCTTGATGGTGTATCTGGCCCTCCTATGAGATGGGATTCACCAAATAGTCGATTTCTATGGACAGGACAAATTGAGTTTACTGGCGCATTTAATTATAATAACGGCTCAATAGTAAATTTTTTGGATGCTCTAGGTGTTCAAGATGCTTTTATTGCAAATCAAAGTGGTGGAGCTTTTCAAATTAGTTCAAGCGCTCTCGGTGGTGGTTCAAAAGATCTTGAAATAATTGCAGGCGCCGATATTATTTTACAGACGAGCAGCGGCAAAGTAGACGTTCAAAATGATATAGAAGTTGCAGGAGATACCACGCTAACTAATTTACCCACAGGAACACAGGTCGGTCTAGTTGGTTATGACTCAGCAGGAAAATTGATTCAAGGCGCATCATCAGGTGGAACACAAGATCTCGACTCAGTACTCACACAAGGCAACTCAAGCTCACAAAATATTAATCTAACAAGTGGAGCAAGTGCAAATGTAGACGGAAATATTGCAGTTGGGAGTGGTTTTGTTGACCATTATATAAATTTCAGACCAGGGAATGCAGGTGGGGCATTTATCGGGCTTGATGTTGATAATTCAACAAGTGGATCTTATATAATCCAAACAGGAAGCAGCAAAGCCTTTGCAATAAAAACCAATCAAACTACCACTGCGTTTGGAATAACAGCAGGCGATGAAGATTTCGGGATTGATACAAGTGGTAACGCTACATTTAAAAACAACTTACAGGTTATCGGCAATCTTGACTTTGGTGGAAAAGTAAAATTAAATGCTTATACTAACTCATCACCATCATTGGCTGAAGTATGGAGCGATGGACAAGAGCTGAGAGGATATCAGAGAGGCAACCAAGACAATGACGCTTTTGATCAAAACATGGTCGGTGCTAGTGTATCTCTTTTAACTTCTCAAGATGTGAATAAATGCCCCTTTGGATTTTCTCAGATAGCTAATTCAACAGCTACTAATTTGCCTAATGGATGGGAAACAAGTGGAGTTTCAAATGTTATCACTTTTGGTCATGAGCCAAACTCAACTACTATTTCTCAAATAATATCATCTAATAATAGAGTTGCTCAGAGAAGCACAAGAACAGGCGCATGGACTGAATTATCTTTAAGAGTTGAAGCCTCAACAAACCCCTCAACCATGGCAGTGGATTCATCATTATATAAACAAATAAGTGCTAACAATTTAGCTCAAACTTGCACAATTCCATTACCTACCAATGGAGTAGATGGTTCTAAAGTAATTTACAGATTCAGAGCAGTAGCAACCTCAACTCTATCATGGAATGCAGGATTTAATGATCTCAAGGGAGCTTTGCCTACTTCCGTAGCAATTAATAAATCTCTCTATGTGGGGGTTATATACGATGCATTCACATCTACATGGGATGTTGTTAGCGTAGTGGAGCAAAACTAGATGGCACTAGCAATAGGAAATAAAACTCAATTTGTACAAACGCCATCTTTTCCATGGACTTCTCTAACAAGGGCGCACACGCAAAACACAGGGGCAAATGGGTTTTTATTTGTTTCTTTTATCATGGATAATAGTGAAGTCTACACAGGATGCACCTATGGGGGTCAAACTATGACCCTCATTAAAACGCAAAACTTTGGAGGGCTATCACAACGATGGGCTTGCTATGGTTTACTGAATCCACCGACAGGAAGCAATGATATTGTAGTATCTTTCAATCAAGCTCAATTTACCCCCGTTTCAATGTTTGCTACAAGTTTCACAGGAAGTGGTGGGGCTGGTTTATTCGCAACGAATGGAGCGAGCAGCACGCCAAATAGTAAAACACTATCAGTCAGTGCAGGATCTTGTATATATGCCACAGGTATCTCAAATAATGCTTTTACAGGTATTGACATAGATGGGTCAGCTAGACCCTTAGAGTTTCAGCATAACACTAACAAGCAGGTAAGCGGTGCTTTGAGTCTAGTCCCATTATCAGCAGGTAGTATAAGCGTGGTAACTAAAGTAAATTTTGGCAGTGTATCCAATTCTAGAGTAGAGATTAAAGCAGCAGCAACCCCACCACCATCCGATGATGGCAGTTTTTTATTAATGTTTGATTAAGGAGCAAATTAATGATTAAAAGAGAAAATTTTCCAATATGTGCAAAGACCACAAATATAGAGATGCAATGGAGCAGCACAGGAGTAGATGATCTTGAGCTAGTATCTGCGCATCTTACTTTTGACAATATAAATGCCACAACAGCAGGATGTATTCAGAAAGAGCGGACTTCTTTACCTTTTGATTTAGTCGACCCGATCCCATGGAACTCGGACGTGCCTCAAACTATTAAAGATGCGTTTCCCAATGGGCCAGGTGAGGCTATTAGGTTCTCTTTAGGTGATGTTTATGAGTCCGATGAGCATCAGTATAGACTAGGAACAAAAACGAGACCTGAGGAGTAAAAATGGCGATTACAAAAAGAATTGAAAATGATAGCATAACAAGAGCATCTGAAATAAGAATAAGATCAAAATCAGAGGCTATAAGGTTATTTTATACTAATGATCTGATGGGTGATAGAGGTAACTTTTTCCTCACATCGGAAGAAGCCTTGAATGTAGTATCTGAAAAGGATCTACTTGAATTGCAGAGAATACTAGGACTTTTAGCAGATTATAAGAACCCAGACAATGAACAAAATACAGACGTTTAAAAGATCAGATTTGAATAGCAATTTGGACTGCCCATATTGCCCAGGTAAAAAAGTATTTACCAATGGATGCGGAGGTAAAGGGATGAAAGTGGTTAATAAATTACTTTCGTTTTTACCATCATCTAAATTATTTCACGGAGCTTGCTCATTGCATGATATAGTCTATCAATTGGTTAGCATGGCGCCGATTAAGGTAGAATATCCCAATGGGAAAATAATAGTTTTGAGGAATCGACTAGATTGCGATAATATCTGGCTAAAGGAAATGTTACAACTAGCAGACCATGCTGGATGGTATAAAAAAGTCATGATTTGGGCAGCTCATAGAAATTACAAGCTAGTGAGAAAAAACGGCGCCAAATTTTACAAACATGATCATTGAAAACATAAAAAGCTAAATAAATAAAATGAATAAACACAATTATCACATTGTTAAATGCTCAATTTAAAAGCTAAATTTATAAAATAGCATTATAAAAAAGCTAATTTTAAAATGTGGATGCAGTTGAAGGAATTAAATTTGTCCTTGAGAATTACAAGGAACTCGGCAGCAGTGCATCAGCTGCGGTTATGTTCGTTTTTTTCGCCTATTATAAATTTATACAAAAGCAATTTAATGCAGTCAAAACAGAAATCAAAGCAGATCAAAAGCTCGACAAAGAAAAATTTGAGGAACTTAAATCAGTACTTGATGGATTGCTGGCAGGTGCGAGTGAATTGGAAAGAATTAAAAACGATCATGCCAAATCAATTGATCACATTAAAAAGAATTTTTCCGATATGAATTTTAGCTTAGAGGCCCAGGAGCGTAAAGTGGTAGAGAATGCGCACAGAATAGAGCTTAACAAAGTGACAATAAACACCTTAAAGGGAATTATTACAGACCTAATTGCAGACACAAAGAAATTTGGTGAGCGAGCCAATAGCATGGAGATGAGTTTGGCTAAAATGCTTGGCGCCTTATCTAAAAATTTTGATTAGCAAAAAATAAGCTATTTTTATATTAATCCAAACGAGGTTAATATGGCGATCACAAGAACACAGAACACATTTTCTAATTTATACTATTTAATCAGAGTAAGAAAAGAAACAGGCTCATGGAATAATATTCCAGGCTACTCGCCAGCCTCATCTAATATATTTAGATTTGCCACTCTCTCGAACGATTCTTATTATGGAACGGCGCCCGATGTTATTAACATTCAAGACTGGGGCTTAAGTATATCAACTATTGACAACTCATTTGGTGGTTTACTTACTGAGAAACCAGTGGCCAAGATCCCAAAGACATCCTTTTCAATTGATAACCTTGAATTATTTTATCACAGGCTTTGTGAGGCCAATGGGGGTGATTTAAACTCGTTTTATGGCGCCGAGGTAGATGTCTTTCTATGCAATGGATTGGTGCCTGGTTTATTCTGGACAGGCTCAAGCTGGAATAATGATTTTGGAGTAGCAGACCCATTGTGGCAACTACCAAATCCAGGAGCTAACTATCCAAATGATGATTTTATTTATCCCATATTCAAGGGAACTATAAACGATATAGGATTCAGCACTAGCACCACATCATTTAGCTGTTTAGGTGTTTCGGATAAGATCAATAGAAAATTTGGAACATTGTCGGGCCTAAATTCAAACTTTAAAACTAGAGGGCAGATCATCCCAATCACATATGGGAATTGGACACAGGATGGAGATTTGGCGCCGCTAATTTTGGAGCGTGATTCTCAAGATATACCGAGGATCTTTTTAGACACTCAGCCAATTGATAGACTAGACAATTTGCGGCTTTATGATAAAGTAAGCGAGCTAGATTATAGGGTAGAAAATACAAAGGTAGTAGATGAGACAGCGGCAATTGTTACCTTTCAAGATAGCACCTCAAGCGCAGACCTAGAGGCCAATATTTCAGACGACTCAAAAGATTGGGATAATGGCAGCCAACTAGATAACGTGCTCACGAATCACTTCCCAGGAGACACTCAGCTTTTATATAATCTTGATGGTGAGTCGGTAGCTTTTCATCATGATTTCGATAAATTTCCCACAAATCCAACGTACACCACAAACAGATCAGCGAGTCGTGGATGGTCTGGTGGTGAGATTTTGCCTCATGTTTCCACTGATGAACTCTTTGGAATAGATGCAGAAATACAAAAAGCAAATGCAATAATCACAATTGACTTATTGCCTAGTGAATTATATCTAAGTAATGGGGGTAATTTAAGCGAGGCCAGAGGAACAGGATCTTTTCAACTTACACTAGAAAACACAGACCCAAATGAGCAGGATTTAAGCTATTCAAAGTATTTTTTCAAAGTTGGTGGTGTTTATGATAGCTCGGTGGCTATACCAGCGCCAGATGGCACTTTAGTCGTAACTATGGAGGCTAATTTAATACTTAAATATAAAGATTTCGGTTTTTCTGGTGAAGTTTTAGCGTATGACGTTGAGGCTAGTGTGTTAGCTCAAAAAATTAACTCAGTTGATTTTGGTGTTTTTACAACTTGCGGCTTGAGTATTGTTGATCCAAATAACTCAACTAATAGTGTTTTATTATTACCTCTTTTGTGTGAGAATGCCGCAGACAGGCCACAGGAATTTGCTACTGGCGTGGGATCTGGAAGCGCTTTTTTTACAGATACCGAAACACTAAAAAATGGATTGAGTTTAGATTTTACAATTAACTCAAATGCAAATGATTCAGCAGCAATACCCACAAACCTAACACTTAACTATTTTGCGGCTCAATGTAAGATTAGAGTCTATGCCGAGAATGGCCTCTGGTACTGGAAAGGACTCGGCCGCATTGATTCTACAAATAGTCTAATTGAAGCCCCAGCCGATGTTTTAGCAGATATACAAAAGAAAGAACTGCAATTCCTACAATTCATTGATGCAACACAAAGTCGATCAGATTGGAAAAATTCATTTTCACTTTATGGCAATGAACCAACGTATAGAGCATTTGTAAATAATTTTTGTAAAAACAACGGCGCCGCATTATTTCAAAATGCAGCAGGCTATCAGGTACTTTTTGACCTAGAGAAAAAATTCTCACCAGATCACACGATCAATATGAATCAAATTGAGCTAAAAGATAACTTGCAAGGGATTAACTATACATTCACAGACCGAGAAAACATATATAATGAGTTCATTTTAAAGTTTAGAGCAAACCCAGCTAATAAACAATTTTTAAATATTTTGAAAATTAACGAGAATGAGATCACATCCACCGAGCCCCTGGAGTTTTTTACTTCTGGGGATGCGCCAGCTTTAAGACAAAGATGCGAGGATGCCACAGAATACTTAGGCCTGGACACTGGCGAGGTCAAGCAATTTGTTTTTGAATCTAGTATAATCAGAGACCAAAGAACCGCAGAACAATTA
>OCVR010001301.1_pt1 | contig 20178 bp, 18 predicted proteins | sample 1539091 | NCBI WGS metagenome assembly OCVR01 (sample SAMEA3355530, study PRJEB22509) | marine metagenome | biome: marine; feature: coastal ocean; material: water | place: USA | collected 2010-08-07 | depth 16 m | reverse complement strand
GTGATCCTATCGGGAGCTCGACCTCAGAATAGAGGGTAGCCCAATTACGCATGCTTTGGGCCACTTTCACTTTTTCTAGAAGCCCCGACTGCGTCAATTGATCGAGATATCGGCCCGCAGTTTGTCGGCCCACGCCAACTTCGTCGATGACATATTCAATGCGGGTGTACGGGTGGCGGAACAGGTTGTTGACGAGTTCATGTGAGTACAGCTTTGGATGATCACGCTTGATGCGGTTCTTGTACTCCGACATCGATTGCTTGATTCCGAAAACAAGCTCTGTGGTCTCCTTTGCCGTTTCTGAGACTGCGTTGATCTGTCATCTTACTACAATACCACGAACCTTGCTGCTTGGAATGCAGCTAATCCCGGACAACAATACGCCAACCCATTGGCCTGGATGCGTGCGGATCAGGCTGATGATGAAATACTAAACGCCATAGAAGCCGGTTGGGATGCGTCTACATCTCTGAGGATCCAAAACGGCGGTACTGCTGTTGCGGGAACCGATCTGAAATTCGACAATACCAATGTAGTTTGCTTTAATCACGGAACGATCATCGCCACAGAAAGCGGGCCTGTTCTGGTCGAAAATTTACAGTCTGGTGGTATGATAAGAACTATGAACCATGGCTATCAATCTCTAAGCTTGGTTCTGAAAAGAAAGCTTCCGCAGTGTGCTCTGGTCGAAAACGAAAAACTGCGCCCTGTAAGGATCAGTACCGGTGCGCTCGGCAATAACCTGCAGGAGACAGATCTGCTCATTTCGCGTCAGCACCGAATGATGGTGTCTTCGCCTATATGTAAGCGAATGTTTGGTGATGAGAATGTCCTCATTGCGGGTGTCCGGTTAACAGAGCTTTCCGGCATCTATATTGATTATGGTGTTCGCGAGGTTGAGTATTATCATCTGGTATTTGATCAACATGAAATCGTAATCGCAAACGGGCCACCTTCAGAGAGCTTCTTTCTAGGACCCGAGGCACTCAAGGCAGAAGCATTGGAAGAGATTACGGCCCTGTTTCCGACGCTTAAAAGCGGAATGATCCCCTTTGTCTTGGCGGCACACAGCCCTGACGCACAAAAACAGAAGCGTCTTATAAAACGCTATTTAGACAACAGCAAACCATTGCAGGCAGCAACAAACTGCCAACTGTCTCTTATGCTTTAATTGGGTTTTTCGATTTATCGTCAGATAGTATATCGGAGCGCTTAACGTCTCAAACTTTGGAGACTATCGTTTATCTTGCTTTCGAAAACTCCACCGCCATTAAACGTTTCCTGCCATGATTCGCTCAAAAATGTTTGGGTCGGTGATGCCTTCTGACCCAATGACCAACACAACAGATGTATCATCGAATTCCATTTGAGCGTGCAGATCATCCTTAGTTGCTACGCACATCAAGCCGCATAGCCCCCCAAGCAAGAAGACGCGCCAGCCGAAGAAGTCATCCCGCTCACACTGCGCGAACCATGCACCGACTGCGGCGGGCAGATGCGCATTATCGAGAACTTCCGGCGCGGCCAAAAACCCCAATCACGCGCACCACCCCGAAAGGTCGCCGCATGACGAGACGCACGTCACCATCCAACGGCCATACCCTGAAAAGCAGCGCGTTCCGGGCCGATACCGCTTGTCGGAAACTGAATTTACAATGTTCAAGGGGCTCGAATTATCCGAAACGCGGCTCGCGAACGGGAGAGAAAGTAGCTCAAATCAGCTCCAGAACAAAACAACCTCAATACCTTGGGTCAATCGCCGCAGAGTTCGCTCAACGCTTTCCCCAGAGAGCTCAACCAGAGCCCACGGCTTCCTCCTAGTCAAGTTTCCCAACGCGGGCCACCATCGCGCCAAAACGAAAACCTGCGCTCAGGCCCGCATCGAAAAACCTTAAACATTCCAGACTTTGACGCTTTCTTTGTTAACGGCAGCTTCCAGAGTTTGGCGACCACGCGTTTGTTAAGTGCTGCTTTGAACAGCGTTACCATATAATCGAGGAAAATCACGATCTCGGACCCTTAGACCGTGGTGTTTCTTACTGCATCGACGAATCTTTTGACGGTGTCTGAATTTCCCGATTATGTGGTTTATCTATTTTGTCGAAGAGACGCGGGGTAACAATCATCTCTTGTTGCACGACTGTCCCTGCGGATGCATCAAATGAGTGGAACGCCTTTGCAAAACTGCAAAACCTCGAACAAAGAAAGACTTTTCAGTATGACCCAAACAGACACAGAAAACCGCCAGTTTGTTCTAGCCGAGCGCCCCAAGGGAGAACCGAACGACAAAACGTTGCGCTTAGAAACGAACGAGATGCCAACCGCAGGCAAGGGTCAGATGTTGTTGCGCAACGAATATCTCTCGCTTGATCCGTATATGCGCGGTCGCATGAGCGATGCGCCGTCGTATGCAGCGCCTGTCGAAATTGGTGGTGTGATGGTGGGTGGCACGGTCTCTCAGGTCGTCACATCGGATGTTAAGGGTTTCGAGGCTGGCGATTGGGTCGTCGCGCGTGGTGGCTGGCAAGATTACGCCGTGTCTGACGGAGCCATGGTTATAAACATGGGCAAAGAGCCGCAAAACCCGTCATGGGCGCTAGGCGTCATGGGCATGCCAGGCCTTACTGCTTGGGCCGGACTCACGCAGATTGGACAACCCAAAGAAGGCGAAACGCTCGTCGTTGCCGGAGCCAGCGGGCCGGTTGGCGCGACTGTCGGACAAATCGGTAAGCTGCTTGGCCTGCATGTTGTTGGCATTGCAGGCGGAACTGAGAAATGCGCACATGTGAAAGATGTGCTCGGGTTTGATGATTGCATTGATTACAAAGCAGATGGTTTCCCGAAGGCGCTGAAAGCTGCCGTTCCAAAGGGGATCGACATCTATTTCGAAAACGTCGGCGGCGCTGTGTTTGATGCGGTTATGCCGCGGCTCAACCCATCGGCGCGCATCCCTGTGTGCGGGTTGATCTCACAGTATAATGCAACATCCCTACCCGATGGTCCTGACCGAATGAACATGCTGATGGGCACAATTTTGCGCAAACGTATGACGATGCGTGGCTATATCGTGTTTGACGATTTTGGCCACCTCTACCCTGAGTTTGCCAAGCAAGTTGGTGACTGGGTCGCTTCGGGCAAGATCAAATACCTAGAGGAAATGATCGAAGGCATGGAGCAAGCTCCTGCCGCCTTTGCGGGCCTACTGCGCGGTGAGGCGTTTGGCAAACGTGTGATCAAGCTTAACGCGTAAAGCGACATCAATTGGTTGGGGCGAATGTCAAAGATCGCCCCAACTTCGCGATTCACCACGCGCCCCCAAACGATTTTTCGCGAAATGACGTTCCGTTGTGCGGTATTGGCAGACTTAGATTTACTGCTTAATCTAAGATCAGGACTATTGAGCGTTCGTTGCAAAAAGCGTGCGCGTCGCGTTACCTTGGGAGGGGATGATGCAATTTTATCTAACGCTACAATGATAGCTATGACGCCAGAAGACGCCGTGCGCCATGTCGTCACCACTAACCCGACATTTGCGGTGCACGAAACGCAAGTGCGCGGTGTCACGATGAAAGCTTTTAAGAACATACCGCCCACGGTTCCTTCACTGCTGGCTGCGGGATGGGCGCAACACGGCAACGGTACGTTAGATTACATCGCCTATGAGGATGAAAATTATACATATGCCGAATTCACCAGCACAGTGAACCGCATGGCCCATGCGATGCGCGATGAGTTGGGTCTTGGCAAAGGGGACCGCATTGCGATTGCCATGCGCAACTATCCCGAACTTTTGATGTTGGTTCTGGCGATTTCATCTATCGGCGGCATTGTGGTCTTCTTGAACGCATGGTGGACCACACAAGAGCTAGACTATGCCCTGCGTGACAGTGAAGCGAAGGTTGTTTTCGCAGATGGGCAGCGGATGGAACGGTTGGTGCCATTGCGCGATCCACTGGGTTTGACCTTGATCGGTGTGCGCGACGGCGAGGGTCAAAGTGCACTTGATTTCACCATCATGCGCGACGACGCTTCATTGGACACAGCGCCAGAGATTGGCATCGACACAGACGATGATTTCGCAGTGATGTATTCCTCTGGCACGACAGGTCATCCCAAAGGCGTCGTGCAAACCCATCGCAGCGCGGTCAACGCTGTGTTCAGTTGGCTCATGCAATCCGTTGTGGCACCTTTGATCACCCCCCCTGAACCAGATGCACCAGCGGCCCCTCGCCCATCGGCATTGGTCGTGACTCCTCTCTTTCACGTAACCGCAACACACCCGCTGTTTCTACTCAGCTTGCCAGCAGGCGCAAAAATTACGCTGATGCACAAATGGGACGCCGAACAAGCCGTGCGCCTGATGCGTGACGGTGATATCACCCGTTTCCTTGGTGTTCCGACACAATCTGCTGAACTCATGCAAGCCGCGCGCAAAATGGGCGAGACGCTGCCTGCGATGGATTATCTCGGCTCTGGCGGCGCAAAACGCCCCGCAGCACAGGTCGCACAACTGGCCAGAGCTTTCCCGAAGGCTGGTGTTGCAACGGGCTGGGGCATGACGGAAACCAACGCGCTTGGCATAGGGATGATTGGCGACGATTACACCGCGCGCCCAGAAAGTGCTGGCAAGCTTCACCCTCCTGTGCAGGAACTTCGTCTACTTGATGGTGAAGGTAACGATGTGGCCTTGGGCGAACTTGGTGAGATCACCGTTAAAAGCCCCGCAAATATGCGCTGCTACCTGAACAAACCCGAAGCCACCGCCGAAACCCTGCAAGACGGTTGGCTGCGCACCGGTGATTTGGCTGTGATGGACGCAGAGGGTTACGTCACTATCCTTGATCGCAAAAAGAACATCATCATTCGTGGTGGCGAAAATATTGCCTGCCTTGATGTGGAGGGTGCATTGCACCGTCACCCCGACGTTCTAGAAGCGGCTGCTTTCTCCGTACCAGACGATCGTTTGGGCGAAGCGGTAGGTGCCGCGATCCAGCTCAAAGAAGGTGTGACGCTCAGCCAAAAAGACATGGCAGGTTTCCTTGATGAGCATCTCGCCAGCTTTAAAATTCCTGTGCATCTCTGGGTTCAGCATGTTGTGTTGACCCGAGGTGCCACCGATAAAATTGACCGCCGCGCAATCCGCGCGGCCTGTCTGGACAATCAAAAGGCAAAAGCATGAACACCAAAACTGAAGCAGAAATAGGCGCATATCTCGCCGCCTCAGGCGCAGCTGCATGGCAGGTTCCTGGCCTTTCAGACAGCACGCCAAAACGCGTGATTAAGACTGTTGGTATCATCGGCGCGGGTACGATGGGCGGCGGAATCGCGATGAATTTCGCGACAGCTGGCATTGACGTGCGCATCGTTGAAACCACGCAAGAGGCGCTGGATCGTGGCCTGAAAGTCGTGCGCGATAACTATCAGCGTTCCTCTGACAAAGGCCGTTTTCCGCAGGACGAAGTCGAAGCACGTATGGGCCGTTTCGACGGTCGCCTTGCGCTGGCCGATCTTGCCAATTGCGATCTGGTAATTGAAGCCGTGTTCGAAAATATGGAATTGAAGCGTAAAATTTTCACCGAACTCGATGCAATCATGAAGCCGGGTGCAATCTTAGCGACCAACACCTCAGCACTTGATATCAATGAAATTGCGTCCATGACCAATCGTCCACAGGATGTCATCGGCTTGCATTTCTTTTCGCCTGCGAATGTGATGAAATTGCTTGAAATCGTGCGCGCTAAGCACACGGCGGACGACGTTGTCGCGACGTGCATGGCGTTGGCGAAAGACATCAACAAGATTGCGACGCTTGTTGGTGTTTGCCCCGGTTTTGTTGGTAATCGTATCCTATTTGCGCGCCAAATTCAGGCGAACAAACTGGTCTATCAAGGTGTGATGCCTTGGGATGTCGACGCCGCACTGAATGGGTTCGGCTTTAAAATGGGTCCCTTCCAGATGAGCGACCTTGCGGGTCTTGATATCGGTTGGTCCAAAGGCGCGACAACGGACAATCCCATCCGAGATGCGCTGTGCGAACTTGATCGACGCGGCCAGAAAACCAAAGCGGGATTTTATGACTACGACGATGCGCGCCGCCCGATCCCGTCGGATGTGACCGCAGCGATTATTCGCGATATCACAGGAGCAAAACCCTCCATGATGAGCGCGGATGAAATCGTGGAAAACTGTATCTACCCGATGATCAACGAAGCTGTAAAAATCCTAGAAGAGAACAAAGCGCAGCGCCCATCCGACGTCGATGTGGTTTGGCTGAATGGCTATGGCTGGCCCGCCGACAAAGGTGGCCCGATGTTCTACGGCGATATGGTCGGCGCAAAGGCGGTCCTAGAGCGCATGGAGAATCTAGGCGCAGAGGATGCGGCGTTCTCCCCCGCCGAAACATTGCGCGCGCTCGTCGCGTCGCGCGGTAAATTCACTGACATTGATACAGGAGGCTTGAAAGTATGAGCTACGAATTCATCAAGACCGAAAAGCGGGGCAATATCCTACTTGTCACCATGAACCGGCCCGAAGTCTACAACGCAGTGCATGTGGATATGCACAATGAAATGGCCGATTGCTGGGACAATTTTGCGGCGGATCAAGACCTTTGGGTCGCGGTTCTTACGGGCGCGGGCGACAAGGCATTTACCGCTGGCAACGATCTCAAAGCGACTGCCGCAGGCGGCAGCAAAGCCAAGATGACATCGACAGGGTTCGCTGGTCTATCCTCCCGATTCGATCTGGAAAAACCTATCATCGCAGCCGTAAACGGTTTCGCAATGGGCGGCGGTTTCGAAACGGCCTTGTCGTGCGACATCATCCTCGCCTCCGAGAATGCCAAGTTCGCGCTGCCCGAAGTCAAGGTCGGCTTTTTCGCCGCTGCTTCCGGTGTGCAGCGCTTGTCACGCTATATCGGACGCCTCGCTGCACAAGAAATGATGTACACGGGCCGCACGATTAGCGCAGCTGAAGCGCTGCAAATGGGCTGCGTGAACGAGGTGCATCCACACGATGAATTGATGGCCAAAGCGATGGAAAAGGCCGAGCAACTTTGCACGGTCTCCCCCTCTGCCGTCAAAGCCACCAAACGGGTGATGAACGATTTCGCCAAACGTGACGGCATGGCAGATAGCATCGCATATTCAAGCGAGGTTATCGTAGATCTCGCTATGACCGAAGATTTCAAAGAGGGCGTGCAGGCCTTCGTCGAGAAACGCGCACCCAAATGGGTCAACAAATAAGTCTGCCAACAGGAGGCACTGAAATGTCCGACAATGATGCATTGATGAGCATGAATAATCTCGAAATGTCCGAGAAAGCCAAGCCGCTGCTTCACGCGGTGATCAAACATATCCGCGAAAACGTGGCACCGATGACGGAAGAGTATCACCGCCTTGGTGAAGGTCGCGCAGACCGCTGGTCCTATCACCCCAAGCAGTTGGAATTGATGGCCGTTGCCAAGCAAAAAGCGCGCGATGCGGGGCTGTGGAATTTCTTCCTGCCCAATGCTGAAACGGGCGAAGGTCTGTCCAATCTCGATTATGCTTATATCGCGGCAGAGCTTGGGAAAAACCCTCTCGCGTCTGAAACCCTGAATTGCTCCGCTCCCGATACAGGCAACATGGAAGTTCTGGAGCGTATCGGGACAGAGAAGCAAAAAGAGCAATGGCTCAAGCCTTTGCTCGCGGGTGAAATCCGTTCCGCTTTTGCAATGACAGAGCCTGATCGTGCCTCGTCTGATGCCAAAAACGTTGCCATGTCAGCGGTGCTGGAAAACGGCGAATGGGTCATGAACGGCGAGAAATACTATATTTCGGGCGCTGGCGATCCACGTTGTAAAATCATGATTGTTATGGTGAAAACATCACCAGACGCGGAGCCCTTCCGCCAGCAATCGCAAATCCTTGTGCCGATGGATCACCCCGGCGTTGAGATCCTTGGACCTATGCATGTGTTCGGTCATGATGATGCGCCCCATGGCCATATGCATATCCGTTTCACAAATGTGCGCGTTCCCGAAGAAAACATGCTTTGGGGCGAAGGAAAGGGTTTCGAGATTTCCCAGGTCCGCCTTGGACCTGGCCGCATTCACCACTGCATGCGCTCTATTGGTCAGGCGGAAAAGGCGCTTGATTTGATGATTGATCGCGGTTTGAACCGTGTCGCGTTCGGCAAAAAGATCGTTGATCTGGGCAAGAACATGGAAACTATCAGTCGCGCCAAGATCGAAATTGAATCCATGCGCTTGCTGGTTTTGAAAGCCGCCAAAGCGATGGACGTACTTGGCAACAAAGAGGCCCGCATTTGGGTCTCGATGATCAAAGCGAAGGTGCCAGAGCAGGTTTGCGACATCATCGACCAAGCCATGCAAGTCCACGGCGCAACGGGCATCAGCCAATGGTCGCCGCTCTCTGGTATGTACGCCCAGCAGCGCACATTGCGCTACGCGGATGGCCCTGATGAGGTGCACCACCACGTCATCGCGCGCAACGAAGTGCAGACCTACAAAGACAGCAACTCGCGCCAAGATGCGATCAGCGGCGACACAGCAGCACGCGGTTCGGGCGGGTTCATGGGATGAGCATGTTTGATTTAACCGGCAAGGTAGCGCTGCTCACTGGCGCGTCCAAGGGGATGGGCTTGGCGATGGCGACAGCCCTTGCCGAGCACGGCGCAACGGTTGTGATTTCGGCGCGCAAACAAGAGGCGCTGGATAGCGCTGCCGCCAGCATTAACGCGCGCGGCAAGGCCACCGCGCATGCGGTTTCCTGCAACGTTGGCGACAAGGATCAGATTCAAGCGCTCGTGGACAAAACCCACGAACTTGCTGGTCCTATCGACATCGTGATCGGAAATGCGGGCGTTAATCCGTACTATGGCAAGACCTCGAAAATCGACGACGAAGCGTATCGCAAGACCATGGATGCCAATGTGCTTTCCAATCTTTGGCTCGCGCAGATGGTTGCACCTGACATGATTGCCAAGGGTTCTGGTTCGATGGCCTTCACCTCCTCGATCGGCGCATTCAAACCGTCCGTCATGCTTGGCACCTATGGTGTTTCGAAACTGGCGCTTATTGGCCTCGTGCGTAACCTTGCGGCTGAATTCGGTCCTAAAGGCATTCGCTTTAACGCGATCTGTCCAGGTCTCGTCAAAACCGAATTTGCGAAGGAACTCTGGGACAACCCAGAAATCGCCGCACAATATATGAACGAAGTCCCGCTCCGCCGCCTTGGCGAACCAGACGACTTTGCGGGTCTCGCGGTTTTCCTTGCATCAGATGCCAGCAAATACATGACCGGACAGGCGTTAACCGTTTGTGGCGGCTCTAGCATGTGGTCGTAATATGGAGCTGAAAGATAAAATCTGCGTCGTCACGGGCGCGGCCAGCGGCATCGGTAAAGCGCTTTGCGAGGCCTTCGCCAACGAAGGCGCAAAGCACGTCGTCTGCGTCGATATGAACGCGAACGGCGCGGAAGCAACGGCCAAGGATGTGGGTGGCACCGCCTTTAAGGTTGATGTCTCTGACGAGGCGCAGATCACTGCGATGATTGACGCGGTGGAGGCGGACATCGGCCCCATTGATTTGTTCTTCTCCAACGCAGGGATCGCGGTTGGCGGCGGCATGGAAACGCCCAACGTGGATTGGCAGCGCACATGGGATATTAATGTAATGGCCCATGTTTGGGCGGCGCGCAAACTTGCCCCACTTATGGCGTCGCGCGGGGGTGGCTACCTACTGAACACCGCCTCTGCTGCAGGTTTGCTTAATCAAGTCGGGTCGGCCTCTTATGGCGTCACAAAACATGCCGCTGTTGGCCTTGCCGAATGGATAGCCATGACCCACGGGGACGAAGGCATCAAAGTCTCGGTTCTGTGCCCTCAAGCCGTGCGCACCGAAATGACACGCGGGCACGAGGACCACGTCGCAGCGATCAACGGTATGATGGAACCTGACGTTTGCGCACAAGCCTGCGTCGATGTAATCCGCGCAGAAACCTTCCTGATTACCCCCCACGTCGAGGTGATTGATTACATCAAAAACAAGGCTGACAACTATGACCGCTGGATCGGCGGCATGCGCAAACTCAACCGCCTTTACGGCGATCAGAAACTTTAAGAAAGGCCCTGATATGATCGGCTACACAACAATCGGCGTGAACCATATGGAGCGCGCCAAAACCTTCTACACAGACCTTTTCGCAGACAAAGGGGCAAAAGTTGTTGTTGATATGGGTCGTATCGCCTTCATCGGCACACAGCGCGGAGAACCAATGCTGGCCGTATGCGAACCCTTTGACAAAGAAGCCCCCAACGCGGGCAATGGTGGGATGATCGCGTTTGTTGCTAGTGATAAAGCTGAGGCCGAGACGCTCTATCACAAAGCGATTTCCTTGGGCGCGACCTGTGACGGCGAACCGGGGCAGCGTATCCCAGATCGCTTCTATGGTGCCTATGTGAGGGATTTGGACGGAAACAAAATTTGCTTCTTTGTGTTTGGGTAGCTGGAGAAATTCCACATGACACCGTTTAATTTCAATACCTCTTCAAGCATACGTTTTGGCGCGGGGCTGTTGGCCCAGTTGGGCGATATGGTCGTAAATGAAATCGGAACGCGCGTGTTATTGGTCACTGACCCGGGCATGATGGCGACGGGTATCGTAGACAAAGCGCTGGTTTCGCTCAATGATGCAGGTGTCGAAGTTACGCTATATCAGGACGTAAAAGCCGACCCGCCCGAAAGCATTGTTAACCTTTGCGCGCAGATTGCAACTGATTGCAAAGCACAAGGTGTCATCGGCCTTGGCGGCGGCTCTTCGCTTGACGTGGCAAAGCTCGCGGCCTTGTTGGCGACGGGCAACGAAAGTTTGAAAGACGCCTACGGGGTAGGCAACGCCAAAGGGCCACGTCTACCGCTTATTCTTGTTCCGACGACATCGGGCACCGGATCAGAAGTTACACCTATCTCGATTGTCACAACCGGCGAAAGCGAGAAAATGGGTGTAGTTTCGCCTGTGATCTTGCCCGACATCGCACTGCTTGACCCAGAGCTAACACTTGGTCTACCGCCGCATATTACGGCTGCAACAGGGATCGACGCGATGGTGCATGCGATTGAGGCTTATGCCTCCGCAAGTGCAAACAACAACCCAATCTCACGTAACCTTGCAACAGAGGCGCTCCGCCTGATGGGGGCATCGCTGGAAACTGCAGTTCACTCGGGTCATGATCTTAAGGCGCGTTCGGATATGCTGCTTGGTTCGATGATGGCTGGGCAGGCGTTTGCAAACTCACCAGTGGCAGCGGTACACGCGCTAGCCTACCCAATTGGTGGGCATTTTCATGTCCCGCACGGTCTGTCAAACGCGCTGGTGCTGCCATACGTTCTGCGCTTCAACACCGAGGTTGCTCCAAAACCCTACGCCGAGATCGCGCCTTTTGCCTTTCCCGAACTGGCCAAGATCACGGATGAACGGGAACGTGCAAATGCGTTCTGTGAAGTCATGGCAGCGCTGTCAAAACGCTGTGGGCTGCAACAAACATTGCGCGAGATGGATATCCCGCAGGATTTCTTGCCCAAGCTGGCTTCTGATGCCATGAATCAAACCCGTTTGCTTGTGAACAACCCGCGCGAACTCACTGAAGCAGATGCGCTGAATATCTACAAAGCCGCATGGTAATGGTAAGTCTGGGCTCACATTTGACTTTCGCTGCAGCGGCTAGGTTTTACCGCCCCTTAATTGGCCGCATCAAACCTTCTTGCGCGACGCTTGCGACCAGTTCGCCGCCCTCGGAATAAATCGACCCGCGATTAAAGCCGCGCGCTCCGCCTGTCCACGGGGCATCAAGATCGTACATATGCCAGTCCGAGAACTCGATGGGGGCGTGGAACCACATGGCGTGGTCAAGGCTGGCGGTCATCAGCTTGCCCTGAAACCACGTCAGCCCATGCGGGCGCAGGGACGAGCCAAGCAGGTTCATGTCGGACGCATAAGCAAGTAAGCAATGCTGCATCTGCGGCCCCTGCCCTTTGGCGGCTTCTATGCGAAACCATAGCTGGTTGCGATCGTCTGTTTTATCAGGCGTCAGGAAATCGCGCGGCGCGACTTCGCGCAGCTCAATCGGGCGTTTGCGCAGGAAATCGGCATGGTATTTTTCGGGTAATTCATCAACCATTTTAGCGCGCAACTCATCGCGGTTCGGCCATTGCTCGGGCTTGCCCACGTCTGGCATTTGGTGCTGATATTCGTGCCCTGTCTCGTCCACATGGAAGGACGCAGACATGTTGAAAATCTGTTTTCCGTGCTGGATCGCAACGATACGGCGTGTGGTGAAGCTGCCCCCATCACGCGCGCGATCCACTTGATAGATCACAGGAATTTTCGGATCACCGGGGCGGATGAAATACGCGTGCAAAGAATGGCACAAACGCCCATCCACAGTACGGTAAGCCGCCATAAGCGATTGCGCGATCACATGCCCGCCAAAGATGCGCGTGGTGGTTTCACCGCCGCCCCCAGTGCCGCGAAACAGGTCCACTTCCAGCTGTTCAATGTCCAGCAAATGCAGCAGTTCTTCAGCAGGGAGCATATGGGTGGCCTTACGTGTTAGCCCGTGCATGCGCGTAGGCGGTAAAGAAATCAAAGCTTTCAGGATTGGCCATGCTATCGCGATTGACCACCTTGTCAGGATCGCCGCCAAGCAACAGCTTTTTCACCGGAACTTCAAGCTTTTTACCCGAAAGGGTACGCGGGACTTCGGCAATCTCGATAATTTCGTTTGGCACAAAACGGGCCGAGACCTGTGCGCGTATCGCAGCGTTGATCTGCTCTTTCAACGTATCATCGAAAGGAAGGCCCGCAGCAGGCACAACGAAAAGCGGCATGAAGCTGTCGCGCCCGAGGAATTCCAGATCGACCACCAGCGAATCAAGCACCGTGTCGAGACCCTCAACCGCTTGATAAATCTCAGCGCTGCCAAGGCGCAAACCTTTGCGATTGATCGTCGCGTCCGAGCGCCCATAGATCACCGACGCGCCGTGTTCATCAATCGCGATCCAATCGCCGTGCCGCCACACGCCTGCGTAATCCGCAAAATAGCTATCGAACAAACGTGCGCCATCGTTGTCGCCCCAGAAATAGAGCGGCATGGAGGGAAGTGGCTCTGTGCAGACCAATTCGCCAACTTCGCCAACCAGTTCACCGCCACTTGGATCAAACGCGCGCACCGCGTTGCCAAGGGCGCGGCACTGCATTTCACCCGCGCGCACTGGCATTCCGGGGTGACCGACAACAAACGCGCCCGCAAGATCGGTGCCCCCAGAGATCGGCGCAAGCCATTGATCCGCCTTCACGTCCTTGTAAATCCAATCGTAAGTATCACTAGACAGCGGCGAGCCCGTCGCGCCAAGCGACCGGAGAGCCGTTAGATCAACTTCCTCGCGCGGCGTGATGCCTGCCTTCATGCACGTGCTGAAATAGGCAGCCCCTGCACCAAAATAGGTTAGCTGCTCCTCGGCCACAAAGCGCCAAATCACGCCCATATCAGGGTGGTTCGCAGCGCCGTCATAGATGGCAACTGTTGCGCCCTGCCCCAGTGCTATCCACTGCGAATTCCACATGATCCAGCCAGAGGAGGTCAGCCAGCAATAGCGATCCCTGCTCGACACATCCTGGTGCAACGATTGTTTGCACGCCTCCAGAATGATGCCGCCGTGACCATGCACAATCGGCTTGGGGTTGCCCGTGGTGCCAGAGGAATAAACGATCCAGAGGGGGTGTTCGAACGCGACTTGCGTGGCTTCATACATCGCGTCGTCGCCCGTCAAATCATCCCAAGCAACATGGCCCTTTGGTAGACCGCCCACAACAGGCAGTGTTACGAATTGCACAACGCTTGGAAGGCCCGCATTGATTTCTGCCAACACAGCGCGGCGATCAATCATCTTGCCCGCGTGCACGTAACCATCTTGAGCGATCAACACCTTGGGCGCGATTTGCTTGAACCGGTCAAGGATCGCAACGTGGCCCATATCAGGCGCGCACAGCGACCAAACCGCACCAAGACTGGCACTGGCTAGGAAGGCAATCAACGCGGTTTCTGTATTGGGCAGGATCGCAACGACGCGGTCGCCCTCCTGCACGCCCATTTTGCTCAGGTGAGCGGCAACGCTGGCGACTTGGCGGCGCAACTCGCCCCATGCCATATCAGAGCGCCCAAAGGTCTCTGATTGCATGATTAACGCCAGTTCTGTCTCGCGCCCTTCAGAATGTTTCAAGATATTATCGACGTAATTCGTACGCCCACCTGTGCCCCATTTCATGTTGGGCATTTCACGTTTCATCAATAGTTTTTCAGGACGCGCAGACGCGCGAATGTCAAAGAAATCCCAGATCGCATTCCAGAAAGCATCCAGATCATCAATGCTCCAGCGCCACATCGCATTGTAGTCCTCGAACGTCAGCCCCTTCGTTTGCGCAACAAAGCGTTCGAATTGCGCCATCGTAGACGCTTGTGCTCGGTCTTGGCTTGGCGTCCAAAGGACTGCTCCGCTCACGTTAAGGCACCGTGAACAAGGGCTTTCAGATGTGCACGCGAGGGGTAAGAACTGCTTGGGGATAGCTGGGTAAAGAAAATCACCGACACGTCATGAACGGGATCAATCCAAAAGAAGGTCGAGGCCATGCCGCCCCATGAGAAATCCCCTATGGACCCCGGCACACCTGCACGCGCGGGATCAAGCGCAACAGCGCCGCTTTGAGAGATAAGCGCAGAGCACCCCGCATATTTACGCGCATCCACATAGCCCTGCATCCAGCCGCGTATTCGCGCCAGCCTATCCTTGTCGAAACCACTCATTCTTATCTAAACCTCAAGCCATTCTTTGCGCACGTCTTCCCGCTCTTTCAGCTCAGCGGGCGTTCCTTCAAACACCACCTTGCCGTGTCCCATCACATAAACGCGGTGCGCAATATCCATTGCGATCGACAGCTTTTGCTCAACCAGCAGCGTCGAAATCCCGCGATCTGCGATCTCTTTTAGAACGTCCGCCACCTTTTGCACCATTTGCGGTGAAAGACCTTCGGTTGGCTCGTCAATCATCACAAAATCAGGGTCGCCCATTAGCGTGCGGCACATGGTGAGCATTTGCTGCTCGCCGCCCGAAAGCACTGAGGCCTCGACGTCAGCGCGTTCATTCAGGTTAGAAAACATATCGAACATCATCTGCATCGACCAACGACCCGCCCCATCCTTTTGACCGGGCTTCAGGCCCAGCGTCAGGTTTTGGCGCGTCGTCAAACCGGGAAAGATATCACGATTTTCAGGAACATAACCAATGCCCAGATTGGCAATGTCAAAGGCTTTGCGCCCTGCGATCTCTTGGCCCTTGAACTTGACAGATCCTTCCGGTTCGACCTCGCCCATAATTGCTTTGCAGGTGGTTGAACGACCCACACCGTTTCGACCTAACAAAGCGACGATCTCGCCTTCCTGCACGTTCAGCGTAACACCCTGCAAGATGTGCGATTTGCCGTAATAAGCATGCATGTCAGTAACTTCGATCAATGTTCTGCCTCCAAGGCTGCGCCAAGATAGGCTTCTTGTACTTTCGGATCAGCGCGCACGTCGGCAGGTTTTCCTGTCGCGATAATTTCGCCGTAGACCAGCACTGAAATGCGATCCGCAAGGCCAAAAACAACGCCCATATCATGTTCCACCATGATCAGCGTTTTGCCCTCTGTGACCTTCATAATCAGATCAGTAATGTAATCGGTTTCCGAATGGCTCATCCCTGCGGTTGGTTCATCAAGCATGATCACATCCGCGCCACCCGCGATGGTAATACCAATTTCTAGTGCGCGTTGTTCTGCATAACTGAGCGTTCCCGCGGGCAGATTGCGCCGCTCTAGAAGGTTGATTTGATCAAGGATCGCATCGGCCCCTTCGGTCAATCGACGCGAATTGTTGACGAGGTTCCAGAAGGAATATTTGTACCCTTGCGACCACAAAAGCGCGCAGCGCACGTTCTCGAAAACCGTCATTGCAGGGAAAATATTGGTGATCTGGAAAGAGCGTGACAGACCTTTGCGATTGATCTGATAAGGCTGCAGACCAATCACATCTTCACCATGCAATTTAACCGTTCCCTTGGTTGGTGCAAATCGCGCGGTGATCAAGTTAAACAACGTCGATTTACCAGCCCCGTTTGGGCCGATGATTGCGTGGCGCTCGGCCTTACCGATTGATAAATCAATGCCGCGAATGATCTTTGCATGACCGAAACTTTTTGTGAGCCCTGTGAGTTCTAATGCAGGTACGCTCATGATACCTCTCCTGCAGAGTTAGCGTCCGACCAAGCCTCTTTCAAAGCAGGCGCCGTTCTTTTTGCGATGGCTAACCCGACAGCCGTGACGGCCAAGGCAATAAGCCAAGGCAATACCGTATGGCTGTCAAAAGTGGTCCAGAACAACGTCATTTCATTGTCTCCCTTCGTCGCGTGACGAAAGTGAAAGGTCATTTCTACGAGGGCGCACAGGCCTAAAATTCCAATGGCCGCCGGTAGTAAGGTTTTAAAGTAAGGTTCTATCAACAGCTTGGCTTTACCAAGCTTGAACACAGGGACATGCATCATCAGAAGCCCTGCCAATCCACCTGGGAAAAACATCACGGTGGCAAGGAATAGCGAGCCTGCGTAAAAGGCCCAAAGTTCCGTCTGTAGACTAAGAACCGTTTGCACCAAAGTGAAAACAATCGCACCAATGATAGGTCCAAAGAAGAACCCGACACCGCCAAGGAATGTCACCAAAAGGATCACGCCAGAAGAGGCCGTATTGAGATTTTCTTCCGTTACGATTTCATAGTTGATCGCGAACAATCCACCTGCGATGCCCGCAAAAAAGCCTGATGCAACGAAGCTATAGTACCGCACCCAGCGGGCAGAATAGCCCAAGAATTCCGCACGCTCTGGATTATCGCGCACTGCGTTCGCCATGCGACCAACAGGAGTGCGTGACCACAGATACATCAGGGCTGCTGACAGCAAGACCCAGAAAGATGTCAGGTAGTAGACATTGATCTGTTGCAAGAATTCGTTGCCAAAGAAAGGCATCGCGTAAGTTCTATCGCCAGAAATGCCTTCTTCGCCGCCAAAGAAAGCAACAATAATAACTGAACTGGCGGCGATTAATTCACCAACGCCAAGGGATATCATCGCAAACACCGTCCCCGCGCTACGTGTTGAAAAAGAACCAACGATCATTGCAAGGCCTGCGCCGAATATCCCACCAAAGACGGGCAGCACAGGCAAAGGGAAACTCGCGAAAAAATCAGACGCATTCATGATGTGCATACATGCAAAGCCGCCGACACCAGCATAGACCGCGTGTCCAAACGACAGCATACCACCCTGCCCCAGCAACATATTGTAGGCGAGCGCGAATATCACTGTGATCCACATCTGGTTCATAATCGTCAACGCCGAACTAGACGTGAAGATGAATGGCATCAGCATCAACGCACCTGCGGCCAAAATCCATGGCATCAGGGTCATCGTCATCGAACCTGCCCGCATTCGCTGGGCTGATTTGCTCGGGTCGGTCGTCAGTTGATTGCTCATGATTCACGCTTTCCTAAGAGACCTGCAGGACGGAAGATTAGGATCATAACCATCAGGATGTAGGGCAGGATATCTGCAATTTGCGGACTAGTGACTGTCCAAAGATCACGGAAAATGTTGTCGTCCATATTTTCGGGTGTCGAAATGCCGATCGCGTTAAATATATCTGACATCGCCAAATTGTACGACTTGGCAAACGTTGTTAGCCAACCGATCAAAAGCGATGCGACAAGCGCACCCCAGAGCGAACCAAGCCCGCCAATCACGATGGTCACAAATACAATTGAACCAAGAACAAACGCCATTCCCGGGAATGTTCCAAGGACAGGACCTGCGATCACACCAGCAACACCAGCAAGCGCGGTGCCCACGCCGAACACACCCATGAAGATCAACGGCACGTTATGGCCAAGCGATTCAACGGTGCGAGGGTAGCTGAGAGCCGCCTGAATAATCATTCCGACGCGGGTTTTGGTAAGGACATAAAGCAGCCCCATAAAAATCCCGACCGAAATGAAGATCATGAAAATTTTGTACGCGGGGATAGAATTCCCAGCGACAGAGAACGCGGTGTAATTCAACACTTCAGGAATGTTGAAGGGCATCTGGTTTTTGCCCCAGATAAACTGCACCAGCTCTTCAATGAGCAAGGCTAGACCGAATGTGAAAATCAGCTCTGGAACGTGTCCGTATTGGTGCACTCTCCTGAGACCATATCGTTCAACCCCTGCTCCAAGGACACCGACAATGATAGGCGCAATCAGCAAGCCCATCCAGAACCCCAGCGCGATGCTGATCTGATAGGCGAAGTACGCGCCAAGCATGTAAAAACTTGCGTGGGCAAAGTTAAGAACACCCATCATAGAGAAAATGAGCGTCAAGCCAGCCGAAAGCATAAAGAGCAGCAATCCGGTCACAAGCCCGTCGATTATGTTGACGAGGATGAGTTCCATCGGTCCCCCCAAAGGGTAAGTAAAAATCAGGAATGAGGAAGACCCGCCCTACACTGACGCAGGACGGGCTAAAAAGCGAACCTTACGGGCGCTTCATTTCACAGGTTGTTGGGCTGTCCATGGACGCCATCTCAACCGTCGACTCTGTTAGAACACCGAAGCCGGAGTTATCATAATCAAACTCGATGCCTTCATTCGTGTGAACTCCAACATTCATATTTTGGATGATCTGGTGATCCTGTGGGCGCATAAACAATTTACCACCCCACATAGAATCGTATTCCATTCCTTCCAATTGACCGGCCACTGCAACAACATCATCCGCTGTACCTGCACCCTCAATCGCCTTTGCCAACATACCAATCACATTAAAGATGCGTGATTGATCAATATTACCATCAGGATGTTTCGCCTTGAACGCAGTGTAAGTTGCGCGCGCTTCGTCTGAACCAATCGGATTAATATCACCCTGGGAAATCAGACGGATACGTCCTTTTGCACTTTCACCAAGTGCAGCAGTGATACCCGAACCCGCAGCATAATATGTGTAGATAGGGCCATCATAACCGCTTTCGATCAACGATTTACCAAGACCAACCATGTCTGTGCCCCAGTTGCCCGTAATCACAGCGTCCGCACCCGACGCGATGATTTTGCGCGAATAAGGCGTGAAGTCTTTCACTTTTCCAATCGGGTGCAATTCATTGCCAACGATCTCAACATCATTTCGCTTCGCGCTTAGGTTCTTAACCGCAGCAGCCGCAACCGCCTTACCAAAGGAATAGTCCTGCCCGATGATGTAGACCTTTTTCATGTCGTCAATGGCGACCATAACGTCCGTCAGAGCATCCATTTTGATATCTGCATTAGCATCGAAACGGAAGTGCCAGAAGTTACATTTGTCGTTGGTCAGTGCGGGATCTACCGCTGCATAATTTAGGAATAAAACGCGGTTGTCAGGGTTACGACGATTGTGCTTGTTCACCGCTTCGGTAATCGCATTCGCAACGCCAGAAGAGTTACCCTGAGCAATATATCGGATGCCTTGGTCAATCGCGACTTGCAGTTGGATCAGCGACTCTTTCGGACTGATCTTGTTGTCAAAAGCAACGATCTCCATGTTGGTACCACCAAGGACACCGCCTTTGTCGTTAACCATGTGATCAACAGCGAATTCAAACTGGTGCAGACCATTTGTGCCGGTGCTAGCAAACGGACCAGAAAGTGGGTCAATAAAGGCGATCTTGATATTTTCTGCAAATGCAGCAGACGCGCCAATGACTAACGAAAGCGCAGAGACCGCACTAAGCTTCATAAATTTTTTCATGTTTTTCCTCCCAAGGGTGGATCACGACGCTATTGACTTTTCAGCGTCTCGATCACTCCGGAAAGAGTTGCACACCGTCGTTTAAAGTCAAGGCTGCAGACTGGTTTCTTTCATCGGCACAAATGCGCGCTGCATGTATAGTCACCAAAGCAACTGCACAATGCACTTCATATTTGATCAATAATTCAACTTATTGATATCATTTATTTATTTCGCCTTGGAGGCGAAATGAACGTCACTCTTTGAAGGGGTTTTTAGTTCTAAATTCACCCTATGCT
>OCVR010001294.1_pt1 | contig 20230 bp, 20 predicted proteins | sample 1539091 | NCBI WGS metagenome assembly OCVR01 (sample SAMEA3355530, study PRJEB22509) | marine metagenome | biome: marine; feature: coastal ocean; material: water | place: USA | collected 2010-08-07 | depth 16 m | reverse complement strand
CCGAGAGCTCTGCGCGTCAGCGCCTCCCACAACGACCCAGCCGAAAAACGACCTCGCGCAACGTGGCCCCCGTCGCGGCGTCCCAGGCATGGAGCGCGCCATGCTTTGAGCCATTACGTCATGACGTTATTGAGCGGTACTGCTGGGTGCGGAGAATTGGACGTCACGCAATGGTTGCGCCGCGTCCAAGAGCCACTTGAGGATTTCTTCGAGGTCGCGAGCGGTGCGTTGACCACTGGCAGCCAGATCTCGCTCCGTGTCCTCGATCGCGCACGTCAAGGCGTAGATGTCGTCGTGCAGGCGGTCAAGTTCGTCGCGCGTCACGACTAACTCGTTCTCGCTCAGTTCCAGTTCGCGCGCTCGTTGATGCGAGACCCAGTCCCACTGCCGGCATCGCTGGCTACAGAACAGCTTTGGACGGCCAGGGCCGCTGCGCGGCGGAAGGACTCGGCGGCACCACCGACAATGACGCGCCCCGTCGCCCCCCGCTTCCCCAGCACCAGTCAGTGGGACCATTTTCGTCATGACGAAAAAGCTACTCGACCCAGCCGATCCGTTCGTTCCAATGCGCGGATCGTCTGAGAGACTGCGCCCATGACGTCAACCGAACACGCCGCGGCCATGCCAGCAGCCCCTCATCGCTCTTTTGCCAGTGACAACGCCGCCGGTATCCATCCCACTGTTCTGCAGGCCATTGTCGAAGCCAATGAGGGCCACGCGCTCGCCTACGGCCAGGATGACCACACCGCGCGCTGCGAGAACGCATTCCGTGAACTGTTCGACGCTGACGTCGTCACTCGTTTGACGTTCAACGGAACGGGCGCAAACATCGTTGCACTGGCCAACATGCTCGGATCGCTGCAGGGGCCCCATCATGCCGTGGTGTGCACCGACTGGGCCCATATCTCTGTCGATGAGACCGGCGCACCAGAGCGAACTCTCGGCACAAAGCTGATCGAGATCCCCTCCCCTGGCGCCAAGCTCACACCTGAACTGCTGCAGACCGTCGCGCATCTGCAAGGCGTGCAGCATCACGTGCAGCCGGGCATCGTGTCGATCACCCAGGCCACTGAACTCGGCACGCTCTACACCGCCGACGAGATCGGTGCGCTCTGCGATCATGCTCACGGCATGGGCCTGCTCGTCCATCTCGACGGGGCCAGGATCGCCAATGCCACCGCAGCGCTTGGTGGCACCCGTGAAGCGTTGCGCTCCTTCACGATTGATGCCGGCGTCGATGTCGTGAGCTTTGGGGGCACCAAGAATGGACTCCTCGGCGCCGAGGCCGTCATCTTCCTCAACCCGGTCCTCGCTGTCGGTTCGGAGTACACCCGCAAGCAGGTCACGCAGTTGCCCTCGAAAATGAGGTACCTCGCCGCTCAGTTCAACGCCGCACTCCACGACGACTTGTGGCTGACCATGGCCACGCACGCCAACGAGATGGCCACGGAGCTGTATCAGCTTGTCGCTGCGATCGACGGAGTCACACCAGGACCATCGCCAGAGGTCAACAGCGTTTTCCCCACGCTCGCTCCCGACATGATCGAACCGCTCCGCGACTGGTGCTTCTTCTGGGACTGGGACGCCTCGGTCCACCAGGTGCGCTGGATGACGGCCTGGGACACAACGCCTCAGGACGTCAAGACGTTCGCGGACGGCGTCGCAACCCTGCTCTCGAACTGAGCCGACTGCTCCTCAGAAAAAGGTTGTCGAGTACAATTGACTCGTCAGTCGATTCGGTTTATTGTCTGTCGACGCAGGGCACAGAACACCGTGCTGAGCAGGGGATTCCGCACATCGACCGCACTCTTGGGGGGCGCAGCTATGGCCGTCATCGACATCAACGACCGCATCGAGACCGAAAACGACTGGATGCAAGTCGGGGCCTGCAAGGGTCTGACTCATCTGTTCTTCCCTTCCGCCGCCGAGCGGCCGCAAGCACGCGAGCGCCGCGAAGCAGCCGCCAAGGAAGTCTGCACGAGCTGCTCGGTTCGTATCGACTGCATGGATTTCGCTCGCGAGCAGCACGAATACGGCTTCTGGGGTGGCGAGTCCGAAGATGAGCGCCACGCCGCCGGCTACCGCCTCATCGCCCCCATTGGGGTGCGCGCCCGTTCAGCGAGCTGATGCACGCGGCGCTCGCCGTCTACGCTGCGGTCCGTGTTCGACGTCACCGTCCTCGGGAGTGCAAATCTTGACCTCGTCGTTCGAACTGAACGACACCCTTCGCCAGGTGAAACCGTCCTCGGCGATGACTTCGCCGAATACCCCGGCGGCAAAGGGCTGAATCAGGCAGTCGCTGCGGCCCGCGCCGGGGCGTCGACATCCTTCGTCGGCGCCATCGGAACCGATGACGCCGGGCGCACGCTGCGCTCAGTTGCTGAGATCGAAGGAATCGACCTCTCGCAGTTCGTCGACCGCGACAATGTGCCGACCGGCCGGGCGCTCATCACTGTCGATCACCGCGGCGAGAACAGCATCGTGGTGGTCCCGGGTGCCAACGCCACGGTGGTCGCTCCCGCCTCGATCTCCGCGCTGGTCGTGCTCTGCCAACTCGAGGTCCCACTCGATGCAGTCACCCATGCCTTCCGTGCCGGGCGCGCCCGAGGTGCGACCACCATCCTCAACCCGGCGCCCGCCATCCAACTTCCCATCGAATTGCTCCGTCTCTGCGACATCGTGGTGCCGAACGAACACGAAGTCGGTCTGCTCGGCGGCGTCGAGGCGCTATTCGATGCTGGCGTCGCCACCGTGGTGACCACGCGCGGCGAGCAGGGCATCGAAATCCACACAGCAGCGGGTGAACAACATCAGATCCCCGCGCCTCGCGTTCCCGTCGTTGACACCACGGGGGCCGGCGACACGTTCTGCGGGGCGCTCTCTGCGCGGTTGGCGCATGGGGCGTCGATCACCGACGCCGCAGAGTGGGCAGTTGCCGCGAGCGCTCTTGCCGTTGGTCTACCTGGCGCGATCCCGTCGATTCCCGACGCGGGGGCGACCCGGCGGTTGCTGGACCAACTCAGTTCCTGAGCGAGATCGCTGCCCAACCGTCCTCGGTGACAGTGTCAATCACAACGAGCGGCGCAAGCGCATCAAGCACGTGCTGGTGATTCTCGGCCAAGATCCCGCTGATGATCAACGTGCCGGCCACGGCGGTGAGCCGACGCAGGTCCGGGGCAAGGGCGACGAGCACGGGGGCCAAAATGTTGGCCACGACGACGTCGAACGGACCCTCGATGGAGTCGAGCATCGCCATGTCGACGTCGATCTGACCGGCGACGCCGTTGAGGGCGGCGTTGGCCTGGGTCGCCTCCACCGCACCGGCAGAAATGTCGGTGGAGCGAATGGTCTCGACGCCGCGCTGGGCCGCGAGCACACCGAGGACGCCCGATCCGCAACCAACATCAAGCAACGTGGCTGGTTCGGCAACGTCGAGATGCTCCGACAACAGCCGCAACGTGAGCTTCGTCGTCTGATGGTCGCCGAGCCCGAACGAACTTGCCGGCTCGATCAACGTGACGTGTACTGCCGCTCCCACATCTGCATCGCCGAGCTTCCACGCCGGCACCACGACACCAGTCGTTCGGTACCAGGTGGGAGCGACATGATCTCGCCAGGTTTCGTCAGGCGCAACGACGTCGGCCGCCCGCCATGTCCAGTGCGGTTCAAGCATCGCGACGGCTCGCTCGATGGCCGCGCCGGTGCTGCCCACCGACGTCCAAAGCTCGATCAGCCCATCGACCTCATCGCTGAGACCAACTGCCTCAACACCCATCTGCCAGAGCCGGTCTGCGGCGATGTCTTGCTCAGCCACCGGAACCGTCACATGGAACGTCTTGTTGCTCACGGTCACAGTCTGGCGGTCAATCGAGGCGACGCATGTCAGTGCGGTACACCTCGATGCGCTCGAGATACGCCGCCGACGCCATCTTGATGTCGTCGACCCGAGCCCGATCCGGCTTGATCTGAGCCGGGGACCCGACCGCCATGGCCCCGGACGGCACTTCGATGTCTTGGAGCACCACGGAGTTTGCCGCAACGATCGAACCCGACCTGATCAGGGCGCGATGGAGCACTTGCGCGTGATTGCCAATCAGTACGTCGTCCTCAAGCGTGCAGCCTTCGAGATGAATGCCATGTCCCAGGACGCAGTTGTCCCCGACGACCGTCGGCCACATCGGTGTCGTGTGCAGTACGGAGGTGTCTTGGACCGACGTTCCCGAGCCGATCTCGATGTGGCCGCCGTCGCCGCGTAAAACAGCACATGGCCAAATCGATGATCGCGGGCCGATTCGAACATCACCGATGATGACTGCGTCAGGATGAACCCAGGCCTCGCTACTGATCGTGGGTTCGAGATCGCCGAGGGCGTAGATGGGCATCGCCGCACGATAGGCACATCCGGCGATCCGAGCGAAGTTGTGAACGCGGATCGGGAAGTTCAACCCGATACGTTAGTTGGTCTATGCCCCGCAGGATTGACATCGAACTCACGAGCGCGCTCTCGGACGGTTCTTGGACATGGCGCAAAGCCGGAGCCCTCAAGCCGAAAGGTACGGTCGAAGCATCGATCTTGCCCGACGGGGTGCAGGTCGGTGACGAACTCAAAGTCGAAGCCGAGCAGATGCTCGACGGCATGGAGATTCTTTCAGTCGTGAAGGGCCGCGAGAAAGCTGCCCGCACCGATCTGCTCGAATTCATTCCTGACGACAAACCGTTTGAGGCAGTGATCGAAACTCGCGCCAAGCGCGGACGCGGGGATCGCGACGGCGACCGTCCACGCGGTCGTGGCCGCGACGGCGACCGACCACGCGGTCGCGACGGTGGGCGTGGCCGTGACGGCGCTGCCCCACGTGGCCGTGACGGCGACAAGCCCAAGCGCGAAGGTGGCCGCGATGGCGACAAGCGCGAACGCACCGAGCGCCCGAAGCGTCCCCATTTCGAAGCTCCACCCGAGGTTCCGCAGCGGCCCAAGCCGAAGCGTCTCCGCCCCGGCAAAGCTCGCACTCAAGAGGTGCTTGCAGCCGTGCCCGAAGAGCAGCGCCCCATTGCCGAGCTCGCGCTCCAGGGCATGTCTGCCGTGCGCAACCGCGTCAAAGAAGAGAACGCCAAGCTCAAGGCCGACGGCAAGCCGGAGATGCCCGAGGCGAGCATCACCAAGATGGCCGAGGAGATGCTTCCCAAGTTGCGTGTTGCCGACTGGCTCGACCGAGCCGAGGCGGCTCAGCGCCAGATGCAACACCTCGATCTGCGCGATCTGCGCAGTGTCGTGGCAGCAAGTGATGACTCGATGGTCGCTCGTGACGAGTCGACCAGGGCAATCGCCGAAGAACTCAAGGCCTCTCTGGTCACCAAGCAGACCGAAGAGATGGCGCACTGGCTCGAAGACGTCGACGCTGCGCTGACTGTCGGCCGCGTGATCCGGGCGCTCCGTCTCTCGTCGCAGCCGCCGAAGGCCGGTGTCATGTTCCCGCCCCAGCTCGCCAAGCGACTCGGAGAGGCAGCGACGGCCTCGCTGCTTCCAGAGGATTCAGGCGACCGCTGGTCGGCCGTGCTCGAAGCAGCGGCGTTCTCGCCGGTCCGGGCGCTCGTCATGCCGACCGTTCCACCGACCACAATCACTGATGACCTGAAAAAGACGGTGCTGCGCCTCGGCCCGCTCCTCCCCCAGATCGCATCGCTGATCGGCGTCGAGGTACCAAAGGATGCGAAGCGCCCCAAGCCGCTCCGTCCCACGAGCCGCAAAGATCAGAAGAAGGCCCGTGACGAAAAGCGTCCGAGCGACAAGCGCGAAGGCGGCGACAAGCGACAGGGCGGCGGACGCACCGAAGGCGGCGACAAGCGACAGGGCGCCGGGCGTGACGACAGGGGCGGCCGTGACAGCCGCAACGATCGTGGCTCACGCCCTCCCAAGGATCGGCCCAAGGGCATGCGTGACATCGCCACGGTCATGAAGGCCAAGCAGGAAGCCGAGCAGGCCGCAGCAGCTGCCGCTGAAGAGGCCGCAGCAACAGCGGCGGCGGAAGCAGCAGCGCAGGCCGAGCAAGACGCTGCCGCTTCTGCCGAGTCCGACGCAACCGCGGCCGAAGTGACAGACAACTCTGCCAACGACGCAGAGACTCCGTCTACCGACGCAATCTCGGCAGAAGCTTCAGATGCTTCAGATGCACCAGCCGCAGAGAGCGCACCCGACTCAGAGTCATCGGACGCCGCCGACAGCTGACGCCCGCCAGCTGGCTCTCAGCGGCTCGGGCCGCGTACGGTGTTTGGCCATGTCTGACATCGTCACCTACGAAGCCAACGGCCGCATCGCGGTCATCACACTGAACCGCCCCGAGGCTCGAAACGCCGTCAACGGCGACGTCGCCGAGGGACTTGAAGCCGCCATTGACCGGCTTGAAGCTGACGATGCTGTGTGGGTGGGCATTATCCAGGCCAACACCGAGGGGCAGTCCCGTCCAGTCTTCTGCGCGGGCGCAGACCTGAAAGCCATCAACTCCGGTGATGCTGCGCGGCTGAACACTGAACGGGGCGGCTTCGCCGGCTTCGTCTACCGCGAACGCCGCAAACCAGTCATCGTTGCCGTCGATGGTCTTGCGACTGCCGGCGGGTGTGAAATCGTGCTCGCCGCAGACCTCGTCGTCGCGAGCACTCAATCTGCTTTTGGGCTCGCAGAGGTCAAGCGCAACCTCATCGCCGGAGCTGGTGGTCTCTTTCGACTCCCCCGCGCCATCGGCCAGGCCGCGGCTATGGAGGCCATTCTGACCGGTGAGCCCATTCCGGCGGAACGGGCATTCAGTCTCGGACTCGTGTCACGACTCGCAGCGCCCGGCGAGGCTCTGGCTGAAGCGACCAAGCTTGCCGAACAGATCAGCCAGTCCGCCCCAATGGCGGTTTGGGAGAGCCGCCAGGTCGTACTGGCAGCCGCCTACGAAGACGATGCAACGCTGAAGAAGATGACCAACGATGCAATGCGCAAGGTGATGTCGTCAGAGGACCTCAAGGAAGGGTTGACCGCGTTCATCGAAAAGCGTCCGCCGAACTGGCAGGGCCGCTGATTCAGAGTCGTTTATACGTGGTGATCAAGCGAGCGACGATTCCGGCACGCTCGTAGAGGTTCTTGGTGTGGCGATCCCCCGGGAGCGCTTGCCCCTCGACCGCTTCAGCACCGCGCTCGACTGCTCCGGCAATGGCTGCAGCGAGCATTCCATCGCCAAAGCCAAGTTCCCGAGCCTCGGGTGTCACCCACACCTGATCAACACGCACAATGTGGTCTGGCCCGAGCACTGCAACGAGGTAGCCCACGACGACCCGCTCAATGTGTGCGACCCACACATCGGCGGTCAGGCAGCGTTCTGTCCACGCTGCGCCAACTTCTGGATGTTCGATCAGCCAGCGTTCGCCACCGCGCTGGCCGATCAGGGCAGCGCGAGCCTCACGTTCGAGCAGTCCGATCTGATCGATGTCATCGGCGTCATCGCTCGCTGCTCGGCGCACCGTTGGGTCGAGCACGTCAGACCGCTTTCAATTGGAGAATTTTGCCCAACACGGTCCGCCGGTGTCGATGTGCCATCTCATATGCCTCAAGAGCATCGAGTTCGTTCGGGGTCAGTCCGGACAGCTTGCTCACGATGTGCGAAGCCGGCAGTTGGTCATAGTCGGGCAGCGCCAATTCGACAGGGCCCAGAACCGTTTCGGGTGTGTGTTCGTCTGCGGGTTCGTCATGCGCGTCGCCCGGTCCGTCGCCCGGATCGGGTACGTGTTGGCGTTCCGACTCTGAGCCGGCGGCAGGCGGCGCGAGTCGTCGGCGCAGCTCGCTGGCGCCCTGATCAACGGCCATCTTCCCGATAAACCGCGCAAAAACAATCTGCTGGCGCGCCTTGTTGACCGTCCCTGGGAAGTTGTCGACCAGTTGCGCTCCGAGGCCGATCGGGGCGTAGAACGCCGCGGCAATCGCCCGCTCAGCGGGCGTTGGAGCTGACGATGCCATCGAGCCCAGCGCTCAGGAAAAGATCGGGCAGTCGTCGTCGCCGACGGGGCAGTTCGGGGCAGACGACTTGACGAGAAGGAAACAAGAGCTGCAGAGCTGCTCGTTCTGCTGCTTCGGCTGGAGGCGTTCATCACCTTCGCCCTTGGGCTCTGGCTCGTCCGCTTCTTCCTCTTCGTCGTCCGCTGCCACGAGACGATCTTTCAGAATCTTGTCGAGATCCTCTTCGACGTCGTCGTCAAGTAGCTCGTCGTCATCGTCGTCATCATCATCGGCAGCTTTACGCTTCGTCTTCGGCGCGTCTTTTTCTGCCTCGTCGTCGTCGTCGTCGACGTCGTCATCGTCGTCGTCAGCAGGCACCGCGCCGTCGTCATCGTCGTCCAGGTCGTCGGCGTCGACGTCGACATCGACGTCCTCAGCTTCTTCTTCAACCTCTTCGACTTCTGCTTCGTTGATCTCGTCTTCAGCCATGTTGCCGTTGTCGCCGTTCGATCTCGTTCTGATGACCCTCGCTCTTGCGAGGACCGTTGCGGGCGGAGCATACGCTTGCTGATGACATGAGGTCGGCTACCAAACTTGTGACACCGGTCACAAGTACATCTTTCAGGTCTCCGCAGCGTCTCGACGGGCCTCAGCACGACGCTCCGCCTCGAGCCGCTCCAACTCGGGGGCCTCATTCGTCATGTGATTCATGGTGGCTGCAATTGCGTGATGGCCGGCTTGCTCACCGATCAGGCGGTGCATCTCGAGTGCCACGCGGCGATACGACGGATGGCCCTGCGGCGACGACCGCAATTCGAGCATGTGCATTGCCTCGCGGGCGTTGAATTGCATGTTGTAACGCATGCGATAGGCCATTGAAACGGCATAGGGCGCCTGCTCGGAGAACTCCGGGTTCAATGCGTCATACAGCCCGGCAGAGCGATGCATCGCTTCGTCGAACTGGTCACCAACGCCAGCTTCGTCAACCAATTCAGGCCGCGTGTAGCCGTGGTTGGGAGTGAGCCGCTGCCATTCAATGGTGAGCATGCGATGGCGCTGCATGTCGCGGAACGCTCCGTAGTCGCTGAGCACATCGAATCGGTAGAAGCTGCGCTCGAACGCTCGACCTGGCTTATGCCGACGGTTGTCGCGTTCTCCGACATAGGCACGCATCAGCGAAACCTTCTCATCGATGCCGAGTTGACGGACCTTCTCGATGAGTTGGTGCTCAGGGAGTGACGAGTGGGAGTAACAGATGGCGGCGAGGATCTTGTCCTCAGCATCAGGGTCAAAGTCGACAAGTTCAACCTCAGGAGCAACCTCAACCGGGGACGTACCGAAGAGGTCGTTGACAATCGCCGACGTGTCGGTGCGGGTCGACGCCAGGTATTCGCTCCAGCGGCCACCGCGGTCCGGGAGATCGACCCGTCGAAGGAAACTCGGGATCACCTTGCGCAGTTCGTGCAGCATCAGATCGGCATAGTCACGCGCCTCCGGCAGCGCACTGGCTCGCATCCGGAGCAGAAGCGCCTCGAAGGCTTGGCCCGTACCGTAGATTCCGACGTTCGATGTTGCTGCTGCAGGCAAGATGCCACGCACGGCGTCGAGCGCCTTGGCCTTGGTCGCCGTGCGGTAGACAAACTCGCTGCTGTCACCACGATCGACTGAATTGCGTACATGCTCAGTGACGAGTTCAGCGCATTGGCTGTAGGCGTCAAAGATGCGATCGAGGTCGCCGACATAACGAGTGCCGAGCGGCCCCGCCAAAACAGCCGGATCGCGGTAATACCGGTAGCGGCCGCCGAGCCGTGAGTCGTACGCGATGTAGCGGGTGCTCTGTTCGAGGTAGCTCATCAAGCGACCCCACTCGAGCACCTTGGTGAGAATGTTCGACGCCTGCTCGCAAGCAAGGTGTACTCCACCAAGCTGTGCGACTGAATCGTCGCCGTAGTCGAAGAAGACCCGCTCGTACAGCTCCTCGGCTCGGTCGAGCCCGACAGTGGCATCGACAGACAGGTCGCCCGAGATGTCGAGGTCGCCGACAAACTCATCGAGGAACAGTCGGCGCAATGATTTCGGGCTCCGGCTATAGCGGGCAAACAACGCGCCCTTCACGACCTCGGGCAAGTTGACGAGCGCGAACACCGGCCCATCAAGGTTGGTGAAGTAACGACGGAGGATGTCGGACTCGCCTGGCGAAAATGACTCTGGGACGTAGACGGCCACGGAGCAGTACTCTACGACCGACCAGGGCCTCAGACAGGGATTCACCCGAGGTTGTACGGTCCGGGCATGGAGCCAGCAGAAATCGCGATCATCGCGATCGTCCTGCTCGCCTTCACAGCGGTCTCGCGGCGACTCGACGCCTCACCCATCACCATGCCCATGGTGTTCGTTGCTGCCGGCGCTCTGCTCTCGGCCAGCGGCATCGTCGGAGTCGCTCCCGAACTTGACGCAATCGCGCTCCTCGCCGAATTGACACTCGCCGTCATCCTGTTCAGCGATGCAACGCGCCTCTCGCTCCCCCGACTTGGCCAGTCGCTGGAACTGCCGGCCCGCCTCCTCGGTATCGGTCTTCCCCTCACCGTGCTGCTCGGCATGGGCCTCAACCTCGTCATCTTCCCCGGATGGCCCGTCGCCCAGGCGCTCCTGCTTGCTGCGATCCTGGCGCCCACCGATGCCGCACTCGGCAGTGCCGTCGTGTCGAATCCCGACGTGCCAGCCCGGGACCGGCTTGCGCTGAACGTCGAGTCTGGCCTCAACGACGGCCTCGTCGTTCCCGTCGTCGCTGTCGCAACCAGCATTGTCGTTGACATGCAACAGTCGTCCGGATCGTGGGTCGGCTTCGTGACCCAGCAAATCGGCCTCGGCGCGGCAATCGGTCTCGTGCTTGGGCTGCTGGGGATCACCGTGCTGCGGACGACTCGCCACGCGGGCTGGTCGGACGGCAGATACGAGCAGATCGCCACGTTTGGTTTACCGATCATGGCGTTCACCCTTGCGACGGCGTGGAGCGGCAACGGGTTCATCGCCGCCTTCGTGGCAGGCCTTGCGTTCGGCAGCGGAGGCTTTGCTCGAAACCGCACCAATGACGTCATGGAAGGCCCAGAAGACGCCGAACACCTCGCTGAGTTCACCGAGGACGCCGCCGAGCTCCTCGGGGCCGTCACGTTCTTCGTGTTTGGCAATCTCTTTGTCGGCGACGCACTCGGTGACTTCGGTCCGTCGGTGTTCCTCGCGGCGATCGCCAGCCTCACCGTGGTTCGAATCGTGCCGGTCTTCATTGCGCTGTTTCGCTCAGGTTGCGACCCCATGGCGAAGTTGTTCATCGGCTGGTTCGGGCCGCGCGGACTCGCTTCAATCGTCTTCGCCATCTTGTTGCTGGAAGAACTCGAGGAGCGCTCGGAACAAGCCGACCAGCTCGTGGGCGTCATCTCCCTCACCGTCACGTTCTCGGTCGTCTTGCACGGAGCGACCGCTGCCCTGGGCGCGCGGCGCTACGCAGCGCATGCGAGCAGGGCCCGCGCCGCTGCTGTGAACGGCGAGGCCGATGCCGCCATGGACGCCGAGATGGAAGCGATGTTGCCGCGCACCCGCTGGTCGCTCGGTCGCCGTCAGGCGTAGATCGTCGCAGCGTCCGGCTCGACGATGATCTCGACCCGTCTCGCTGACGCCGCCCGAGCGCCGTCAATGCGGACCTGCATTGTCTGATCAAACTCCCACGTTCGCTCACGAAACGACCGAGTCTCGATCTGAGGGTGAGGAACATGCTGATTTCCTGGAAGACGTCGCCGGGCTTCCCAACGCTGTCTCAGTCCGAAGTCAGTATCCCAAGCACAACTCTCAGCGCGGCCGTCGTTTGGATGGCCACGCGCAACCACGTGCCAGTCGCCGACGAATTCGGCGTTCATGATCATCACCACCGGTCCGCGCCACCACCCACCTCTGGCCGCAGGCCATTGGATCAGTACGTGCGCACAGGCGTGTTGGGGTTCGCCATCGTCGAGCGTGACGCGCAGCAGATCGATCGGCAGTTTGAGGACCTGCTCTCGACCAACGGGGTCGCGACCGCCGACGGTTCGGTGCAGGTCACCACCAGTCACCGCGACCGGATGACCGGATCCGTCCCGGAGCGCAGTGACGATTGCCGCATCATCGGCGAGATACCGAAGATTGTCAGGTCGGTCGACCGTGGTTCCCCACGGCTGACCCTTCTCGATGGTCATGCCGGTTCGGTTTGCGGCGCGGTCGGCGCAGCGCTGTCGGACACAACGCCGCGGAACGCAGCCTCGGCAGCTTGACCTGCAGCGCGCCGAGTCGCCCGCGACGGGGCAACAATCGCGAGCTGGCGAAGCAGGTCGATGAGCTGGCGGGTTGTTCGAACGAAGTCCCCACCGGTCAGCTCATCGGCGTCGACCACCTCGGCGAATCCTTCGCCCGCCACCCAGGCGTAGGCGATTGCGGCAAAGGTCGGGTCGGGGCCGCGGTGCTCATTGACACCCGCAGAACGTTCGTGCGCTGCCAGGTCCTCACTGATCGCAGCAATTCGCTGCCAGCGGCCGCGGATCTCGTCGTTACTGAACCACGGCCGCGGCGGCGGTTCAGAACTGCGATGTTCGTACACCAGCGTCGAGACAAGGGCAGCGAGATCCGCCGCGCCGAGACCGTCGAGTAGACCGGCCCGGACGACTTCAGCGACGAAAAGGTCAGACTCGTGGAAGATGCGCGCCAACATCTCGCCGTCAGGCGTCAGGTCCCAGTCAGCGACATCGGCGTATCCGTAGGCTTCGAGTACGCCGAGGATCCGATCGAAATCGCGTGCAAGTGTCTGTGTCTTGCCGTGGACGCGTCCCTCGATCTCCGCGACCTCCCGGGCGACGCGGGCAGCTTGTCCGGCAGCCTGCATCCGTTGCTTCAGGTCCGGGTCGCGGGCGACCGGATGCAAATCGGCATTGGCGGTGTCGCGACGCCCTCGACGATTCGAGGGGTTCTGTGGCTGGGCGAGGCTTGTCTTGCGAAGCCGATAGGCGAGCTCCTGGCGAAAGTCCTTGCGATTCGGAGCGAAATTCGGTGGCATCTTGACCGAACCGAGTACAGCGGGAGCCGCATCGAAGTCTTCGGCGGTGGCTTGCAAGGAATCGCCGCCCTTGTTGACAACACGCAACCGCGCTCCATCCTTGCGACTCGCACTGGTCATCACCACGACGGGACCACGGTGCTTGCCCTTCATCAGATAGATGACCGTCCCAGGTGCCAGCCGTCTTAAGGCAGCTTCGATCTCTTCGACACGTTCATCACGGCCGAATCGGCGCGCCTCCCGCTCGGCGTTGCGCAGCGTGCGATATTCCTCGATGTCGCCCAACGGACTCTTCGCCTCTGCTTGGAGTTCGGCCAGAGCGTGCCGGCGGCGCTCGAGCCGCGCCTGCATCTTCACAATGTCTCGATCGGCCTGGTACTGGGCAAACGAGAGATTGAGAAGATCGTGTGCTCGCTCGCTCTCGTACGTACGAATCAGATTGGCAGCCATGTTGTAGGTCGGCCGGAACGCTGATCGAAGGTGGAACTGCGAGCTGCCTGCAAGCTTGGCAACCTCATCGAATCGCACCCACGGCGACCAGAGCACCACAGCGCTCCCACGGTCATCGATGCCACGTCGCCCAGCCCTTCCCGTGAGCTGGGTGTACTCCCCCGGCGTGAGCTGTTCGTGGTGTTCACCGGTGAACTTGGTGAGCTTCTCGATCACAACGCTGCGTGCCGGCATGTTGATGCCAACAGCGAGAGTTTCGGTGGCGAATACCGCCTTGACGAGACCTTCGATAAAGCAGGCCTCGACAACTTCTTTCATCGGCGGAACCATTCCGGCGTGGTGCGCTGCGACTCCCGCTTCGAGCTGTCGAACAAACTGGTCGTAACCCAACACCGCGAGGTCAGCAGGATCGAGGGCGCCCAGTCGCTCGTCGATGATGACGCGGATCGCAGCTTGCTCGGCCTCGGTTGTCAGGCGTACCCCTGCGTCAACGCATGATTTCGCGGCTTCATCGCACTGATTGCGGCTGAAAATGAAGACAATCGCCGGCAACATCTGGCGGTCATCGAGCAACTCCAGCGTCTCGACACGTCCGGGCGGGACCAACTTGCGGCGGTGCGCTCCTTTGGCGTTGCCCGTGCGATTCGCCTCTTTGCGGCTCTGCCCGGCGCTCGCCCTAGGCGCGTGCCGAATCGCCGACTCGTCAAGCCGCACCGCGTCCCGGTTGACCGCTCCCCCAACGAATGTCGGGAGCAAATGCAGCCGGCCCTCGGTCCGGTCCTTCGCGAGGTATTGGTTGGCCAGTTCAACCGGGCGACGCAACTCGGTGATGGCTTCGGTCGCACCGCGTACGGTGCTGATCCACTCGGCGAGTTCAGCGACGTTGCTCACCGTCGCCGAGAGACACACCAATCGCACATGGTGCGGTAGGTGGATCATCACTTCTTCCCAAACCGGCCCCCGAAACGTGTCCTGAAGAAAGTGCACTTCATCCAACACGACGAGACCGAGATCGTCGAGCGTTCGTGACCGTCCATAGATCATGTTCCGCAGCACTTCGGTGGTCATGACGACAATCGGCGCGTCCCCGTTGATCGAGTTATCACCCGTCAGGAGACCAACCTTGTCTTCGCCGTGGAGAGCGATGAGGTCTCGATACTTCTGGTTCGACAGTGCCTTGACCGGCGCCGTGTAGAAGGCGCGTTTGCCATCACGGATGGTCGCATCGATGCCGTACTCGGCAACAACCGTCTTGCCGCTGCCGGTCGGTGCTGCAACGACGACGTGCTTGCCATCGTCAAGCGCGTCGAACGCCTCGCGCTGGAACCGGTCGATCGGGAACGAGTAGCGAGAAGTCAGCTCATCTCGATCAGCGCGCATGCGGAGGTCCTCAGGCTGCTTCGGGTCGCTTACGCAACACGAGGAACCCGACAAAGATCGCCACGAAGTACAGGAACAGCATCGGCAGCGCCAGCATCATCAAGGTGACCGGATCGCCCGACGGTGTGATCACCGCGGCGAGCACAAAAACTCCAATCGTGGCGTACCGCCAGCTTTTCAGCAGCGTCCGCGGGGTGACCACGTTGACCAATTGGAGAAAGACGAAAAGGACCGGAAGGAGAAAGCCAACTCCAAAGGCAAAGATCATCAGTCCGATCAAACTGATGTAGCTGCTGACCGTGAAGAGTTCTCCAACATCTTCGCCAGCCCAGCCGATGAGGAAGTCGAGGGCTCGGCCGACCGTGATGTAGGCAAGCGTGCCGCCGGCTGCAAACAACACGAGCGAGGACACGACGAACGGAATGGCGTACTTCTTTTCCTTGGCGTGCAGTGCCGGCACGACAAACCGCCAGATCTGCCACAGAATGACCGGCAGCGCCACAATGATGCCCCCGTACATTCCCACCCGAATGCGCGTGGAGAGCCCCTCCGTTGGGGAAGTAATGAACAGGTTCGGGTCGCAGAAGTCCTCGGCCTTGCTCGTGCACAGATCGACGTATGGCTGCTTGAGGAACTCGAGCACCTGATCGTAGAGCGCGATGATGACGACCATTCCGATCAGCACGGCCAGCGCCGAACGAATGATCCGGGTCCGAAGCTCACCGAGATGTTCTGTGAGGGTTTGCGTGTCTTCAGCTGGCTCCGCCACCTGTTCGTCCGCGGTCACGTCGTCTCCGGTGGCGGTGCATCGACAGGCTCATCGGTCGGTGCGGGCGGGGCGAAGGAGTCTGCAGCGCCGACAGGCGGCGCTGTCAGTGGCGTCAACGGCGCCGGGTCCGGCTGTACCTCGCCGTGCGGGACATGTTCCACCGGTCCACGGGCCATTGATGCAGCGATTTGGTTGATCTTCGTGCCGTTGACCGGCGTGATTTCGTCGACGCCGGCCGGGTCGGAGATGGCCAACGCTTCGTCACTCACCGGAATATCTGGAGTTGCTGCGAGCATCGCGGCGTCCGCCTCTGACCGCAGGCGCGCTTCGTTCTCGGAATCTTCGACTACGCGCGCCGGATCTGCGGCCTTCTTGACGAGGTCAGCGGTCTCGCGCATCTCGCGCATCGGCTCGTCGAGGGCGGACTTCAGTTCGCTCTGAAACCCGTTGCCCATCTTCTTGAGCTCGCCATAGGTTTGGCTGAACTTCCGAATGGCATCAGGCAGCTTTTCGGGACCGAGGACGACGAGGGCGAGGAGCAGGATGACGATGATCTCACTGCCCTGGAGATTGAACACGTCATCGAGTCTACGGGGCTGCCATCATCTGGGCAGTGCAACAGCGTCTCCCCTCTCGCCTTGACCCCCCGATCACCTTCGCGCACCGCGGCGCGCGGGCCCATGCACCGGACAACACGATCGAGGCATTTGCGTTGGCCCTGCGGCTCGGTGCTTCTGGCCTCGAGAGCGATGTCTGGCTCACCTCCGACGGCGTTGCGGTCCTCGATCACGATGGCGTGGTCAAGCGCGGTATGCGCCGCCGCCCGATCAGCGAAGTCGCTCGAGGGGACCTTCCGGAGCACATTCCGACACTCGCTGAGCTCCTCACGACCTGTGGCGTCGGTTATGAGCTGTCACTCGATGTCAAGGATCCCGAGGCAGCAGAGGTGATCGTCGAAGTCATCCAGGCGCACGATCCCGACATGCTCAACCGCACCTGGCTGTGCGAACCCGACTTCGAGCGTTGTCTTCGCTACCGCCCATTACTTCCCGACGTACGCATTCTGAACTCCACCCGGCTGGATCGTTTGCGCGAGGGCCCCGAACGCCGCGCCGCATCACTCGCCCATCACGGCATCGACGGCATCAACCTGCACCGGACGGATTGGAACGGCGGACTCGCGGCGCTCTTCCACCGTTTTGAGTTGGTCGCGTTCGGCTGGGACATGCAGTACGACTACCAGCTGCAGACGGCGTTTCGCATGGGCCTCGACGCTGTGTACAGCGACCACACCGACATCATGATGGATGTCTTCCGCCATGAGGTTGGCGGACAGCTGCCCTGAAACCCTGAACGGCTCCGTCAGGCGTCGGACGGCGAAGGCGTCTTCACAACCATTGCCAGTTGTCGCGAGGCCAGAACACGACAAACGCGCGGCCAACCAGGTCGTCTTCGTTGATGGGCCCAAGGGCTCGACTGTCCTGGCTTCCGCCACGATTGTCGCCCATCACGAAGACATGGTCGTCGGGGACCACTTGCGACGTGACATCTGGACCACAAGTGCCAGGAGCCCGATCAGCCTCATCAAGGTACGGCTCGTCGAGAATCTGTGGAGCATCGCTGCCTGGCTCGGTGATCCGCACGACACACCCGGTCATCTCAATGGTCTCGCCCGGCAGTCCGACGACTCGCTTGATCAAGTCGCGCTCGGAAGTCCCGGTGATCTGGTGCAGTACGACAACGTCGCCACGGTTTGGGTCGTGCAGCCGATACGACAACTTGTTGACAAAGACGCGGTCGCCCGTGTCGAGCGTCGTCGCCATCGACTGGCCTTCGACGACGAAATGGGCGAGGACAAAGCCACGGACGACGAAGGCGACAAGCAAGGCGACGGCGATGACCACAACCCAGTCGAAGAACGCACGCGCACCTGATGGCCGCTTGGACGTCGGCTCGTTGAGCGGAACCTCACCGTCGCTGTCCGCGTGCTGCGATGCGCCGACGACAAGGTCCGATTCATTCGCTCTGGGATCAGATGATCCATCGCTTCTCGGTCCCTCCGGGTGCGGGAGCGGCGAACCGTCGTCTTGAATCGTCACGAGCGTCCAACCGTATCCGCCACATCGGAACGATTGACGTCAGAGCGACTCGATGAGCTGCTCGACCCGCTCGTCTCGACTCTTGAACGGGTCCTTGCACAAGACGGTGCGTTGGGCCTGGTCATTGAGCTTCAGGTGGACCCAATCGACGGTGTAGTCGCGCTTGCGTTCCTTGGCGCGCTTCACGAATTCGCCGCGCAATCGCGCTCGGGTTGTCTGCGGTGGAACGTCGATCGCCGTGTTGATGTCCGCATCGGTGCACAGCCGTTCGACCAGACCTCGGTCCTGCATCTTGTAGAACGGGCTGCGGCTCCGGGTCACGTCGTGATACTGGAGATCGAGGAGTTGCACCCGGGCGTGGCCGAGCGGCAGGTCGTGGCGTTCGCGGAACTTCTCGATCAGGTTGTACTTGATGACCCAATCGACTTCACGGTCGAGCTTGAGCGGATCGTCCTCGATCGTGGTGATGCAGTGCTCCCACATCTCGAGTGCCTTCTGTTCAAGCGGCGGGAAGCCCGGGCCGTCGGCGTACCGCAGGGCACGATCGAGGTACTCGCGTTGAATGTCGAGGGCGCTGACTTCGCGACCGTTGGCCAGTCGCACCGTTCGGCGGCAGGTGATGTCGTGGCTGATCTCTCGAATGGCTCGAATCGGATTCTCAAGGGTCATGTCGCGCAGCACGACGTTCGGATCCTCGAGCATGCGGAGCATGCACGCTGCGGCGCCGATCTTGAGAAACGTGGTGTACTCGCTCATATTTGAGTCGCCGACAATGACATGCAGTCGTCGGTACTTCTCGGCATCAGCGTGCGGCTCATCGCGGGTGTTGATGATCGGGCGGCTCCTCGTGGTCGCCGACGACACGCCCTCCCAGATGTGTTCTGCACGCTGTGCGATCGAATAGGTGGCACCGCGCGCCGTCTGGAGCACCTTGCCGGCGCCCGTGTAAATCTGCCGACTGACGAAAAACGGGATCAGCACCTCGGCATATTTGCCGAGGTCGTCGTCACGGCTGGTGCAGTAGTTCTCGTGACACCCGTACGAGTTGCCCGCTGAGTCAGTGTTGTTCTTGAACAGATAGATCGTGCCGCGGATGGATTCCTCGGCCAGGCGCTGCTCTGCTGATTCGACGAGCTGTTCGAGGATGCGCTCCCCCGCCTTGTCATGGACAACACACTCGTACAGCGAATCGCACTCGGGCGTTGCGTATTCGGGGTGCGAGCCAACATCGAGATAGAGGCGAGCACCATTCTGCAGAAACACATTGGAGCTTCGTCCCCACGACACGACGCGCCGGAACAGATAGCGAGCGACCTCGTCGGGGCTCAGCCGCCGCTGCCCTCGGAGCGTGCAGGTGATCCCGTATTCGTTCTCGAGGCCGTAGATCCTGCGCTCCACTAGTTCCACCTCATTCCGGAAACCTAACCCAGCCGTGTTCAGTGTGTACGAGCGTTCGGAAACAGTCGCAGGAAGTTCTCAGCGTAAAAGTTGTCACGTGTCGCCGGCGGCCGATCGCCAAGCGACTTTTCAAAGCGTCCGATCGGATCCTTCCCACCCTCGACGTGCGGGTAGTCGCTGGAGAACAGATACAGGTCGTCGGCCGACGCATCGATCAGCGCTCCGACGTCTTCGAACACGAACGGCGTGAACGCCATCTGCTCCCGCAACGTCTCTGACGGCACCCTCTTCAGTTCGGCGAGATACTGATCGACCTTGCTCCATGATCGAACGACCCAATCGAGCCGCTGGATCATCGCTGGCACCCACCCTGCGCCGAGTTCAACGCTGGCACCGCGGAGCTTTGGAAAGCGCTCGAAAATGCCGTCCATCACCAAGACCGACAGGAACGTCTCGGGCCCCTGGTGCATCACGGCCATGTCTTTGCTCCGCACATTCTCGCCGCCACCCATCCAGTCACGAACCTGAGCTCGACCGGTGTTGGTCCACTTCGGGTCGAGCTGCAATGGTGCGCCGCCGACGTGCAAAACGAACGGCGTTTCCGAATCGGCCAGGCGCTCCCAGAAGGGGTACAGGTCGACGTGACCGGGTGACATGTCGCCGGGCGCGTAGTGCGGCACCCAGATTGCTTCCATCCCCGCCTCGAGCGCGAACTCGAGCTCAGCGACGGCGAGTTCAGGGTTGTTGAGCGGCACGACGCCCACCCCCATCAGCCGAGCATCGTTGGCGACAAAGTCGCTCATCGCACGGTTGTGCGCACGCGTTGCTCCGTAGCGAAGATCGTCACCGAGCTTGCTGCTCATCGAGAACGGCGTGACCACGCTGTGGGTGGCGAACACGAGCTGTTTCTTGAAGCCAAGCATGTCCATCGCGACCGACCGATCATCACGGTCGAAGGCCCCAAGCGCTTGGATCTCCTTCGACTCTGCAATCAGCTGATCGCCGAGTGCCACCTGTGCTTCGACGTGTGCCGGGCTGTGCTTCGACCCGTTGGCCACGATCGCGTCCACCTCTTCGTCTGTCACCAG
>OCVR010001290.1_pt1 | contig 20273 bp, 9 predicted proteins | sample 1539091 | NCBI WGS metagenome assembly OCVR01 (sample SAMEA3355530, study PRJEB22509) | marine metagenome | biome: marine; feature: coastal ocean; material: water | place: USA | collected 2010-08-07 | depth 16 m | reverse complement strand
CCTAATGGAATTTCTAGTGCTCACCTTATTGGCTATGTCTCATCTATGAGCAAAGAGGATAAAAGCTATTATGATAAAAAAAATTATACTGGTACTAGCTTTGTTGGGAAAACAGGCATTGAGAAACAGTACGAAGACCTACTTCATGGCCAATCAGGTGAGAAACAAATTGAAAGAAATGTTGCAGGCCGTGTTGTTGATTCTACTATTATTAAAGCCTCTATCCCTGGTAAGGATATTTATCTGAATGTCGATATAGATCTTCAGATGACTGCTGAATCTCTATTGGGTGATAATCGAGGTGCAATAGTCCTTATTAATGTAAATGATGGCTCAATATTGAGCCTAGTTAGTACGCCTACTTTCAACCCAAACTGGTTTGTCAATGGAATTTCATTTGATCAATATAATGAGCTTTATAACGACGAAAATTTACCACTTTTTGATCGAAGTATTAAAGGCCTTTACCCCCCAGGATCAACAATCAAACCAATGGTCGCTTTGGCTGGACTGGAATTAGGGAATATTACTATTAAACACCAAGTTTTTTGTCCGGGTTTTTATAAGCTTGCAGACTATTCAAGAAAATTTAATGACTGGAAACGTTATGGTCATGGTCATGTCAATGTAATTGAAGGCATTGCACAATCTTGTGATGTATTTTTTTATGATTTAGCCTACAAAATAGGAATTGATCAAATTCATGATAGCCTTGATCTATTTCAACTTGGGAAAAATACAAATATTGATTTACCTGGTGAATTAGGAGGAGTCTTACCTTCAAGAGAATGGAAAAAAATTAACAAAGATGAGCCTTGGTATAGGGGTGAAACTCTGATTACAGGAATTGGACAAGGCTTTATGACAGCTAGCCCGCTTCAATTAGCATTAGCAACCGCAGCTATTGCCAATAAAGGTCAACTATTAACGCCACAAGTAATGATGCACTCTCAAACAAAAAATGGTGATATATCACAGGATCAAAAAAAAGCTTCCCGCCAAATACCTATCAAAGATATTAATAACTGGGAAATAATCATTGAAGGTATGAAGCAAACTGTTTATGGAAAATTAGGAACTGCAAAAAGATTAAACAACAAACTGAAATATACCTTAGCAGGGAAGACAGGAACCGCTCAGGTTTTTGGCCTAGACCCAGAAGAAGAATATATTGCTGAAAATATTGATGAAAAATTAAGAGATCACGCACTATTTACTGGGTTTGCTCCTATTGAAAACCCTCAGGTTGCTATAGCCATTATTGTAGAAAATGCAGGTAGCGGAAGTTCAAAGGCTGCACCACTTGCGAAAGCTCTATTAGATGAATACTTTAGTAAAAATCCAGTTGTAAAAGAAACAGTAGAATGAGATCTAATTAGAAATTCTGTTCAGAAAAAAATATTTTTCTAAATTCAGAAAATGTATTAGCTTCAATTGCTTTTCTAATTGACTTCATTAAATTTTGATAATAATATAAGTTATGAAATGTATTTAAGCGAGAGCCTAATATCTCATTTGTTTTTTGAAGATGATGAAGATAAGCCCTTGAATAATTGATGCACGTTGAACATTTACAGTTAGGATCAAGTGGCCCAATATCTGACCTGTATTTTGCATTTCTAATTTTAACCACACCTTCTGAAGTAAATAAATGACCATTTCTTGCATTGCGAGTAGGCATGACACAATCAAACATGTCAATCCCACATGCAATAGCCTCTACTAAGTCTGAAGGCGTCCCAACGCCCATTAAATACCTTGGTTTATTTGCTGGCAATTTATCCGGTAAATAACTAAGCACCTCCATCATTTCTTCTTTAGGTTCTCCAACAGATAGACCTCCAATTGCGTAGCCATCAAAGCCCATCTCTACTAAAGACTCCATTGAATGAAGGCGGAGTTCTTTATGCATTCCACCCTGAACAATTCCAAAAAGAGCATTTTTGTTATTAAGTCTTTGGTGTTCATCTAGTGATCTTTTAGCCCATCTTAAAGACAGCTGCATCGACTGATCAACTACATTTTTTTCACTTGGGTAGGCCGTGCAGTCATCAAATATCATTACAATATCTGAACCCAATTTATGCTGTATTTGCATGGACTCCTCAGGACCCATAAAAATTAGTGAGCCATCTTTTGGAGATCGAAATTTAACGCCCTTCTCAGTTATTTTTCTCAATTTGCCCAAACTAAAGACTTGGAAACCACCAGAATCAGTCAGAATTGGGCCAGACCAATTCATAAAGTCATGTAAATCGCCATGCGCCTCAATAACCTCAGTTGTTGGAGTTAATGAGAGATGAAAAGTGTTACCCAAAATAATTTCAGCTCCTAAGTCTTTAACCTCATCTACTGTCATTGCTTTGACTGTGCCGCAGGTTCCAACTGGCATAAAAGCTGGCGTATTTACTACTCCACGATCAAAGGATAGCCTTCCTCGACGAGCCTTGTTATCTGAATTAGTGACTTCAAATTTCATAGAGAGGTTAATAAATTAATTAGGTTTTTATAAGGTTATTAGAATGCTTGATTAATTTCATCAAAACCAAAACCCCTCGACTGCAAAAAACGCTTTTGTTTTGCTTGGTCTTTGAAATCTAGGGATATATCATGTCCAAATTTTTTAATCCTAACTTCTTTTGCTAACTTAGACCAATCAAAAGCAGTTAAATTAAATTTGTTAATGCCTCTTCCTTTAAGCTCAAATGCAATTTTTAAAGGACCTTTGCCTTGGTTATACCTCATGAGAATAAAGGCCTCAGAAAATCGCTCATCACTTTGATAGTTTTGCTCAGCTAAAAGTGAGATTGAGCTATTAATGATTGCATCATCAAAGTCCTTAAGTTGTAATTTTTTTAATAATTCTAATTGAGAATGCTCACGCCTCATCAACATCTTTAGCGCAGCTGAGTAGCATCTATTCTGTTGACTCTGGTTCGTCATGATCGCTACTCATTAATTTTTCACGAATTTTTCCCTCAAGCATTTGACTCATCTCAGTGTGGTCTTTTAAATAATCTCTTGCATTATCCTTGCCTTGGCCAATTCTTTCACCTTCAACGCTGTACCAGGCTCCAGCCTTTTCAACAAGACCAAGCTCGACACCTAAGTCAATTATTTCACTCTCTCTTGAAATACCTTGATTGTATAAAATTTGAAATTCTGCCTTTTTAAATGGAGGCGCGACTTTATTTTTCAAAACCTTAACTCTGGTTTCATTACCAAGAATTTCATCGCCTTTTTTAATGGCACCAATTCTTCGAATATCTAATCGAACTGATGCATAAAATTTAAGTGCATTTCCACCAGTTGTTGTCTCAGGATTACCAAACATAACTCCTATTTTCATACGAAGTTGATTAATAAATATAACCATGGTGTTAGTTCGTTTTATATTAGAGGTTAGTTTTCTGAGTGCTTGAGACATTAATCTCGCCTGCAACCCCATATGAGAAGCACCCATTTCACCTTCAATTTCAGCTTTTGGAGTCAACGCAGCGACAGAATCTATAACAACAATGTCTACACTTCCTGAGCGAACAAGCATATCTGTAATTTCTAGGGCTTGTTCTCCAGTATCAGGCTGTGAAATTAAAAGGTCATCAGTATTTACCCCTAGTTTCCTTGCATAAGCAGGATCAAGGGCATGTTCAGCGTCAATAAATGCTGCTGTTCCACCTATTTTTTGCATTTCTGCAATAACATGTAAGGTCATTGTGGTTTTTCCTGAGGACTCTGGTCCATAAATTTCAACAACCCTACCCCTAGGCAGGCCACCTATTCCAAGTGCAATATCAAGGCTTAGACTACCTGTAGAAACAGCCTCAATATCTGTTCTTGCCTCCTCATCGCCCAAGAACATAACAGATCCTTTTCCAAACTGTTTTTCGATTTGGCTAAGGGCTACTTTTAGGGCTTGTTTTTTCTGTTCATCCACACCGCTCTCCCGAGTAAAATGTTAAGTAATTTATATACAATTATTATAATGGCTTTCACTCAACAAGATACAGAATGTATGTCTCTTGCTCTCAAACTTTCTGAGCTGGGTCGAGCAAGTGTTGGAGCAAATCCAATGGTGGGTTGTGTGATAACTCGTGACGATGAAATTATTGCTCAAGACTTTCATCGTCAGTATGGTGAAGGTCATGCTGAGATTAATGCTCTTGAGCAAATTAATCACGAAGCTAATAACACTTCGCTCTACGTAACTCTTGAGCCATGCTCTCATCACGGTAAAACACCTCCCTGTGCAGATGCACTAATTAAAGCTGGAGTTAAGAAAGTTATTATTGCAATGCTTGACCCTAACCCTTTAGTATCTGGAAGGGGAGTTAAAATACTACAAGATGCCAACATTCAAGTTGAAGTTGGTTTGCTTGAAGATGAAGCAAGTGAGCTCAATCGAGGATTTGTTAAAAGGATGCGAACCGGTATGCCATTTGTCACTTCAAAGATTGCTATGAGTCTAGATGGTAGAACAGCAATGAAAAATGGTGAGAGTAAATGGATTACTTCAGACGCTGCTAGAAAAGATGTGCATAAACTTCGCAGTGAAAATCAAGCAATCATGACTGGATCAGGCACTATCATAAATGATAACCCGATGATGACAGTGAGGCTTAATGAGATAGATTCAAATCCGCTAAGAGTAGTTATTGACAGTAATAATCTCATTACTGATAAGTCACTTAATATTTTTTCATCTAATGCGGATACACTTGTACTTAATAGTGATAATTCAAAAACTCTTTCAAATGGAAAGTTAGATTTACAATCAGCCCTTACAAAGCTTGGAGAGATGGGAGTCAATAACTTACTCCTTGAAGCTGGAAGTGGTCTCAACGGTGCAATGTTAGAGGCAGGTCTAGTTGATGAGTTTATCATTTATACTGCACCATTGATTCTTGGAAATGATGCCAGACCAATGATTGATATTCCACTAAAGACAATGTCTGAAAAAATAAAATTGAGTATTATTGACATTAGACATGTTGGGACTGATATCAAAATTAGAGCTATCCTTAAATGAATACGCTAACAAATAAACGAGTTTTGTTAGGAGTTAGTGGCTCAATTGCAGCTTACAAGTCTCCAGATATTGTTAGGCGCCTGCAGGATTTAGGTGCTGAAGTTAGGGTAGTCATAACCAGTGGTGGAAGGGAATTTGTTAGCGAAAGATCGCTACAAACAATTTCAAAAAATAAAGTTCATGACAACCTTTGGGATAAAGATGCTGAACTTTCTATGGGCCATATAGAGTTAGCAAAATGGGCAGATGTAGTAATCATTGCTCCAGCCTCTGCAAACACTATAGCTAAGCTTTGCCATGGTAAAGCGGATGACTTACTCTCTACTGTAATACTTGCAACAAGCGCCACTGTGATGATAGCGCCATCAATGAATCAACAGATGTATGCATCACTTGCAATGAAAGAAAACCTTCAATTACTCAAAAGTCGTAACGTAATTATCATAGAGCCAGGTTTTGGCGAGCAGGCTTGTGGTGATGTTGGAGAAGGAAGACTAGCTGAGCCGATTGATATTGCACAGCAAGCTGCAGAACTTTTTTTGAGTAACTCACTAAGTGGTAAAAAAGTTTTAATAACAATAGGTGGCACTATTGAAGCAATAGATCCAGTTAGATTCATATCTAATCATAGTAGTGGAAAAATGGGTATGTCACTAGCTCATGCCTGTATTCAGGCTGGTGCAAAAACAACACTGGTAGTTGGCTCAATTTCTATTGATGTTGAAAGGAGAGCTGAAACTATTTTTGTAACTAGTGCAAGTGAAATGTATGACGCAGTAATGAATAACATTACTAGCCAAGACCTATTTATTAGCTGCGCTGCAGTGGCAGACTATAGACCTTCAAAAGTAAGCCTTAATAAAATAAAAAAAACAAGTAATATAAAATCAATTCAACTTACAGAAAACAAAGATATTCTAGCTAGTGTCTGTAAATTAAAAGACAAACCAATCTGTATCGGTTTTGCAGCAGAAACTGAAAATTTAATTGCTAATGCGAAACAGAAATTAAAAAATAAGAAGTGTGATGCTATTATTTTAAATGACATTTCAAATAGTGAGATTGGTCTTAAGTCTGATGAAAACGAAGTTCACTTTATATCTGAAAAGAATTCTGAAAAAATAGATAAAAATAGCAAGCAAATTATTGCTGAAATTATCATTAATAAAATTGCTAAATATTTTTTCTAATTGTCAAAAATGCCTATAAATCAAGGCTTAATGGACTTACTCACAAAACTGTGGATAACTCTGGTGATATCTCTTAATAATGCCATAAATCATGCGCTAGACTAGCAAATTCTATGGTTTTGGTTAATAAATAATCATAACCATTTTTTACATATAAATCAATGGCTTATGTTTTTATAGATTTGTGAATATATTTCAACTATGTCATGAATACTAGTTAATTGTCAGATAGCGGATAACTTTTATAGATTTCCCTTTTAAATAGGGCTTTTCAGGGCAAATATGATTTTTTATTAAAATTCCAATTGAACTACATTTAGATTTTAATATTAAATACAAATAGATAAAATAAATTGGTATTAATGTAAGTTTATTTTCTTAATATTAAATAGAAATAGATAAATTAAATTGGTATTAATATAAGTTTATTTTCTTTAACTTATAACTGTTATTAACCGCTTAATACAGCTATTTGTCTAAGAATTATATTTTAACTAATACTGAATTTTGTATTTTCCAGGGCCAAGATTCTTCTCGATTGTATCTAAGAGTTCTCTATTAAGTGAGACATTGTATTCTTTTGTGAGAGGAATTTTTCCTGAAGTATTATTAGATTGATATTCAATAATTACTGGACATTTTCCATGAAACTCTTGAAGTAAATTGCATAGTTCTACATACGCATTTTTATCTTCTTCACTTAATTTTATCTTGAGATATTTAGCATATTTCAACTGCACCTTATCAACTGGGTCTATTCGATCAACTACTATCTGCCATTGTTCTCTAAAATCCTTATTTACTTTGCCTGAAATAACAACGACTTCGTCTAGAACAATTTGATCACTATTTACCCCAAGAGCTTGTGAAAAAACTGCTGCATTAACTTTCTTTTCACCATCTTCAATTGTTAAACTTGCCATCTGCCCTTTTCGAGTATTACGATAGTTAATATCAGAGATCAAAGATAGAATGCGTACTTCTCTATTATTTCGAAAAACAAGATCCTTTGGCAAAGTGCAAACTATTGACTTTAAATCACCCTTATACCAATCTGTAGGATGTCGGTTAAGGTAATAACCCATGACATTTTTCTCAAACATCAGTATTTGCTTAAACGATAAGTAGGAACCTTTTTTATACATTTTCTCGTATTCAGTATGGCTGTCAACTTCTGAAAAAAGACTACTTTGACCTTTTGATAAATCATTTTGTCTCTGCTCAGCCTGACTCCTAGCGCCTGGATAAGTGGCAATAAGGGTAGCCCTTTTTATGCCAAAAATATCAAATGCACCAGCATATATAAGGGCCTCTAATGCTCGTCGATTTAGATTCCTCTTTTCTATTCGCAAACAAAAATCAAAAATATCAGAATAATCTCCATTCTTCTCACGCTGTAAAACTATTTCTCTCACTAAGGCTTCACCAACTCCCTTTATAGCACCTAGCCCATATACTATTGTCGTGTTGTCTGTAATACTAAACTCATATTCAGATTGATTTATGTCTGGTGCAATAAATATAACTCCTTTCTTCTTAGATTCTCCAACTGTAAATGCAATCCTATCCGTATCATCCATCACAGAAGACAATACTGCAGCCATAAAGGGAGCCGGAAAGTGGGCTTTAAGCCAAGCAGTTTGATAAGAAATATACGCATAAGCAACTGAGTGAGACTTATTAAAGCCATATCCTGAAAACTTATCAATAAGATCAAAAATTTCATTTGCCTTATCTTTTTCAATATTTTTTTTAGAGGCTCCTTTTACAAACACTTCTCTCTGTTCTGCCATTTCTTCAGTTTTTTTCTTACCCATTGCTCTTCGCAATATATCTGCCCCACCCAAAGAATAGCCTGCCATAACTTGCGCAGACTTCATAACTTGTTCTTGATAAATAAATACACCATTTGTTGGTTTCAAAATTTCTTCTAGTATTTCATGCGGATATCGGACTCTAGCACCATGCTTAACTTGAATATAATCATCTACCATTCCTGACTCTAATGGACCAGGTCTATATAAAGCCAACATAGCAACAATATCTTCAAAACAATCAGCCTTAAGTTTTTTTAAGTAGCCTCGCATACCATCAGATTCAAGCTGAAAAACTCCAGTAGTATCACAATCTTGGAGTAATTTATATACCTTTGGATCATCTAAGGAAAGCTTATCAATATCTATCAAGCCATCACTTAATCCTTTTTTTGCAATAATTTTTACAGCCTTATCTATAACAGTTAGATTTGACAAACCAAGAAAGTCAAATTTAACAAGGCCTACAGCCTCAACATCATCTTTATCAAACTGCGACACTACTACATCTGACTCATCAGAACCTTTATAGATTGGGCAAAAATCACTGATCTTACTAGGTGCTATAACCACACCACCAGCATGCGTTCCAACATTTCTAATCAATCCTTCTAAATCTTGAGATAAATCAATAAGTGTGGAGACACTTTCTTCAGAGTCATAGCGTGATTTAAGCTCTGAAGAGTCCTCTAACGCTTTACTTAAGGTCATTTTTAATTCGTTAGGTATCATCTTAGAAATCTGATCACTAAAACCATATGGATGCCCTAATACTCTCCCTACATCTCTAACAACCCCCTTTGCTGCCATGGTGCCATAAGTAATAATTTGTGAAACTTTATCAGATCCATACTTGCTAGCAACATATGCAATAACCTCATCTCGACGATCAGTACAAAAATCAATATCAAAATCAGGCATGGAGATACGTTCAGGATTAAGAAAACGCTCAAACAAAAGATCATGCTCAATAGGATCAACATTTGTAATAGAAAGTGCCCAGGCAACTAGAGATCCAGCCCCTGAACCTCTTCCTGGACCAACAGGGATACCATTCTCTTTAGCCCACCTTATAAAATCCGAAACAATTAAAAAATACCCCGGATAGTCCATCTCTAGAATCACAGACAACTCAAAATTTAATCGCTCATAATAAATCTCTTCGTTAACACTGATTCCTTTAAGCCTCTCTTGAAGGCCTGACATTGACTCTTCATGAAAAAATTCAGAAATTGATTTTCCTTTTGGTGTTGGAAAAACTGGAAGATAATTCTTCTCAAATAATTCAAAATGCAAGTTACATCGCTTTGATAATTCAACAGTATTTTTTAAAATATTGGGGAAGTCAGAAAATAAATCTGACATTTCACTAGGAGTTTTTAAATACTGAGTTTCACTGAAATTTTTAAGTCTTCGAGCATCATCTAAAAGACCACCTTGGGCAATACAAATTCTAGCTTCATGGGCTTCATAATCATTTTTTTTCAAAAACTGTACATCATTAGTTGCTACTACTGGAATTTCTAATTGCAATCCAAGTTCTATAGTGAGATTAAGTAAATTCTCATCTAGAGACCTATTAGTTCTTTGAACTGAAATATAGTACCGATCATTAAAAATAGATTTCCAACCAATGGCTTTTTTTTCTGCAAGACTATGCTCATTAGATAAAAGTAGTTGTGCGATATCAGAGCTCACTGCAGTTGCGACCATAATTAAACCTTTCTGGTGTGAGATGAGTTGCTCTTCAGTAACGCTTACACTTGAAATTCCCTGCTCATTTAAGTAAGCTTTAGATATAAGTTCAGAGAGATTGAGGTAGCCTTCATGGTTTTGGCATAATAACAAGACATCATAATTACCCAATTCAAAAGTTACTGTTATTTTCGCTCCAATAATAGGCTTGATGCCAGCTGAAATTGCCTTTTGATAGAATTTTATTGCTGAAAAAAGACTCATATCATCTGTCAAGGCAATGCTAGTCATTCCTGCCTCTTGGACACTTTCAATAAGTTTTGATACACGAATCAAACTATTCTTTACAGAATACTCACTTTGACATTGGAGATGAACAAAATCTGATGCGCCCATTTATAGGAAAATTATATGAAGAATAACTCTTTATTTTACAAACAAATTTATATCCATCTTAGGGCATTTTATAAATTTAAAAGCCTAATACTAAACCACATAAATCAGATTTAAATTTAATTATATATTTTGCGCCGCCCTGATTAAGGCTTGAGCTTTATCCATAGTTTCTTGCCACTCCATTTCAGGTAATGAGTCATAAACTATACCTGCTCCTGCTTGTATATAAAGGACTTCATCTTTAATTACTGCTGTTCTAATTGCTATTGCTAGGTCCATTCCACCATGCCAAGATAAATTTCCAATAGCACCAGAATAAATATTACGCTTCAAGCTTTCAACTTCATTAATTATTTCCATAGCCCTTACTTTGGGTGCGCCACTCAAAGTGCCCGCTGGAAAAGTAGCTTTTAATACATCGATAGAACTCATGCCATCTTTTAATTCACACTCAACGTTTGAAACAATATGCATAACATGAGAGTATCTCTCAATAAACATTTTATCAGTAAGGGTCACACTTCCTGTTTTTGCAATTCGGCCTAAATCATTACGACCCAAATCAATTAACATTAAATGTTCTGCAATTTCTTTCTCATCAGTCAAAAGATCCTTTTCAAGCTGCAAGTCCTTTTTAGTTGTTTTACCTCTTGAGCGTGTACCAGCTAATGGTCTTATAGTTGCAATATTATTATTATCTACGCGAGTTAAAATTTCGGGTGAAGAGCCAACTATTGAAAATTCATCTAGATTAAGAAAATACATATATGGCGATGGGTTCAGTATTCTTAACTGACGATAAAGCTCTATTGGTTTGGCTTTAAAGGAGCAGCTTAAGCGCTGTGAGGGAACAACCTGCATAACGTCACCTGCAATAATATATTTCTGTACATTATCAACAGCTTTTAAAAAATCTTTCCTACCAAAACTTGAAACAAAGTCTTTCCTACCAAAACTTGAGACAAAGTCTTTAGCTTTTATATTTTCAGAAGGAGCAGGTAAATGATTAAATGATTTCTTAATATTTTCCTCAATCAAGCTAAGTTTTGAAATAGCGTCTTCGTAAGATTCAACATTAGGATTAATGTGAGTAATTATGTGGACTTTACTTGATAAATTATCAACAACTAAAAGGTCGTTAGAAACCATTAATAAAATATCAGGGACGTTTAATTCATCAGTTTTATTTATATCTGACAATTTTGGCTCTATATAACGAATAATTTCATAACCAAAATAACCCACCAAGCCTCCATTAAAATCTGGCAAGCTTTCCAACTTCGGAACTTTGAATTTTTTTTGGTAATCTTCAATCCAGTCTAGTGGATCTTCGACATCATATTGCTCCAATAACTCACCATTTTTTTCAATAAAAATTTGATAGTCATAAACTTTAATAACTGTCTCTGCTGAGAGTCCAATAAATGAGTATCGCCCCCATTTTTCCCCGCCTTGAACTGACTCTAGAAAATAACTATATGGATTATTGGCTAACTTAAGATACAATGCTAAAGCAGTATCAGTATCCACAACAACCTCTCTTGAAAAAGGAATGTGGTTATAACCTTGCTCAATGAGATTGGTGAACTGTGAGTTTTTCATGGGTATATTTTATCATTACACAGATAATGATAGTTTTGGATTAATCTTCCAAACCATTATTCTTATATTAATGAATAATTGAGTTAGCTCTATTAATTATTAAACCTTAGGCTTCTCAAATCATAACTAATTTGAGAAGCCCTTTTGTATCATTTAGATCTTATTCTTCAGCTTCAGCTTCAGCTTCACTAAGTTGAGCAGATAACTCTTGCTCTGCCTCGCTTGGTTGCATTAAGATTTCTCGACTTCTTCTTTTTTCTTGATGATGGGTAAATCCAGTACCTGCAGGTATCAAACGCCCTACAATTACATTCTCTTTAAGGCCTCGAAGATTATCAACTCTACCAGTAATTGAGGCTTCAGTTAGAACCCTAGTGGTTTCTTGGAATGATGCAGCAGAAATAAATGACTCAGTTGATAATGATGCTTTAGTAATACCCATCAATAATCTCTGGTATTCAATAACTGACTTACCCTGAACATTAAGTTGCTTATTTTTCTCAATAACATGAGCATATTCTGCAGTTTCACCATTAACGTATTTAGAATCTCCACAATCTAAAATTTCAACTTTTCTTAGCATCTGTTTTACAACTACTTCGATGTGCTTATCAGATATTTTAACTCCCTGAAGGCGATAAACATTCTGAACTTCTTTAACAATATAGTTTGACAAAGCCTCAACACCCAATAAACGCAGGATATCATGAGGATTTGAGGAACCATCAGAAATAACATCACCTTTCTCAACAGTTTCACCATCAAATACATTAATAGCTCGCCATTGATGAATCATCATTTCAGTGACCTCACCATCTTCACTTGTAATAAGTAAACGAACCTTTGATTTTGTTGGAGCACCAAGACTTATAATTCCAGAACACTCTGCAAGAATTGCATGGTCTTTGGCTTTGCGAGCCTCAAACAAATCAGCAACTCGAGGCAAACCACCAGTGATATCACTTGTTTTAGAAACCGCTTTTGGTATTTTAGCAAGTATTTCACCAGCAGCGATTAACTGGCCATCTTCCAAGTTAATTTTTACTCCTGAAGGTAAGTAATGAGTTGACAGTACAAGTTTTTTATCTTTTTTGTCAACTAGCTTAATCATTGGTTTCATATCCTTAGCGGCTGAAGTTCTTTCTGCTTCTTCAATCATTTCAAAGAAATTTAAGCCTGTTAAAGGATCAGAATTTTTTAATACCGTTAACCCTTCAACAAAATCAATAAAAGACACGCGGCCAGAATTTTCAGCAATAATAGGATGAGTATGTGGGTCCCAGTCCGCAATCTTATCTTTAGCTTTAACTTCGCCACCATCTTTAAAGTGAACAACTGCACCATAAGGTAATTTATACCTCTCTTTTACTTGACCTAATTCATTTCTAATAGATGCCTCAGAAGACCTTGAAATAACTACAAAGTCTCCATTAGAGTTAGTTATAGATTTCATATTTTCAAAGTGTACAATACCATCTGTATTAATATTAATACTATTGACAGCTGTAGATGAACTAGCAGCACCACCAATATGGAATGTACGCATCGTTAACTGAGTTCCTGGCTCACCAATTGACTGTGCAGCGATTACTCCAACTGCCTCACCAACACCAATTTTATGACCTCTTGCCATATCATTACCATAGCAGGATGCACAAACGCCATATGAAAGTTCACAAGTAATAGCTGATCGTACTTTGATCAATTCAACTCCTAGTTCATTGATCTGATCAGAATCAGACAAAGTTATTAAATGATCTTTTTCTAAAAGAATTTCTTTAGAATTTGGTAATAAGACATCTTCGGCTAGAATTCTACCCAGCACTGCAGTGCCCAATGTTTGAACAACATTACCGCCATCAATAACAGCCTTCATAACTAAGCCATTTTGAGTGCCACAATCCTCTTCTGTGATTACTAAATCTTGACCGACATCAACAAGACGACGAGTTAAGTAGCCTGAATTAGCAGTCTTTAATGCAGTATCAGCCAAACCTTTTCGAGCTCCATGCGTTGAAATAAAGTATTGCATATTATTGAGACCTTCCCGGAAATTACTTGTGATTGGAGTCTCAATAATAGAACCATCTGGTTTAGCCATTAGCCCGCGCATACCTGCTAATTGACGAATTTGCGCTGGCGAACCTCTAGCGCCAGAATCTGCCATCATATAGATTGAGTTAAATGATGGTTTTTTCTCAGTATTGCCATCTGCATCAGTCACATTGTCATAACCTACTTTATCCATCATGGCTTTTGCAACTTCTTCAGAAGTACGTGACCAGATATCAATGACTTTATTGTAGCGTTCACCATTAGTTACAATTCCAGAAGCAAATTGCTGCTGTACATCTTTAACTTGTGTATTAGCCTTATCAATCATGGCCGTTTTCTCATTAGGTATGATCATATCATTTGAGCAAAAAGAAATACCCGATTTAGTTGAATATTCAAAACCCATATACATCATTTGATCAGCAAAAATAACTGTTTCTTTGAGTTCCTGAGAACGGTAGCAAACATGAATTAAATTCGAAACTACTTTTTTTGATAACGCTTCGTTGATTAGATCAAAATTCAAGCCTTTAGGCAAAATTCTAGAAAATATTGCTCGACCAACAGTCGTGTCAACTATGCGAGAGTTACTAGGCATGAATCCAGATTCTGTTTTAGAAAAATCTTGTACTCTTAATTTAACTTTTGCATGAAGACTAACTAAATCTTCACCATAAGCAGTAAGGGCTTCATTAGTATTTGCAAAAATCATACCTTCACCTTTCTGATTCACCATTTCTCTGGTCATATAATAAAGGCCTAATATTACGTCTTGAGAAGGAATAATAATTGGATCACCACTAGCCAAATGAAGAATATTATTTGATGCCAACATTAAGGTTCTCGCCTCTAACTGAGCTTCTTCTGAAAGTGGAACATGAACTGCCATCTGGTCACCATCAAAGTCTGCATTAAATGCAGTACATACAAGGGGGTGAAGTTGAATTGCCTTACCTTCTATTAAGAGCGGCTCAAACGCTTGAATACCAAGTCGGTGAAGGGTCGGTGCACGATTTAAAAGAACAGGATGCTGGTGAACAACCCTTTCAAGGATATCCCATACTTCAGGAATTTCACTTTCAACCATTTTCTTAGCAGCCTTAATTGTTGAAGCTAAGCCATTAGCCTGAAGACGATTATAAATAAATGGCTTAAAAAGCTCTAGCGCCATCTTTTTTGGCAATCCACATTGGTGAAGCTTTAGATATGGACCACAAACAATTACTGAGCGACCCGAATAATCTACCCTCTTTCCTAATAAATTTTGACGAAAACGTCCTTGCTTACCCTTAATCATATCTGCAATTGACTTAAGTGGGCGTCTATTATTACCCATAACTGCACGTCCTCGTCGACCGTTATCAATTAATGAATCAACAGCCTCTTGAAGCATACGCTTTTCATTACGAACAATAATCTCAGGTGCATCAAGCTCTAATAGTCTTGCAAGTCGATTATTTCTATTGATCACTCGGCGATACAAATCATTTAAATCAGAGGTTGCAAAACGACCGCCATCTAATGGAACTAATGGTCTTAGATCAGGCGGAAGAATAGGTAATACATTTAATACCATCCATTCAGGCTTGTTACCTGATTTAATTAATGAATCAACCAACTTTAGACGCTTATTAATTTTCTTAAGTTTAGTTTGTGATTTTGTAGTAAGTGCTTCCTCACGTAAATTTGCAGCCTCTTTTTCAAGTTGCATTTCAGAAAGTACGTCTTGAATAGCTTCTGCCCCCATTTTGGCAACAAACTCATCATCGCCATATTCATCCAAAGCATCAAAATACATTTCTTCTGTAAGGAGTTGTTTTTTAATTAAAGGGGTATTACCTGAATCTGTTACTAAAAAAGCCTCAAAATAAAGAACTCTCTCAATATCTTTTAATGTCATATCCATTAACAAGCCCAGCCTTGAAGGGAGTGACTTCAAATACCAAATATGAGCAACTGGGGCAGCAAGATCAATGTGGCCCATTCTTTCTCGCCTTACTTTAGAAAGGGTGACTTCTACACCACACTTTTCACATACCACATTGCGAAACTTCATTCGCTTATATTTACCACATAAACACTCAAAGTCTTTCATAGGACCAAAAATTTTTGCACAAAACAAACCCTCTCTTTCAGGTTTGAAGGTTCTATAGTTGATAGTTTCAGGTTTTTTAACTTCACCAAAAGACCATGAACGAATTTTTTCAGGAGACGCTAAACCAACTCTAATTGCATCAAAATCTTGGTCTTTATTTTGCTGTTTTAAAATTTGTAATAAATCTTTCAAAGGATTCTCCTTATTTAATTTTGTTCAAGTTCAACATCAATACCCAGTGCACGAATTTCTTTCACCAGAACATTAAACGATTCTGGCATTACCGACTCGGTTCGATACTCACCGTCAACTATATTTTTATACATTTTTGCTCTACCGGTAACATCATCAGATTTAACAGTTAACATTTCACGAAGCGTATAAGCCGCACCATATGCCTCAAGTGCCCAAACTTCCATTTCACCAAATCTTTGTCCACCAAACTGAGCTTTACCGCTAAGTGGCTGTTGAGTTACTAATGAATATGGTCCAGTCGAACGAGCATGCATCTTATCATCCACTAAGTGATTGAGCTTAAGCATATGCATATATCCTACAGTTATATCACGATCAAAAGTATCGCCAGTTCGTCCATCATATAATTGTATTTGACCACTCTCAGGTAAATCAGCCATCTTAAGTAATAACTTAATATCTTCTTCTTTAATACCATCAAATACTGGTGTAGCCATTGGCACACCTGAACGAAGATTATTTGCTAACTCAAGTATTTCATCATCACTGAAAGACTTTATATCTTCTGTCTTTCCATAACTGTTATAGATAGTATCAAGCATTGAACGTATTTTTTTAATAGTATCTTTTCGATGCTCATCAAGTAAGTTACCTATCTTATAACCTAGGCCTTTAGCAGCCCAGCCTAAATGAACCTCTAATACCTGTCCAACATTCATACGCGATGGAACGCCAAGTGGATTAAGAACTACATCTACCGGGGTACCATCTACTAAGTGTGGCATGTCTTCTACAGGAGACACACGAGAAATAACACCTTTGTTTCCATGGCGTCCAGCCATCTTATCGCCAACCTGCAGCGTTTTTCTTGTAGCCACATAAACTTTGACCATCTTCTGAACACCTGGTGGTAATTCAGCGCCTTCTTGAATTTTTGCTCTTTCCACTTCAAAGAAAAGTTCAAATTCTTCCTGCTTGGCTTTAGATTGTTTAACCAATACAGCAACTTCCTTATTAATAACAGCATCTTTAACTTTCAATTTTGCTATTTCACTATGTTCAAGTGTTTTTAGATTTGTAGAGCTAAGCTTGTCACCACTTTTTATGCTACCAATATTACTGCTAGAAGTATTACCAGAAAGTTTTAAGCGAATACGGCGAAAGATATCACCATCAATAATACCAAACTCATCATCGATATCTTTTTTAATATTCTCTATTCGTTCTTCATCAATCACAAGTGCGCGTGAGTCTTTTTCAACCCTATCTTTAGTGAAGATTTGAACATCGATTACAACTCCTGATTTTGAAGCTCCCATTCTGAGAGAGGTGTCTTTTACATTGTTAGCTTTTTCTCCGAAAATAGCTCGTAATAACTTTTCTTCAGGAGAAAGAACTGTCTCACTTTTAGGTGTGACTTTTCCAACTAAAATATCTCCACCTTTGACTCGTGCTCCTACATAAACAATACCAACATCATCTAACTTTGAGAGAGCTGATTCACTTACATTTGGAATATCTGCAGTAACCTCTTCAGTTCCAAGTTTTGTGTCTCTTGCATAGGCCGTTAATTCTTCAATATGAATCGAAGTGTAGCGATCTTCCTGAACAACCTTTTCTGATATTAATATAGAATCTTCAAAGTTATAACCGTTCCAAGGCATAAAAGCAATCATCATATTTTGACCTAGAGCAAGCTCCCCTAAGTCAGTCGATGGACCATCGGCAAGAACATCGCCTGCAGCAATCTTATCACCAGGTTGAACAAGTGGTTTTTGATTAATACAAGTATTTTGATTTGAACGAGAGTACTTGATTAGACTATAAATATCAACACCAAGTTCTCCAGCCTTTGCTTGTTTAGCATCAACTCGAATTACAATTCTAGATGCATCAACTGTCTCAACAACTCCATCATGATCTGCAACAACACAGACACGCGAATCCGTTGCAACAACGCGTTCAATACCTGTTCCAACCAGTGGCTTTTCAGCACGAAGTACTGGCACAGCTTGGCGCTGCATGTTTGAGCCCATTAATGCACGGTTGGCATCATCATGTTCTAGGAAAGGAATAAGCGAAGCAGCTACAGATGATATCTGCTTAGAATCAATATCAATAAGTGTAACTTCAGATTTATCTACTAGAACGAATTCATTTTTATGTCTTCCAGACACTAGATCATCAACTAAATAGCCTTTACTATCAACTGTAGAATTTGCAGTAGCAATTGTATGATTTATTTCATCAATTGCAGATACATAGATAATCTCTTTAGTCACAAGTCCATTCTTAACAACTTGATATGGGGTCTCTAAAAAACCATAATCATTTGTTCTAGCATATACCGCTAAAGTATTTATTAAACCAATATTTGGACCTTCTGGAGTCTCAATAGGACATAAGCGCCCATAATGAGATGGATGAACATCACGAACCTCAAAACCCGCACGTTCACGAGTTAATCCACCTGGACCTAATGCTGAAATACGACGTTTATGCGTCACACCAGACAAAGGATTTACTTGATCCATAAACTGAGATAACTGAGATGAACCAAAAAATTCCCTGACAGCAGCAGAAACTGGCTTAGAGTTAATTAAATCCTGTGGTGTTAGCTCATCAGTTTCAGCAAGATTCAATCCTTCTTTAACTGCTTTTTCGACTCTAATAAGACCAATTCTAAATTGGTTTTCAATCATCTCACCAATAGCTCTTACGCGTCTATTAGCTAAAGTATCAACATCATCTACAACATCATGTCCATTTTTAATATCAATTAATTTCTTAATCACATTAATAATATCATCATGGGTTAAAACATGCTCGCCCGCTTCTGAAGCCATTCCAAGACGCCTATTTAGCTTCATTCGGCCAACTCGAGAAAGATCATATCGATCGTTATTAAAGAACAAATTTGAAAACAGAGTGTTAACTGCATCTTCTGTTGCTGGTTCGCCTGGTCTCATAACATGGTAAATTGACATACGAGCTTCAATTTCTGTTTGCAGCTCATCAAGACGCAAAGTATCTGAAATATAGATACCATTTTCAGCATCATTGATAAAAATAATATTGAGTTTTTTAATCTTTGCTGTGATTAAAACTTCAATTAATTCTTCAGTTATCAAAGAATTCGCATTTAATAAAATTTCTCCTGTATCAGTATCAACAACATCAGCAGAGACAACTTTACCTAAAAGATATTCAATTGGAACATTAAGAGAGTCAACTTTAGCAGCGTCGAGAATTTTGACATGCCTAGCAGTAATTCGACGCCCTTTTTCAACAACAATATCTTTGCCTATTTTTATATCAAATTCAGCTATTATGCCTTTTAGGCGTTCAGCCTTAACTGCCAATTCGCACGACTTAGACTTTAGTTTGACAACAATATGATCAAAGAATGTGTCAATAATTTCATTTGTTGACATACCCATTGAGCGAAGCAAAGTAGTCACAGGGAGTTTTCTTCTTCTATCGATTCTAACAAATAAATGCTCATGATGATCAAATTCAAAATCTAGCCATGAACCACGGTAAGGAATAATTCGAGAAGAAAATAGTATTTTTCCAGATGAGTGTGTCTTTCCCTTATCATGCTCAAATATAACTCCTGGCGACCGATGAAGCTGTGAAACTACAACACGTTCTGTACCATTAATAACAAATGTACCAGTATCTGTCATCAATGGAAGTTGTCCTAGATAGACACTTTCTTCGATAATCTGTTTTTCTCGACGTTTTTTCTTTAAAGTGGATCCATTTTTATCAAATAACACTAAGTTAAGTTTAACTTGAAGTGTTGCAGCATAAGTAACCCCACGAAGCTTACACTCTTTAACATTATATTTTGGCTCTTGAAGCTCATAATCTACATACTCAATTTCAGCATAACCATTGAGAGCTGTGATTGGAAATACAGATTTAAAAACAGAATGAAGACCAATATCTTTCTTTTCAGTAACTCCTTCTTGAATAAAAGAATTAAATGAATTAATCTGAATAGATAATAAATCTGGCTCTTTAAGAATCGATTCTCTTGTTCCAAAATTATTTCTGATACGTTTTTTTTCTGTAAATGAGTAAGTCATGAATGCCCCGTATTAATCAATAAATTGTTTTCAAAATTACTTCTAAATAAAAACACCAAAATCCCCTTCAGGGGATTTTGGTTTATAGCATCGAACAAATTACTTAAG
>OCVR010001289.1_pt1 | contig 20274 bp, 20 predicted proteins | sample 1539091 | NCBI WGS metagenome assembly OCVR01 (sample SAMEA3355530, study PRJEB22509) | marine metagenome | biome: marine; feature: coastal ocean; material: water | place: USA | collected 2010-08-07 | depth 16 m | reverse complement strand
ACTGTAATTCAAAAATCTCGTTCATTATTTACTCCTTGGGTTAAATAGCTTCAGGTCCGGTCTCACCGGTTCGAATGCGAATTGCGTCATCAAGAGGGCTGATGAAAATTTTGCCATCACCAATTTTCCCGGTGGCTGCAGCCTTGGTAATTGCCTCTACCGCGCTTTCAACCATTTCGCCAGTAAGCGCCACTTCAACTTTAACTTTTGGTAGAAAATCAACTACGTACTCAGCGCCACGGTATAACTCGGTATGACCCTTTTGACGACCAAATCCTTTAACTTCGGTCACTGTCACACCTGAAACCCCGAGTTCCCCTAAGGCCTCACGCACCTCGTCCAGCTTGAACGGTTTAACAATTGCGGTTATCAGTTTCATTTTTTCCTCCGAATGGGTGGCTAGGGCCACCCATAATGATTAACAGGTTAATGTTCTCTAGAATTTACAGTGCCTTTGAAACAGTCAGAACAAATTCGTTATCCGCATAATAATCTTCGCTTGACTCAGAAGTGGAGATCCAGCTCAGGTCAAAGCCAAGACCAATGGCCTCTGTGCTAAGGGACAACGAATAGTCCTCATAGTCGCCCGCATCTGCACGAGTTGCTCCATAGTGCACGCCCAAACTAAACTGTTCGTTTAGCGCCATTCCGTAGTCAGCATAAAAATAGTCATAATTACCTGAACTACCATACCAATCGCTAGACGTAGCGAAGCCAATAGTCACATCAGAAAAGGAAACGCTACCGTAAACTTCCTCAAAGTCCCACTGACTATCATTTGGGTAGCCATACATCATGTAGCCAAGGTCGTAGCTAACGCTTTCAGAGATAGAACCACCATATCCTGCAAAGTAATCGAGCTCTAAACCGCCAGTAGAAGTGAAGTCATCTACGGAAGAGCCCCAAGTGCCGATGTAGAATCCACTGTCAAAGGCAACGTCAAACCCGCCAGAAAGAGCCTCACCGAGTGATTGATCAAATCCGCGGAAAAAATAATCTGATCCAATAGTGACGTTTCCTGATACTTCAGCAGTCATTCCTGTAGCAGCAGTCATCATTGTTACAGCACATATTGCAGTTTTTATTGCTTTCATTTGTTCATCTCCAAGATAGTTATGTCATTAAAAAAATAAAGGATTTAGCGTTAATATTCCTATAAGTATTTGTAACTATGCATATTGCGTGCCAACTACTAAAACTCTACGTCGACCGCAATTTGACACGATCAAAAAGACTTATTGTGCTATTTTGGTGCGAAAATTTATTTTAGGGTGATTCTCTGCGCACCAGAATGGATAAAATAAGGCACTTAAAACCATGGGGTTTAGAGCGAAATAAGCTGACAGAAACCCTCAAACACTGAATAATGAGCCTTTAAGCGGAGCAGCCCAATGAACGCAGACGACCTTTACAACCAATTTCAAAAAAATGTTGCCGATGCCCTATCGGGTGCGCAGTCGATTAGCGGAGAATTACAACAGTTACTCCGCGCCGCAATGACCAAGACTATCGCCGGGTTGGATATAGTGTCGCGAGACGAATTTGATGCACAACAGGCAGTTCTGTTGCGCTCCCGAGAGAAAATTGATGCTCTTGAACAACAACTCACTGAACTAGAAATACTGCTAACCACACAAGAAAAATAGATTAACGTGATCGCTAGGGAATACAAGCTATCTACTCGAGAGTTTTACCGCGTGCTAAAAGCTGCAATAAGCCTTGCAGACCTTGAGAAAACTAGCTATCCAGAATTATCTCATTATCAAGAAGCACTGAGCTATCGCCCAACCATGGATAAACGCACTGGTAATTAATTTTCGACAATCCTGTCCGGTAAGGTTACTCCGCACTGATGACAGTACTCAGCATCGGGATGATGGCCACTGCGATCACAAACATTACATTGCCTATGGCTGATTTCTGTATGCATCGCGCGCGCAATTTCAGCAGTGAAAATGCCCGTGGGAATAGCGATGATGCTATAACCGGTCAACATTATCATGGTAGACAAAATCTGCCCTAATGACGTTTGAGGTGTGATATCGCCATAGCCAACCGTGGTGATAGTCACAATTGTCCAGTAGATGCTACGAGGAATACTGGTAAAGCCATTGCCTGGACCTTCCACCAAAAACATTAAACTACCAAAGATCACGCTAAGCACCAAAACCACCATAAAGAAAACCAGCACTTTGCGTCGTGCTGCATACATTGAACGCAATAGTAAATTGGCCTCGGAGAGATACCGAACGAGTTTTAGTACTCTGAATATTCGAAGCACCCTCAATAGACGTATCACTAACCAATAACTTGCACCAGGCACAATCAGCGCCAAGTAAGTCGGTACAATAGACAGTAAATCCACCAGCCCATAAAAACTGAACATATAATGCAATGGTTTTGGTGATGTATAGATTCGCAGTAAATATTCGACAGAAAATAGCAGGGTAAAAAACCACTCTAATCGAAACAACCATAGCCCATATTGGCTGTTAACGGACTCGATCGAATCAAGGACAATGGCTAGCACACTAAGTAGAATGACCCAGATCAAGGCTATATCGAATTTCTGCCCCGCGGGCGTATCAGTGCCAAAGATGACCCGATAAGCTCTCTCTCTAAAGGATGCTTCAACCATAATGATTGCCTAGGTACGAATAGATACACACATTGTAGGCAGTAATCTCCAATTAAACTAATTCCTTATTGCCACCTCATGCAATTTCAACAACGATTAGGTGCTTATATTAGTGATCGTTTAGCCTACGAGGGAATGTTATTATTACATCTGTGTCTTGATACCCATTAAATCTAACTGCTAATGATTTCGGAAACCCCTCAATGATAAACCAGAGAATGTCCCCCAAAGACTGGTTAATGCTACTGCTACTATCATTCCTATGGGGTGGATCATTCTTTTTCATTGCCGTGGCTGTATCAGAACTACCTCCATTAACCATTGTTACAATGAGAGTTGGTATGGCTTCCATTACACTATGGACCATTCTCATCATCGCTGGGTATGAGATACCTAAATCTCTTAAACTATGGCGATCATTTCTTATTTTGGGGTTACTCAGTAACGCCATCCCCTTCTCTCTTATTGTTTGGGGGCAGACCCACATCACATCTGGCTTAGCCTCAATAATTAATGCAACGACACCTTTATTTACAGTGTTAATCGCTGGTACATTATTAACAGATGAACACATGACACCGGCAAAAATTATTGGTGTCGTCATTGGGTTGTTAGGTGTGATAGTGTTAATCGGACCCTCAACACTAACAGACGTGGGTGCTGACACGACTGCCCAACTCGCCATCATGGCAGCCGCCGTATCCTATGGTTTTGCTACCGTCTACGGCAGGCGATTCAAGACCATGGGCATCAACCCGGTTACCACAGCTGTCGGGCAGGTGACTTGCGCAACCATTATTTTACTGCCTTTAGCGTTTTTCATAGAACGACCTGATCAACTGGCAAATCCAAGCTTAAAGGTTTGGTTGGCGGTTATATCACTGGCTGTTTTTTCAACAGCCTTGGCCTATATTTTATTTTTCCGCATATTAGCCTCTTCAGGCGCTACCAACGTTGTCTTAGTTACATTTTTGGTTCCCATCACCGCCAATCTGCTTGGCTGGCTTGCACTCAATGAAATACTGCATGCTGAATATTTTATTGGCATGGTATTCATCGGCTTAGGACTAGCGGCAATCGATGGACGATTATGGGATAAAGCTAAAATACTGACCAAACGCCATTAACATATAATGGCTTTTTTGATCCATTGAGAAGTGAAGCCATATACAGCTAAACTCTCCCTTTACCATTAAGAGGTTATTGATGAGCCTGCCTGACAATCAAATCAGTATTGAAATTACTCAACCCGGCGGCCCAAACGTTTTACAGCCGGCATCACGTCCAATGCCATCGCATAATGACAATCAAGTACTGATAAAAGTCGCGGCGGCGGGTGTTAACCGACCCGACGTGTTTCAGCGCCTTGGCTTTTATCCTGCGCCCCCTGGCGCATCAGATATTCCTGGTCTTGAGGTATCAGGCACAGTAGTGGCTACAGGCAATGAGGTCACTCGCTGGAAAATAGGGGATCAAGTATGCGCTTTGCTGGCCGGCGGTGGTTATGCTGAGTACGCCTTGGCAGACGCATCCCTATGCCTTCCAATCCCTGAAGGTCTAAGTCTTGAAGATGCCGCAGCACTGCCGGAAACCTGTTTTACAGTCTGGCACAATCTCTTTGAACGAGCACAATTAAAACCCAACGAATGGCTGTTAGTTCACGGTGGATCCAGTGGCATTGGTACCACAGCTATTCAAATGGCCAGCGCAATGGGTATTAAAGTGATCGCCACAGCCGGGTCTGATGAAAAATGTAGAGTTTGCGAAAAGCTAGGTGCGATCAAAGCTATTAACTACCATGAACATAATTTTGTTGGCATCTGTGCCGAACTGACCGATGGTGGTGTTAACGTTGTGCTAGACATGGTTGGTGGTGATTATGTTCAGCAAAATTTTGCCGTCTGCGCGCCAAAAGCACGAATTGTTAACATCGCTTTTTTGCGCGGCTCCAAAGTGGAAATTGATCTCATGCCTCTAATGCTGAAACAGATTGTATTAACCGGTTCAACTCTTAGAGCTCAACCATTGAAAGATAAGAAACGAATTGCTCAGGGTGTTGAAACTCAGGTTTGGCCATTAATTGCAGAGGGGAAATTCAAGTCCGTTGTTAATAATAGATTTCCTCTTTCGCATGCGTCTCAAGCTCATGAGTTAATGGAGTCAAATAAACATATTGGTAAATTACTTCTAATAAGTGAGAGTGATTAATGGCTAACAAAGAGTCGAGATTAGTCTATTCCACTGATGTAGGTCGTGTTCATGAAAGAGAACAACCTCAAGTAACTTTAACGGACGGAATTGTGCGTATTCGGCGAGAAACTAAAGGCCGCAAAGGCAAAGGGGTCACTACTGTTTCAGGAATTGACTTGCCAAAACTAGGCCTGAAGGCCTTAGCCAAACAATTGAAGCAAAAATGCTCCACTGGTGGCACCGTTAAATCAGGGGTTATTGAAGTGCAAGGTGACCACCGTGATTTACTCAAAAAAGAGCTGGAAAAACGCGGACATAATGTCAAGTTAGCAGGAGGCTGATTTTTTGGATATTGACAGTTCTAAAGCAACAACGCTCAAGGTGATGAAACCATTTGGCACATGGCCATCCGATATTAGTGCAGAGATGATCACTCGCGCCGCACCCGGACTCAATCATCTTCAATCCAGTGGAGATGCACTTTTCTGGGTCGAAAGTCGCCCATGGGAAGCCGGCCGCAATGTTATTATGTGTCAGACTCCCGATGGGGTAATTAAAGACCTTTTGCCAGCTCAGTTCAGTTGCAATAGTAAAGTGCATGAGTACGGCGGCATGGCGTACACAGTGGCTAATCAGAAACTCTATTTTGTAAATGCTCTAGATCAACGTATTTATCAACTCGACTTAGGGTCCTCCACCAGCCCCTCACCGATAAGTCCTGAGGGAGCTTTTCACTTTGCCGATATTATTGTCGACACGACAAATCAGCGGTTGATCGCAGTCTGTGAACACCATCTTGATGGGCAAGAGCCAAACAATTACATTGCCGGCATTGCCTTAGATCAAAAACACCCTGAGATTGACGCTTTAGTCACAGGTTCTGACTTTTATGCCTATCCACGTCTTAGCCCTGATAACTCTACGATCTGCTGGATTGAGTGGCAACATCCCAACATGCCTTGGGATAACACGCAGTTATGGCAAGCATCCGTCAGCGGAAATAATCTGACAAATAGATGCCTAGTCGCAGGTGAAAACCAAGATGAAGCTATTTTTCAACCTCAGTGGTCACCTGACAATCTTCTGTATTTTGTGTCCGACAGCGATAACTGGTGGAATATCTGCCGCCTTAGCGAGGGACATCGGGAAACGGTACTGCTAATGGACGCCGAGTTTGCCACACCATTGTGGCAGCTAGGGGCATCAACCTATCATTTTATTGATAACCAAACCATCGGTTGCACATGGACGAAATCTGGCGTTTGGTCTGCCGGATTTATTGATATACCAACACAAACACTTGGCAAGATCGACTCTCACTACAGCAGCATGCATAGCATCTGCACACATCATGGTCATTTATTTATGATGGCTGGTGCTCCGAGACTATCAACGGAATTAATAAGCTTCTCTACCGATAAACAGTTAACGAGGGTTTATGCGCCAGCATCGCTACCGGTAAACGTTAGAGAGCTATCAACGCCAGAATCAGTACTATTTCCCAGCGCCGACAACCAAAGAGTGCATGCCTTCTTTTACCCGCCAACCAACGCCCATTTTCGCGGCAGTGATCAAGAGTTACCCCTAGTCATTGCTATTTGCCATGGCGGACCCACTGGTGCAACAAACAGTAGCTTAAACCTTAAAATACAATATTGGACTAATCGCGGTTTTGCTGTAGTAGACATTAACTACCGAGGCAGCACGGGTTTTGGCCGTCATTATCGTCAAGGTTTAGCGGGTGCCTGGGGGCTAGCCGATGTTGAAGATACGCAGTACGCCATTGGCCATCTTGCAAGCTTAGGAAGAATTGATTCTGAACGCTGTATTATCCGAGGTGGAAGTGCGGGTGGGTACACCGTACTCTCTGCGCTGACCTTTACCGATACTTTTAGGGCTGGAGCTAGCCTGTACGGTATTGGTGACCTTGAAACTCTGGCCACAGATACTCACAAGTTTGAATCTCGCTATTTAGATAGCCTGATAGGCCCTTACCCGGAACGAAAAGACATCTACATTGAAAGATCGCCCATCCATCATATTGAGGGCCTGAACTGCCCAGTGATCTTTTTACAAGGGCTTCAAGATAAGGTTGTTCCACCCAATCAAGCAGAGATGATGGTGGATTCATTACAAAGTAAAGGCATTAAGGTCGCTTATGTAACCTTCGATGATGAGGGCCATGGATTTCGAAAAGCCAATAATATTATTCGCGCCATGGAGGCGGAATTAACCTTTTATCAAGAAGTATTCAACCTTGTCGAGACTATTTAAGCATGTCTCGTTATCGCCCACCCAGACCTAAAAGCTCTCCTTATATAACTGCAGAAGGTGCTGCCAATATGCGAGCTGAGCTTAGGCAACTGTGGAAGGTTGAACGCCCTCAAGTTACCCAGGTGGTTCATGAAGCGGCAAAAAACGGAGATCGCTCTGAAAATGGTGATTATATTTATGGCAAACGACGCCTGCGTGAAATTGATAGCCGCGTACGCTACCTCACTAAAGGTTTAGAAAACGCCCAAATTATTGAAGATAAACCTAGGGACCCATCCAAGGTATTCTTTGCTGCTTGGGTAACCGTCGAAGATGAACAGGGTAATGACCTACCCCAGACTTTTAGACTGGTGGGCTCTGACGAAATCGGCCCTTCCCGTCATTGGATTAGCATCGATTCACCTATGGCTCAGGCACTAGTCGGAAAAAGTTTGAATGACGAAATAAAGGTAGAAACTCCTGCCGGGCAACGTTATTTCGTTATTACCGACATCAGTTATGAGTCCCCCACGATTTAGGGTGACAACCGCACGATAGTCCAGCTACTGTCCGCATTACGCTGGAATGAAAAACGATCATGAAGGCGATTTTCTCCTCCCTGCCAAAACTCAAATTCCCGAGGCACTACCCTATAACCACCCCAGAACTCTGGTAAAGGAACTGGAGCCGAGTCAAAACGCTGTTGCACCGCATTGACCTGGGCCTCCAACACCTCACGAGAAGCGATAGGACGACTCTGCTCAGACGCCCAAGCAGCAAGCTGACTCGACACTGGTCGACTCTTAAAGTAGTCACTGATCTCGCTATCTGACAGCGGCTCTGCCATCCCACCCACGATGACTTGCCGATCCAACTGCAGCCAAGGAAACTGAAGGCTAACCTGGGGGTTAGACGTAATATCTGCTGCTTTACGGCTACCTAAATTGGTATAAAAAACAAATCCGCGCTCGTCGAACCCCTTTAGCAGAACCATTCGCTGCCAAGGCCTACCTTGAGTATCAACGGTAGCCACACTCATGGCGGTCGGGTCAACAATGCCGGCATCAAGAGATTGATCCATCCACAAAGAAAATTGTTCAAAAGGATTGGCATGCAAACTCTCTCGAGATAGCGTCCCGTAGCCATATTCGCGCCGATTATCGTTAATACCCATATCAAGCCAACCGTTATTTCACTTTAATTACATCTTACCAATAGATTGCCCGCCATCAACAGGCAATGCAACACCATGAAGATAAGAACCCGCATCACTGGCCAACAGCAAAAATGGCCCTGTTATCTCATCCATCTCACCCGCTCGACGAGCAGGCGACGAAGTAAGAAAGGCCATGCTCTCAGGCGATGCAAAAGCCGCTGCTGTCATTTCGGTTAAAAAGTAGCCCGGACAGATTGCATTAACACGAATCCCTTTACCGGCCCACTCAAGAGCAAGCGACTTGGTCAACTGAACCACAGCCGCCTTGGAAGCTGCATAACTAGACTGGCCGAAGGAAACACGCAAACCCAAAATCGATGCGGTATTAACAATAGAACCCCCAACACCGGCCGCCATCATGCGCTTAGCCGCCTGTTGAGCGACGATAAAAACCCCTTTAAGGTTAGTATCAATCATATTATCCCAGCTCGACTCATCGATCTTCAGCGCACTTTTGACTTCTGCGATACCTGCATTATTAGCCACCAACGTGATCGTGCCAAATGCCGCTTCCCCCTGGTCAAAAGCAGTGACAATAGATTCAGAATTGGTTACATCCATTGCCACGGCTAGCGCCTCGCCACCTTCAGCTGTAATCTCAGCCACCAGAGACTCAAGACGATCAACCCGACGCGCTGCAACGATTACCTTAGCCCCTCGTGCCGCTAATATTTTTGCAAAATGCTCACCAAAACCACTAGATGCGCCGGTAACCATTGCGACTTTGCCGCTCATGTCAAATTCTGTTGCCATGCCTTTTTTTCCTCGATTAATAAAAAATTTTAGCCGTAAGTAATATATTGCTCCATCTCGTTAGTATCCAGATGGGTAACACTGTTAAAACCAGTCAAATTCATCTTTCTTTCGTTAAAAAAGAAATGACTTATGGCAGTATTCTTATATTGCAGATTAAGATCAAAGACGTTTTCATCGGGAATCTCAAGCACCAAGCCGACAAAAGTACTTATTGACCCGCCAGAACCAATGGCCAAAATATTATTGCCCGCATTTGCCATGGCTTTAATTTGGTTTTGTGCATCTTCTACCCGCGCTTTAAATTGTGCCCAGGTTTCAGGGACCCCGGGGATACTGTCAGACGTCCAGGCCGTCAGAATCTGGCGCAACAGTCGATAATAATTTTTCTTATCGGTAGGATCTTTCATCACGTTTTGAAACAACGGGTTGTCACCGTGAATCTTCCCGTAAGCCTCAGTCATATCGACAAAGTTGTACTCATTGAGCCCGGGCAGCACTAACCGATCACTACCGTCTACCCCTAACCCCTCACAAATACCATCCATCGTTTGGTGATGGCGGTGCATATCTCCTACCACTAATTGGTCAAAACGCATATCGCGTAACTTAAAATGCTCACCCAAAAAATGCGATTGCTGGTGCCCCAACTCTGACAACTGATCGTAATTTGCCGACCCAAAAGAAGCCTGAGCATGACGCACAAGGTGGAGTTCACTCATAAAACTGTCCTAGCATTAAAGTAAGTACGTTTATTCCGGAACGTATTTAAACGCAAAACACCATGGGTTAATAGGGATAACATCAGCATATTTCATATTGACCTAGCTTATAGGGGTATAAATACAGAGTAATTACAAAATAAAAGTTATGCCCTATACAGCCCATATAACGGAGGGGTAGTCTAGAGTGACTAGCTATTGAACCGATGTTTTTAATGCTCTCACCATAATTCTCTAACATTCACGACAATTCATAACTTAGCTTAAATGAAGTGCTAATAAACTATAAAAATGAACTACTTAGGCGTATACTCCCCGCCCTAATAATCCAGGACTTAAAAACCCCAAGCCACAGGTAAATTAATGTCGTCAATTGACTTCGCATCACTGGGTATTTCTGCCCCTGTACTTAAAGCTGTTCAGCAACTTGGCTATGAGCAACCGACCCCAGTTCAAGCGCAATGTATCCCTATCCTTCTAAACGGTCAAAACCTATTGGGGACGGCACAAACTGGTACGGGAAAAACAGCCGCCTTCGCTCTGCCTTTTTTGAGCAAACTGGATGATAAACAAAAAACACCGCAAATCTTAGTGTTAACGCCAACTCGTGAATTAGCAATTCAGGTGGCAGAGGCTTTCCAAAGCTACGCCAAGCATATTAAAGGATTCCACGTACTTCCCATCTACGGAGGAGCAGATATAGGAGGCCAATTACGAGGACTTAAACGAGGCGCGCAGGTTGTAGTGGGTACGCCAGGTCGTATGCTCGATCATTTGCGCCGACGCAGTCTGGATCTGAGCCAAGTCAGAGGATTAATCCTCGACGAAGCTGATGAAATGTTACGCATGGGCTTTATCGACGATGTAGAGACCATTCTCGCTAAGACACCCAATGATTGTCAGCGAGCACTATTTTCAGCCACGATGCCACCCGCCATTCGCAGAGTGACCAAGAAATACCTTGGTGACGCGGAAACCATCAGTATCGAGAATAAAACAAAAACCGTAGAACGCATTGAGCAACAATATGTGACCTGCAAAAGCTATCAAAAGATGGATGCCTTAACACGCGTACTCGAAGTTGAGTCTTTTGACGGCATGCTCATCTTTGTGCGTACCAAATCGTCAACTGTCGATATTGCCGAGCGACTTGAAGCGCGAGGTTTTTCGTCTGCAGCCCTTAATGGTGACCTAAGCCAAGCGTTACGGGAACGCACAATTAATCGCCTTAAGAAGGGTCAAGTGGATATCGTTGTTGCCACAGACGTTGCTGCACGTGGTTTAGATGTTGAGCGTATTAGCCATGTCATTAACTTTGACATCCCCTATGACAATGAGTCCTATGTGCACCGCATTGGCCGTACTGGTCGAGCTGGACGAGGCGGTAAGGCAATCCTGTTCATCACGCCTAAAGAAAATCGTTTATTACGCTCTATCGAGAAATCAACACGTCAAATCATTAAGCCAATGGCCATGCCTAGCAATGAAGAAGTCAGTGGTCAGCGGATTCAGCAGTTTACTGAACATCTGCTGAAAAGCATGGAAGTACCTAAGTTGGATAAGTTTCGCTCTTTGATCCAGCAGCTAGCTGACGAAAATGAATTAGATATGGCCCATGTCGCAGCAGCCTTGGTCTTTGAAAATCAGAAAGAACGGCCACTTTTCCCTAAGCTTGAAACCATCACTGCACCTAGCAGTAAAGATCGCGACAGAGATTCAGGTCGAGAGCGCAACAGAGATCGCGGTGATAGAAATAAAGACCGCGGCGATCGCAAAGAACATCGTGGCCAGCTCACGCAGAACCGAGACTCGCGCGCAGAACCACGAAGAGAGCGTTCAGATCAACCTAAACGTGAGGCCAAAGCAAGGGATGCCGATGCTAATCGTGATGGCATTCCAATGGTCACTTATCGCTTAGAAGTCGGTAACAATGACGGTATTTCACCAAGTAATATTGTCGGCGCCATCGCTAACGAAGCCGACATTGAGAGTCGCTTTATTGGTGAGATCAAGCTGCATGATGACTATAGCACCGTAGACTTACCGGAAGGTATGCCTGCTGACCTATTGAATCATTTAAAAAAGGTTCGAGTTTGCGCAAAACCCATGCGAATCAGCGTGCTCGGAGGAAGTACAAGTGACAGCGCGCAACCATACGCAGAGAAAGTGGCTACCCCGCGTAAACGAAAAATTGCGGATAGTGATGACAAAAGAACTATCTCTCGCAATGTTGAGAATAAACGTACGGCAGAGCCTAGAAAGCCAGCCAAGAAGGTCTTTACCGGTAATAAAAAAACCTTTGCTAAAGACTCAAAATCAACACGCAGGGATCGCACTGATCGTAGCGATCGTCGTCCTCCAAGCAATGATGGCAGCGCACCCTTAAAAAAGAAAAAGACCTACACCAAAAAGCCTAAGCGTTCGAAATAAGTTGATCGATCTTGATCAACTTAGAAATGATAGTATCGCCATCGATCTGATTAGACTTGAAATACTCTTCAGCCATCGGTGCGATACTGCAGACCTTAGGCAGTTCAGCCGTCTCTTGGCAGATCTGCTTAATCCGCGGCAAGAATAGAAACTGCAACCACTGAATAAACAATAGCGTATCAACTGCGAAAGGTTCAGCGCTACTTAAAGCGTCATTAGAGGGTTTTTGAGCCAGCCATAGGTCATGGGTCTGGAGGCTTTCTTCCAGCGCATTAATCATGTCACTTAACTGTTGATAGGTGTTCATCGATTCCTACCCTAATTCTCGCCTAAAAGGCGGTAGAGCATCCAATAGCTGCTTACCATAACGTTTAGTCAATAACCGCTTATCAAGAATCGTTACCGTTCCAGTGTCTGATTCTGTCCGTAATAACCTTCCGCAGGCCTGAATCAAACGCAGTGACGCGAGTGGCAGCGATATATCAAAGAAGGAGTTACCCCCACGAGCTTCAATCCATTCTGCTAAGGCTTGTTGCAGCGGTTCATTTGGCACGGCAAAGGGAAGCTTAGCAATCACTACATGTCGGCAGTAATCTCCCGGCAAGTCGACCCCCTCCGCAAAACTGGCCAAGCCAAACAGCATACTGGTACTACCCTGATCAATGCGCTCTTTGTGCAGTCGAACCATTTCCCGATTGGAATACTGGCCTTGGATCAATATTAGTTTGACGAGATCATTAGGTAACTCGTCATGCACCTGTTGCATTTGGCGCCTAGAGGAAAATAACACTAGTGTGCCGGCTTTCTTCTCAACCATAGATTCAATATTATCGATAATATGCTGGGTGTGGTCATCAACATTATTACCTTCAATAGCATCAGACGGCACTCTCAGCGACGCTGCCTCAGCATAGTCAAAAGCACCCGCAACAGAGAGAAAGTGAGCGGAATCAGGAACTCCCGTTTCTCTTTGCAGTGTGTTGAAATTACCTAGCGACCGCAAAGTCGCTGAGGTTAAGACTGCGCCATAGCAGCTACCCCAGAGACGTTCGCGAAGAATCTCAGCAGCCTGTATTGGACTAGCATTCACCGAGATATCAACATTACCGCCGCTGGTGTCGTCGAGTTTCAGCCAACACGCCATTGGCATGTCGCCCTGCTGTAATTCTTTATGTAACCGGTCCCACAGAGCAAGCAGACGCTCAGCACCAGACAGCCATGTCCCAGTCTGCTGATAAAAAAGCTCTATGTCAGGAGTCGGTACTGGGTATTGCTTATCGCTCAAGGCTTCATTAAGGCTATCTTTAAGAACCTCAAGACGCCCTAGCCAGCCACTTGTATGCTGAGTAATCTGTGTCGCAATATCGCGAATAGCTGCCCCCACATCGCCGTGGGCAAATCGATAGATCCCCTCATAATCATCGGCCTTATCTAACTGCTCTTTGAGGAGCGGATAGGCCATAGACAGTAATTCAGTTATTTTTACAGCTTCTTTTTCGATTCGTGGCAACTGTTCGGCGAGCGCAGTATCTTTGGCGAAGATGGGCGCCTGACCTTTGCATTGTTTAGGGATGCGCTCTAACCATGTCAGCGTACTATTAATTCTGCACTGAGCACCAAAGTGTCGAATCGCCGTATCGCCGAGCCGGTGACCCTCATCACAAATATAAATACAATCTTCTGGTGGTGGCAATATAGCACCTCCACCGAGTGCTAAATCAGCCATCACCAAATCATGGTTAGCAACGATGCAATCACTCTCTTCAAGGTCAGTACGCGCCTTAAAAAAGGGGCATTGATTGACGAATCTACAGCGCCGACCTGAACACTGCCGGCGATCGACAGTTAAGGCGCTCCATTCAATATCCTTAATATGGGTATCCCAGGAGTCTCTATCACCGTTCCAACTGCCATCCTCCAGCGCATCGGACATCTCTCGAAACAAGGTTTCGGTCTGCGCGTTAGGGTTAAACTGCTGCTCGTCCTCAAACAAGAATAGGCCAGCGTCTTTTGCCTTAATAGAGTCTAAACACTGCTCCATGCGAAGATTACATGCATAACGGCCACGCCCTTTAACCAGGGCGCAACTATAATCCCAGTCACAAGCCTCAAGAAGTTCAGGGATATCCTTATGGATCAGCTGTTCCTGCAGAGCTATGGTCCCTGTAGAGACTACAACCGTCTTTTTTAAGGCCCTAGCAATAGGAAGAGCCGCAATAAGATATCCAACCGTCTTACCTGTGCCTGTTCCCGCCTCAATAACCGATAGCCGTTTGTCTGCGTCATCATCACTCAGGCTATTGGCTATGGCAGCAACCATCTGCTTTTGGCCTAATCTGGCTTGCAATCCTCGGGTCTCTAGGAATTTTCGATAGCCCTGCTGAATGGTGTCTCTAGTGCCGTCGCCTAACAAGCGTTAATGCCCCTGCTGTGACAGATAGTGCAGCTGGTTATCGACAGGGGCAGCGTAAGCGGCCACGGCAATGGATTGATGCTCATTGGGTAGAGTACTGATATGGTCTTTAAATCGTTGTTCAGCATGCAACCAGTCTTCCTTAGGCCAAAGGCTCTTCAAACTCTCTAAAACATCTAACTTTTGTTCAGTAACCTGCATTGCCCAGGCGATAATATTGGTTGGGAAAAGTTGATAATTGACCCCAATCTGACGATTAATCTCATCAGCTAGGCCATCTGCATCCTCATATTTATCAGCGACAGGATCACCAAAATTAACCTGAATTCGACCCTTGTACCCAAGAAAGCCTTTTACAATACTGTCGAGGTCCTCGAATGGATCCTTAATATACGTTAAGCCCTGCTGCTGAGCGTAAAGTTCACTAGCTTTCTCGGCATCACAAGGATCATACTCATAAGAAATGGCTACCGGCACAATGCTCAACTCACCGATTGCAGCGGCAAAACTTTGGTCTTTGTCCTTTGATAGCGCCAACATTTTGAGCAGGGCTGTTTCAGTACGGTCCTGTCCATTTTTAGCTCGGCCCTCAGCTTGAGCAATCCAGATAGGCACCTTTTCTTGACCAATACTGTGCCGAATATAGCGAGAAAGAGTTTTTAAGGCTTCTAGCTTCTCACGACGACCTTTGACTGACCGCTTAACAATAAAACTGCGGTTAATTCGCATCAAATCTGCTGCAAAAGGCTTACTGAGCAAATTATCGCCAATGGCAATTCTAACCATCGATCGATTCTCTTCAAAAAGACCTAAGTTAACCATAGCTGGATCTAGGGCAATATCTCTGTGATTGCTCATATATAAATGAGCTTTATCCAAGGGTGTTTTGTCGAGCCCGTTAAACCCATAACTATCAGTCGTTGTTTCAAGCACAGATATAAGGCGTGAGGTCATGTGCGCCTGAAAATCAGACACAGTAGAAACTTCAACCATAAGTTTTCGCAGCTTGCGCCGTAAAAAGGGTCTTACCAGTCCTGTAAAAATACCCGGCAGAATTTTCGTCATCCGCGGGAACTCACGCGAAAGCAGAAGATCCATTAACTCAGGATCAGCGATCATACGTGCTAACGCGCTAGGCACTTCACTATCGTGGTACGGACGAATATCGTCAAAATCATTCATGCTATTAGTCGACTAATTATTATCTAGCTTTTGGTTGGACGTTGGCGGGAATTATACCAACGCACTTCATGAGAAAACTCATCAACCTTATCGACAACATCTAACACCAGTGCAAACAACGCCATCCGCACTAATAGACCATTGTCGGTCTGGCGGAAGATAGCCAGGTTGGGGTTGTCATCTAGATCAATATCCAACTCATTGGCATCAGCTCGTGAATCGCGAGGCAGTGGATGCATGATAACCGTATTGGGCTGACAGTATTCGGTATAGATCGCTTGATTAAGTCTAAACTTACCCCGATAAAGATCAGCTTCTTGTTTTGTCGAGAACCGCTCCTCCTGAATTCGCGTTGAATAAACGATATCGACATCCACTATGCTCTGGGTCATTTCATGGGATACAGTAACTTCAACACCTGAGCTGCGCATGGATTCAATAAGCGACTCGGGCAAGGCCAATTCAGCGGGCGAAATCAGCACCACATGTGTGTTGTTATACAGGGATAATAGTTTTCCAAGAGAGTGCACTGTACGGCCGTGGCGTAGATCACCAATCATGGCGATACTCATTCCATCTATCGTCCGATCTTTATCAACAAGCTCTTTACGGATGGTATATAGATCTAACAAAGCTTGAGTAGGGTGCTCATTAGCACCATCACCGCCATTTATCACGGGGACTCGACTAGCAGTGGCAAAATCTGCTACCGACCCAGCTTCAGGGTGGCGCATACAGATCACATCACTAAAACCTGATAAGACTCGCGCGGTATCTTGCAGAGATTCACCCTTAACCAAGGCAGAATTCTCAAAACCAGCTGTTTCACGAACCTCACCACCCAATAAATTAAAGGCAGAGCCAAAACTGACGCGAGTACGGGTACTGGCCTCAAAAAACATATTGCCAAGAATCGCACCTTCAAGGACTCTTGTTACCCTTTTACGAAGAGCATAAGGCTCCATCTGATCAGCCACAGCAAAGATACGATCGACGTCTTCACGTTGAAGCTGGTTGATTGACAGGATATGTGCGCCGGTAAAGTTCAAGGTTTAACCTCGGGCCAAAAAGTTGATGGAAGGGATTTTAGCCTTTTTCGTCGCTGCACTCTAGTTCGATAACGAAAATTCATCATTCACCTGGGCAGCCCAGCCCTTAAGCGACTCTAGTATAGCGATTTTTTCAACGGATAAACCTTCGCCGGCCAATAACTGTGCTATCTCAGCGCCCTGTTGCTCCATGGTTAAATAACCCGACTTCTCATCGGTTAATCTCCAGCGACAGTTTTCTGTCCAAACACTGCGCTCTTGATCTGACAACGAGTCGTTAAAATAACGCGCCCGATAACTGAACAACAGTTGGTTGTAACGCTCATCACTGAAATGGAAGCGATGGTCAGTAAGGTCTTCACAGCTGGCCTGACGTACTTCTTCTAATAAATGCTTATCACCATTGGGTAAGAAACCATTATATAAACGTTGCTCAGCCTCTGGCTTTTCGGGAAACGATTGACTATTAAAGACCGCCGCTAACTTAGAGGAAAAATTAATTTGACTCAGCCTTTGCCAATGTAATTCACAGCGCTGAACATCAATATCTAGACGCTTCGCCGCAGCCTCATCTATTAATTTATGAGTGGTGACCACAGGCGTCTTATTAATATGCACCACCTTTAGCGGAATGCGAGCTTCATTATCCCCCAACGCCTCAGATGATGTGAACACTCGGTGTGCAATTTCTTCCGGACTTAGCTTGATCAGCACCTCAGGGTCAAACGATAAGTCTATGCAAATAATGCCATTACTATTTGTCGGATGTTGCGCCAACGGCATCATAATCGCGCCATACATATGGGCTCTTGGGAGCATACCTGAAATATGGAAAAAGGGTCTCCGGTCAGACAAATTCAACATCTCGCCAAGCGCTTTTTTACTCCGCATATTCACTACATAGTCAAATAAACGAGGTTGTTTGTCTTTGACCAATTTGGCCACCGCAATCGTTGCTGTTACATCAGACAGCGCGTCATGAGCGGCTTCGTGGGCCAGTCCGTTTGCTGCAGTCAAATGCTCGAGCTTAAAACTCGGACGCCCAGGCTCATGGTCTGGCCATTCGATGCCCTCGGGCCTCAATGCTCTTGTCAAGCGCAGCATATCCATAATATCCCAGCGAGAATTGCCATTTTTCCACTCTCGCTGATAGGGATCAAAAAAGTTTCGATAGAGAGCATAACGAGTGACTTCGTCGTCAAAGCGAATACTGTTGTAACCCACTCCACAGGTCCCAGGCACAGAAAGTTGCCGGTGGATAGCCTCGATAAACTGAGGCTCCAACAACCCTTTTTCCATAGCCAATTGAGGGGTAATTCCGGTAATAAGGCAGGCTTGAGGCGCTGGCAGTATATCTTTCTGAGGCTGACAATAAATGACCAGAGGCTCACCCACTGGATTTAAATCCTCGTCAGTCCTTAAACCAGCAAATTGTGATGGCCGATCTTTAGAGGGATCAACGCCAAAGGTCTCGTAGTCATGCCAGTAGAAAGTATTTGCCATAGATTAAATCCTTTCCCCACGCAAATAAGCGTTAACATCTGGTTTGGACCGTTCAACCACCCTCGACTACAGGTTGTGCAGGGCTGATCTCAGGCTGTGGCTTAGGCGCCGGAGCCGCTAACCGCTGCTCTAACTGATAAATCTTTTGCGTTATTTGCCGTCGAAAGCCCTCTATAGCTTCCATAGCCTCAGCATTATTAGCCTGATCACGGTCCGTGCGCGATAACACAGCTTTTAGTCGATTAAGCTCATCGACGTATTCACGCATGACCTCATTGATCTTGTCTATATCAGCAGAAAGCCCCAACTGGCTAACGCTCAAGTCACTAATGGCAGTGCTCTCTTCGTCAATTCGAGTCCCAACCGCTGCAATAGATTCTTGAGTCGAAACGCGCTTAGCCGCTAGAAAAGCAATATCTTTTTTATTGTCGGCAATTTTTGTTTTGTTGATATCGTTAGTGACGCCCCAGAGCTTTCTAATTTCGCTCCAATGCTTTTTTAATTCTTCACTATGCTTGCTAATATTGAGTTGCATAGCCGCACCCGACTGGGTAACCGACTCATCTGTACTACTAAGGCGTGACTCAAGTAAATCAAATCGAGCCAGAAGAGACTCATGCTTAGCGGAAAGGTCCTGATACTGCAATCCACCAAAAACACCCGTTGCAATCAAGCCAAAGAAGGTCAGCATCAAAATAAACTTCATCAGCCCAGACATACCTACAGTAGGTGACTGACCCCCATTTCTTGAGGTCGGTCCGTCACCACGCGACTCTGGTATATTGCGACCAATCATATCGTCCCGTTCGGCAACAATTGATGTTTTGGGCTTTTTATCCATATCTTTTTTTGATTCCATGGTCATATTTCAATAAAGACAAAGTCAATACTATCTCATTACGCCAAATTATACGCTGATCTTGGCCAATATATAAAAATGGCGTCCACAAAAAAACCGGTGAAGCTTACCTAACACCGGTTTTTCGTCTAAGCAATTTTAAAGCAGGTTAAGTGCGCCAACCAATATCGCGGTCAGGGCCAAGCTAGAACCAATCACACCATTAACCGTGGTCATCGGGCCCTGCTTTCCTTTTAGGCCATTAATTTCTAAGGCTACAATAATCACTAAAGCAACTGTTAGCCCAGTACCACCAACGGCGGTACCATAACCATGACCCGCATAATGCGGTCCGGCTAACATACCGAACAACATAGGTGCTGAGAACAAAGTATTGGTTCGAGAAGCAAGAAGCGCCTTGGCGCCGGCTGCTGCCTTATCACCACCTTCAACAAGGCCTAAAGCAATTTTTTGCGCCGGCCAAATTATCATCCAGACATTTGCCGCCATTAGAGTACCCATAACAACACCGATAGCGATGTAATTATTCATTTGACCCATACGCATCACACCTTCTAATAGTAGAAGACCGGTGATAAACGTAAACATAGCACCCCATCTGAACCACCAGAGCGCACTAGGAGCCAGTTTAGCTTTCGCATCAGCTAAACCCTCAGCTGAAGCTTGTTTGAAGTATCCACCTTGCACGAAGTTAAAATAGTAGAGCATTCCAATCCAAGTGATACCAAATAAAAGATGTCCCCAACGGGCAAGTAGATTGATAAGTTCGGCGGTCATGAGCAAGTCCTCTAGAAATTAATACCCTTACAGGCTGTAGGTTTATTTTAGGTTCATTATAGGTTTTTTGGAGTTTTTTGATAGGCTTTTTATTAAGTTTATAGCGGTTTTATACTGTATTTAATGAATATCATGATGAGCTTGCTCGTCACTGTCGGTATTAATACAAAAGGGCATCTCAACCTAAAAAAGAATAGCTCAAAAAAAAGCCCCACAGGTTAGTGCAGGGCTTTTTGTTTTTTTGGAGCTGGGTTTACATCATTCCGCCCATGCCACCCATGCCACCCAT
>OCVR010001276.1_pt1 | contig 20394 bp, 18 predicted proteins | sample 1539091 | NCBI WGS metagenome assembly OCVR01 (sample SAMEA3355530, study PRJEB22509) | marine metagenome | biome: marine; feature: coastal ocean; material: water | place: USA | collected 2010-08-07 | depth 16 m | reverse complement strand
AAACATAAGTTATCCTTTACCTTTAAAGTGTAGTAGCTTAAAGCCTCATTACTGCTCACATTTTCTTCACCCATTAAACACTTTTTGATTAGATTAAAAGAGTAGAATTTCGATTTTATGTTTTTAGTGGAAGTAGATTTGTGATTTTAGAAATCTTTTTTGCAGCAGGTTGCTTTTGGGGTGTTGAAAAAAACTTTGAAAGTATCGATGGCGTTATAGATGTTGTGTCTGGATACTCAGGTGGTAATTATGAGGATCCTACTTATCAAGATGTCCTTAATAACAGAACTAGTCAAGGAGAGAATTTTCTAAGTATTCTTAAAAATATTGGTCTATCAGATGAAGAGAAAGAAAAAAATAAAAATACCTTAATTAATCATACTGAGACAATTAAAGTGATTTATGACTCAGATAGGGTTTCTACAGAGACTTTATTGAAGAATTTTTGGGAAATTCATGACCCAACTCAATTAAATAGGCAGGGAAACGATGTTGGTAATAACTATCGATCTGCAATTTATTGGACTACAGATAAGCAAAAAGATATAGCTAATCGAACTGGACAAGAATTTCAAAAACTATTAACTGCCGAAGGTTATGGGCAGATAGTTACTGAAATAGCTGCATTGGAAAAGTTTTGGCCAGCAGAAAGCTATCACCAAGACTATTTAGTGAAAAACCCAAATGGTTATTGCCCTGATCACTCGACAGGTGTGAGTTTTCTGAACCAGTCATCCTCTAAAATTGCTAAGAACGACATCATCCCCCTTGGAGGTAAAGAGATAATTGTGATTGGACCTGAAATAGAAGGAACCTGTCTATTTTGCTTAGAATTTGAAAAGAAAGTTACCTCAAAATATAAAGGAACAATTCCATTAAGATCTACTCCAGCATCTACATTAAAAGGCTTTGAGATAAATACACCAACCTGGGCAACACCGACTATATTTTTTATTGATGACGGTAGAGAGGTTTGGTCACATCAAGGGATTATGTCTTCAGAAAATTTTTATAAGGCCCTTGGAGAGTTTAAATTAGGCAAAAACTCAGAGTCTTTTAATGTAGCCTTTAATGAGGGTACAGATAGAAGATTTTGTAAGCAATATGAAATATTTAAAGATACTCCTGAAGGTGTTTTTATAGATAAACTTTCCGGTAGGCCATTATTTGATACTGCTGACCGGTTTAATTCTAAATCAGGTTGGTTATCTTTTACAAAGCCAGTTGATAACGAAGTCTATGAGAAACTAGATCTTAGCTTTGGAATGTCTCGAACAGAGATTAGGTCAGTAAGCTCTGATATTCATTTAGGTCATGTATTTAATGATGGCCCTGATGGAATGCCAAGATATTGTATTAATGCAACAGTCTTAGAGTTTGTTCCACGGGATGGTGTTTAGATATTAAAAACTGTAAAATATTAAGTTATATTTTAAAATATTTGAAAGTTAGTTTTTTTATTAAAGTTTAAACCCAAAAATGAACAAATATAAAGCAACTCCTATTAAATTTTTCGTCATGAAATTATTCTTCTTATTAACTATTTTACTTGTTTCCTTAACGCCAGTTAATGCTGAAGATAGCCTTTATGAAAGAGGTAAAGACCTAGTAAAGCAAGAGGATTATGAAAAAGCACTAAAGGCCTTTGAACTTGCTGCTGATATTGGTGATTTAGACGCAATGACCGCAGTTGGAATTATGTATATCGGTGGAATAGGAATTCAACAAAATGATGAAAAAGGACTTGAATATATAAAGAATGCTGCAAAGCAATCACACCCAAAAGCACAATACACTTTGGGTGCAATTTACTATCTAGGTGTTGGAGTTCCTTCAGACTTTAAAGAGGCTTTTAGATGGATTAGTTTATCTGCAAATCAGGGTTATCTTGATGCACAACATAATCTGGCTGAAATGTATGAGACAGGAAAAGGAGTATCTCAAAATCTTGAAAAGGCCTATGAATATTATATTGTCGCTGCGAGAAGAGGTAATTTAGATTCTCAAATTAAAGTTGCCAAAATGTATAAAGAGGGTATTGGTACAGACAAAGATATTAGTAAAAGTGATTATTGGTTAAAAAAAATCGAAGAGTCCAAGACAAAAAGCCAGTAGCCCTACTATCAATGAATTTATAACTTTCTGAAGGGTGTTAAAATAAACTTGCATGAAGCAAATAACTACCAAGAATGATTATGATGTTGTGATTATTGGTGCTGGGCCAGCAGGACTAAGCTTTGCCTGCTCGTTAGCTGAAAAGAAAATAAGAGTTCTCATTGTTGAACGATCATCGATTGATTCTATCTCAAACCCACAGCCGGATGGTCGTGAAATTGCAATTACGCATCAATCTCGAAAAATTCTATATGAGCTTGGTGTTTGGTCACTTATTGACGAGGATGAGGTGAGTCTTCTGAAGGAAGCCAAAGTTTATAGTGGTAGTTCAAATTCTTTGTTAGATTTTGATGCAAAAAAATCCTCGATTGAGGCGCTTGGCTATCTAGTCCCAAACTACTTAATCAGAAAAGGACTATATGAGAGAGTATTGCAAGCCAATAATGTTGACATTGTGAGTGACATTAGTGTTGAGGATATCAATACTAATAATGCTGGTGCAGAGGTTACCCTTTCTGATGGCAAAAACCTTAAATCTAGCCTTGTTGTAGCCGCTGACAGTCGTTTCTCTGAAATCAGGAGGAAAATGGGTATACCTTCATTAATGAAAGATTTTTCTAAAGTCATGATAGTAACCAGAATGGAGCATGAGAAGGACCACAATCATGTCGCATTAGAGTGTTTTAATTATGGTCATACATTAGCACTATTGCCTCTAAATGGCAATGTCTCTTCAGTTGTATTGACTGTCTCTGCAGATAATGCCAAAGAAATACTCAGTCTCAGCGAGACTAAATTTAACGAGATGGCGACCGAGGGTTTTAAGCAAAAGTTAGGTCAAATGAAACAGATAGGGGAGCGCTACTCCTACCCTCTTATTGGAGTCTATGCACAAAAATTTAAAGCTAAAAGATTTGCCCTTGTAGGTGACGCTGCAGTGGGTATGCATCCGGTAACCGCGCATGGATTTAATTTAGGACTAAAAGGGCAAGATCTATTATCGTTAGCCGTTAAGAGAGCGTTTGATCATGGATTGGATATTGGTTCAGACGAGGTGCTGAATGATTATGAAAGAAAGCACATTAATTTTTCTAGATTAATGTATTTTGGTACTAACGGGATTGTTGCGCTATTTACTAATGACACTTTTGTAGCTAAGCGGATTCGAAAATTAGTACTGAAATTTGCAAACCGCTTTCCTCCTGTTAAATCTTTAATAACCAATCATCTTACAGAGTCAAAAAAGAGTAATTTAATACCCTTCTAAAGGAAAAGTTTATGACAGGTGATTTGAACAACTTAAAAAAAGAATTTCTAAAGAGTGGTATTGTCAGGGATGACCTAGATAGCAATCCAATTAATCAGTTTTCTCTATGGTTTTCTCAGGCAATGGAGGCAGATATTATTGAGCCTAGCGCAATGAGTCTGGCTACTGCTGATGATGTAATTGGGATTCGAACAGTACTACTTAAATATTTTGATGATAGAGGTTTTGTATTTTTTACTAACTATGGCTCTAAAAAATCTCGCCAAATTGAAAAGAGGCCTCAGGCTGCTATCCTTTTTCCATGGTTAGCACTAGAGAGGCAAGTTAAAATTATTGGTAGTGTCGAAAGAATAACAAAGCTTGAGTCGTTAAAGTACTTTACATCTAGACCAAAAGGCTCTCAATTGGGTGCTTGGGCTTCAGAGCAATCTTCAAAGATTTCTTCTAGAAGTGTTCTTATTGACCAGTTTACATCAATGAAAAAAAAGTTTTCTAAAGGAGAAATTCCCTTGCCTGATTTTTGGGGTGGCTATCGAGTAATTCCACAAAGCATTGAGTTTTGGCAAGGAAGAGAAAACAGGCTTCATGACCGCTTTATCTATGAGAATCACAATGATGGATGGGATATTAGTCGCCTTTCTCCCTAAGTAAATTTATTACTGGTTGGGTTTGAGGTGTTTTGCCATGCCAAAAGGCAAAGGAGCTTGCAGCTTGCTCAACTAACATTCCTAGTCCGTCGCTAACTTTTAGCGCAGAGTTTTTATATGCCCATTTCATGAAAGGAGTTTCAATTCCATACATTAAGTCATAACAAATCGCACCTTCTGCAACGCCGTTTGCAAGCTCAGGCATTTTTCCCGCAATTGATGCACTCGTAGCGTTAATAACAATATCCACGGGCTTCGCTTTTATTTGATCTAGTCCAAACCCGCAAACTTTTCCATATTTAGCGAATTTATGAGCTAATTTTAAAGATTTATCTTTTGTTCGATTAGCAAGTAATATTTTCGCAGGACCACAATCAAGAAGTGGTTTTAGTATCCCTTGAGTGGCACCTCCAGCTCCAATAATTAGAATCTCTTTATCTTTTAAAGATTGATTTAAATTATTACAAAGATCATTGACTAGTCCAATCCCATCAGTATTCTCTCCCATTAGAGTGTTATTTTCTACTTTAATAGTGTTGACGGCACCTGCAGCTTTGGCGGTTGTCGTGCAATCGTCAGTAAGCTCATAGGCATTAATTTTGAAAGGTACGGTAATGTTAAATCCTAGGCCACCTGACTTAATAAATCTCTCAACACTAGATGAAAACTCGTTTATTGGAGAGAGAATTTTTTCATAGGTTATTGAAAGCCCAACTTGTTTAGCAAATTGGGCATGAATCATTGGTGATAAACTATGGTCAATCGGATTGCCAATTACAGCATATTTACTCATAAAATATTATGAAGCCTTTTCATCAGATTTCTCAGTAATATTCTCAGTAGGCTTTAATGCAGGTTTTTTAGCTGGCTTACGAGTAACTTTTTTAACTGGCTTAGCTACAACATTCTCACTCGGCTTAGCTACAACATTCTCACTCGGCTTAGCTACAACATTCTCAGATGATTTTTGTTGTGATTTAGAGTTGTTTCTTTGATTACGATTTCTAGTTTGATTTAGATTATTTTTTTTGTTTTCACTTTTATTCTGATTTCCGATATTTTTTGAGTTGTCGCCAGTTTTTTTATTTTCCTGTGAATTCTGGTTGCGATTGCGATTCTGGTTGCGATTGCGATTCTGGTTGCGATTGCGATTCTGGTTGCGATTCTGAGGTTTGTTGTTTCTTGGTTGCGGCGCTTCCTTCTTATCAGGAGAAAACATTTCAGACAGTTTACTCATGAATGAGACCTTCTTTTCAGATTTTTTAGGCATTTTAGTGGAAGGGTGATTTGCTGAAATTATTGGCAATTCTTCTTTATCAATATAGTTAATTTCATTTGGATTTTCTTGTGGCTTTGATATAGCTTGAAAACTCTTATGATGAGTATTTTTTTCACCTTTTTGTTTATTTATAGTATAGTGCGGGAAATGCATATATTGATTAGGCAGAAGAGTTATCTTTAGGTTATGTTTCTCTTCCATATCAATTATGTTTTTTCTTTTTTCATTAAGCAAATAAGTGATCACTTCAACGCTAGACTGTATCGTAATGTCTGCATTATTTTTGCTTGAGTTAAGTGAGTCCTCAAGTTGACGAATAATTCTTAGTGATAATGAAGGAATAGTTGGATTTGTACCACTCCCATTACACACTGAACAGACTTTTCCTGTAGATTCTGCAACTGAATTCATTAACCTTTGACGAGATAACTCTAATAATCCAAATCTTGATATCGCTCCAATTTGGACTCGAGCACGATCATTAGAAGTTGCTTTTTCCATTAACTTTTCAATAGATGATCTATTTGTTTCTGATGCCATATCGATAAAATCAATAACAACTAGTCCGCCAATATCTCTGAGTTGTAGTTGTAATGCAATTTCTTCAGCTGCATCTAAGTTGGCTTTATATGCTGTATCTTCAATACTGGTGCCTTTAGTTGCTCTAGCAGAGTTGATGTCAATTGCAGTTAATGCTTCGGTAGTATCAAAGACAATAGTCGCTCCAGACTTTAAAGAAACCTCTCTATTAAAGACACTTTTAACTTGAGATTCAACACTCATATGTGCAAACAGAGAGTGATCAGTAATATCAAAGTATTTGATCTTGTCTAGGTAGTGAGGCATGACGAAGTTAATAAAGTCCCTTGCTTTTTGGTAGGTTTCTAAGTCATCAATTATGACACTATCGGTATCTTCTCTCAGATAGTCACGTAAAGCTCTTACAGTTATATCACTTTCTTGGTAAATTAATAAAGGCTCATCTTGTTTCTTGGTAGCCGTTTTAATAGATTTCCAGAGTTGTGTTAAATGATCTACTTCCCACTGCAATTCGGTAATTCCTCTACCAGCTCCTTCTGTGCGAATGATTAATCCAGAGTGTTTAGGAACATCAAGTTTTGGTAATAGGTTTTTTAAGTCTTGTCGATCAGACGCATTGATTTGTCTTGAGATTCCTGAGCTTTTGGGATTGTTTGGTGTAAGGATCATGTAAGCACCAGCCAAATTGATATAGGTACTAAGAGCAGCACCCTTGTTGCCTCGTTGCTCTTTTTCAACTTGAATGATAATATCCTGCCCTTCTTTGAGGACATCGCTAATTGTTAGTTTTTCACCTTTAGGTTTAATACCATCTGAAAAGAAAGGAGAGACCTCCTTGAAAGGTAAAAAACCATGTTTGTCTTTGCCGTAATCAACAAAAGCTGCTTCCAAAGATTGTTCTACACGAGAAATCTTTGCTTTGTATATATTGCCCTTTGATTTTTTATTAAGGCTTGTCTCTATATTAAGATCAGTAAGCTTTTTGTCCCTGACAATTGCTACCCGAATTTCTTCTTTGTGGGTCGCGTTGATAAGAATGTGGTTCATTTTTAAGTCCTATAATATCTGGACTATTGAGTACGTACAAAGCCTCAATACTTGAGTATTGAATTGGAATAAAGGTTTGATTAATAAGATTCATCAATTGCTAAATAGGGTTTTGCATGTGGCATCAATTAGCCCATAAAAAAATACGTTCGTTACAATATTTCTTTTTTTGTTTGAAATAATTGTAAAAAAATTCTTGTTGGTCGAAAAAAATGTTCGACAGATGAATTATACCATAAATAGGTCAATTTAACTTCTTTACTGATTCAAGGTTCTTCCGCCATCAACATTAATGATTTGACCAGTGATATAGTTAGCCATTGCTAAAAACAATACAGCATCTGCTATGTCTTTTGGAGAGCCTTGTCTTTTAAGGGCAATGTTTCCAAGCATAGAGCTTTTCTCATCATCTGATAATTGAGCGTTCTCTTGTGGCCAAAGAATAGAGCCAGGCGAAACACCATTAACTCGAACTTTTGGTGCTAACTCTTTTGCAAGCGTTTGAGTAAGCATTTTAAGTCCAGCTTTTGAGATATTATAAATCGCATATTTTTTTAATGGTCGATCTGCATGTATATCAATTATGTTTATTATTGAACCACTATTTTTTGCCAGCTTGTTACTTAGTCCCTGAGACAAGAAAAAAGGTGCCCTAAGGTTAATATTTAATATATTATCCCAATCATCAATACTACTACTTTCAACTGAATTTGGGTAAAAAACAGAAGCATTGTTAACCAATAAATCTAAAGAAGTTACTTCTTCATTAATTGAGTTTATGACCTCAATATTGCTTAGGTCACCTATAATAATTTGAGCTGAATTTTTCCTTAGAGAGTTAAGTTCATCACTAAGTATTTGAGCTTTAACTTGAGATTGATTGCAATGAATGATAACTTTGAAATTATTGCTGTGGAGTGTTTTGACTATTTCAGCGCCAATTCTAGCGGCACTACCGGTGATTAAAGCAGTTTTCATAATTATATTAATTGGTTAATAAAGATCTAGTAAGTTAGTTTAGTTTTCCAATGAAAGAGTCGCATGGACAGTATAAAATATTTTTCCATATGAACCTAGAAAACATTATATCTAAATCTATTAAGAAAAATGAAAAGCCAATAGGCTTTGATGTATTTATGAATTTTGCCCTTTATCACTCACAGTTTGGTTATTATCGGTCTAAAAATATCATATTAGGACATCAAGGGGACTTTATAACTGCCCCAGAAACTTCTGACTTATTTGGGTATTGTATTGCGAGGCAGTGTAAACAAGTCCTTAATGGTGGTGATATATTAGAATTTGGTGCTGGAAGTGGCGTATTGGCTAGTCAAATTTTGTTTGAATTAGGAAGGCTTAACTCTTTACCTAATAAATACTACATTATCGAATTAAGCGCCCATCTAAGGCATAAACAGAAACAAACTATCGAGCGAGTTTTACCCGAACTCATTGATCGTATTGAATGGTTAACAGAGCTTCCAATTGGCTTTAGCGGAGTAGTTATTGCCAATGAAGTTCTTGATGCAATGCCTGCAAAAAGATTGACCTTTTCTGAAGGGCATTTTGTTGAGTTAGGTGTCAATGTTGATGAGTGTGGCTTTCATTGGCAAAAATTTCATGAACCATATTTAAACTCTAAAGTTTCTTTGCCTTTAAAGCCTGAAAATGAATACACTACCGAAGTTAATTTGCAGGCCATGGCATGGGTTAGTTCTTTGTATGATGCAATTACTGAAGGTACCGTTCTATTGATTGATTATGGGATGGATAGAGCTGAGTATTTCCATCCTCAGCGCAACGAAGGCACATTAAGATGCTTTTATAAGCACAAAGCTAGTGATAACCCTTTTTGCAACATTGGAATGCAGGATATTACAACCTCTGTTAATTTTTCAGATATTGCCGATAGCGCAATTAATGAAGGCTTTAAAATTTCAGGCTATTGCACTCAAGCAATGTTTTTAATTTCTCTAGGTATTGAGAGCTATCTCTCAGAAGAGAAGGATAATGAAAGAAGGATTAAACTTGCTCAACAAGTTAAACAACTCATTTTGCCAGGGACAATGGGTGAAGTATTTAAAGTGTTAGCATTATCAAAAAAACAAACAGTAAAATTAGATGGTTTTAAAGAGCAGAATCTTGTTAGTAGGCTTTAATAATTAAATATGGATATTACTCAAACAATTGCTTTAGCTTTAATACAAGGTTTGACAGAATTTTTGCCAGTCTCATCGTCAGCACACCTTGTCATTCTTCCAAAGTTTTTAGATTGGCCAGATCAGGGATTGGCCTTTGATGTTGTACTTCATTTTGCAACTTTATGTGCGATTGTTTATTATTACCGCTTAACTTTAGTTGAAATGTCTAAGGATTTTGCATGCTCAATTGTTACAAGAAAGATGCAAGGTCAATCAATGCTCGCATGGGCTGTTTTGCTCGGGACTATACCAGTTGGGCTTACAGGACTTTTCTTTAAAGACAGTATTGAGTTAAATCTCAGAAGTTATGAGGTGGTCGCATTTGCAACCATCTTTTTTGGATTTTTGCTTGGTTTTTCTGACTGGCTACACCGATTTCTTGGGCGCAGTCGGGAGTTTATTCGTAGCTCTGATATTTTAATTGTCGGGCTCTTTCAAGCTTTAGCTTTAATTCCTGGTACATCTCGCTCAGGAATAACTATTACTGCAGCACTATTAATTGGATTATCAAGATCACTATCGATAAAGTATGCATTTCTTCTATCAATCCCAGTAATAGCACTAGCAACCCTTTTAAAAACTTTTGATTTAGTTAATGAGGTTAATCAAGTTGATTGGACTCTACTTTTAATAGGTTTTGTAATAGCATTGATTACTGCATATACAACGATCGTATTTTTTATTCGTTTAGTTGAAAGAATTGGTTTTATGCCGTTCGTAATTTATAGAATTTTATTGGGAGTAATGCTATTACTACTTTAACGCCAGAACCGATTTATCGAAAAGATTACACCCCTAGTTCTCATCTTATTAGAACAACTGAGCTTGACTTTAACCTCAAGGACGACGAAACAATCGTCACATCACGTATTTCGTTTTACAAGAATCCTGATGCCAAGAAAAAAGCAAAGGAGCTTTTTTTAAACGGAGAATCCTTGGAGTTAATATCCATTGAGATTGATGGATTAAGTGCTAATTATGAGCTAAAGGATGACGGCTTATTTCTCTTGAATCCTCCTGATAATTTTATTTTGGATGTCCAAGTTCGAATTCATCCTGAAAGTAAAACTGACCTTAATGGTCTTTACCAGTCAAGTGGTAATTTTTGCACACAGTGTGAGGCTATGGGCTTTAGAAAAATAACATACTACCTTGATAGGCCAGATGTTTTGAGTGTCTTTACAACTACAATAAATGCCAATAGGGCTAATTACCCGGTACTTCTTAGTAATGGAAATTTGGTGAATGAAACAAGTACTCAAGCTATTTGGCATGACCCTGCGCCAAAGCCTTGTTATCTATTTGCTCTAGTTGCTGGTAAGTTAGACTATCTTCAGGATCACTATACAACGTCAACAGGCAAAGAGGTAGATTTAAGGCTTTATGTTGAGCCACACAATATGCACAAAACGGCCTTCGCAATGGAGTCACTTAAAAAAGCATTTGAATGGGAAGAGAGCAGATTTAACCTGAGCTATGATTTAGATATATACATGATTGTGGCAGTTGATGATTTTAATATGGGTGCAATGGAGAACAAGGGACTAAACATTTTTAATTCAGACTGTGTTCTTGCCAATCAAGAGACTTCAACAGATTCAAGCTTCATCAGAATTGAATCTATTATTGGCCATGAGTATTTTCATAACTGGACAGGAAATAGAGTAACTTGTCGGGATTGGTTTCAATTAAGCCTAAAAGAGGGTTTAACTGTCTTTAGAGATCAAGAGTTTTCTTCTGATCTTCGTTCTCGAGCCATTCAGAGAATTACCGATGTATCTACCCTTAAAACAAGGCAATTTGCTGAAGACTCAGGACCTATGGCTCATCCAGTAAGGCCAGAATCTTATATTGCAATGGATAATTTTTACACAGCAACTGTATATGAGAAGGGTGCAGAGGTTATTCGTATGATTCATACCATACTCGGAGAAGAGGGCTTTCAAAAAGGAATGACTTTATATTTTGAGCGACATGACGGTGATGCAGTTACCATCGATGATTTTGTTGCGAGTATGGCAGATGCAAATCAATATAATTTTGATAATTTTATGCCTTGGTATAGCAAGGCAGGAACCCCTGAAGTCAGTATTGATGATGACTATAACTCAGAACTGAATATTTATCGTGCTACATTTACTCAAAAAAATCTAACTACACCTTTTCTTATTCCTAACAGGTTTGGCTTATTAGTAAATGATGGCGAGGAAGTTGAGACAGGAATGTTTCTTATTGATAAACTTGTAAAAACCGTTGAATTTAAAAACATAAAGAGTAAACCTGTCCCTTCTTGGTTTAGGGGTTTTTCTGCGCCAATTAAGTTTAATTCTAATCTCTCAATAAGTGATAAGATTTATTTAGTATCTAATGATAGTGATCCATTTAATCGCTGGGATAGTGTTCAAAGTCTTTGGTTAGACTATATCCTTAGTCCTGAGAAAGTTGAAGAAAAAGAGTTGTTTGATATGATCAAAAATCTATTCAATAAAGATTTTGATTTTGCACTACTGTCTGAAATGATAAGCCTTCCTTCAGAGCAAATTATCCATCAAAATGTTGGAAAAATTAATGTAGAGGAGGTGAACAATAAGCGTGAAAAATCTATCCTTTCTGTGGGACAGGGTTTGAAAGAGATTTTTCTAGAAACTTTTCAAAAATTGAATTACAAAAAAACCTTCGATTTGTCTTCTCAATCTGTAGCAGAGCGTGCCTTAAAGAACAAATGCTTAAGTTACTTGATTAAGTTGGATAAGTATGAGCTGGCTTATGAACAATTTAATAGTGCAGACTGTATGACTGACCAGTTCAGTGCTTTTCAGTGCTTATTAGATAATGTAAATCCATATCGTGATGAAGTTATAGATCGATTTTATAACCAACACAAGGAAGATGCCCAAGTAATGGACAAGTGGTTTAGTGCCCAGAGTGCTTCACCCATCACTTCTGTTGATGATATTAGAAAATTAATGAGCCATGAATTATTCACAATGACCAATCCAAATAGAATTCGATCAGTAATAGGGTCTTTTAGCCAAAATAGTTTTCAGTTTCATTGCAAAAAAGGTTATCAGCTAGCGACTGAAGTAATCTTAGAGTTGGACGCTTTAAATCCTCAAATTGCAGCAAGATTTGCAAGTATATTTAATCATTGGAGACGATTTACTGAACAATACTCTTCCCTTCAAGAAAATGAATTGAAGATAATTAGTAATTCAAATGAGTTATCTAATGATGTCTATGAAATTGTTAACACTTCTCTTAAAGGAAAGGTTTAATGTCCTATAGAGACGCTAAACATTTATCAGAACTACTAGTTTCCAAAGGCTTGACAGTCTCTGTTGCTGAATCTTGTACAGGAGGTGCACTCTCCAGTTCTCTGACCTTAATTGCTGGAGCTTCATCTTACTTTGATTGTGGATATATAACATACAGCAACCAATCAAAAGTTCAAATGCTTGGTGTGAGTACAGAAACAATTGAAACATATGGAGCTGTTAGTGAAAAGGTTGCCCATGAAATGGTAATTGGAGCTGGTGAAAGATCACAAAGTAATCTTGCCGTATCAATAACAGGTATTGCAGGGCCATCTGGTGGCTCTACTGAAAAACCTGTTGGGATGGTTTGTTTTGGTTTTTTCTTTGATGGGAAGACAACTACAACAACGCAATTTTTTTCAGGTGCTAGATCCGATATAGTATCTCAAAGTATTTCTTTTGCTTTAGTTCAGTTAGCCTTAAAGCTGTGATCGATTCTTCAGCAGTATCCATCGCTCCAATGATGGATTGGACAGATAGACATTGCAGATATTTTTATCGGCTACTTAGTAAAAATACTCAGCTTTATACTGAAATGATAACTTCAAAAGCTATTTTAAGAGGAGATAAAAATCGTTTATTAGACTTTAATGCAAGTGAGCATCCATTAACTCTTCAATTAGGCGGTAGTGACCCTAAGGAGATGGCTGAATGCGCTCAAATTGCCCAAAAGTGGGGATATGATGAGGTCAATATAAATGTTGGCTGTCCATCCGACAGAGTTCATTCTGGAAGCTTTGGTGCATGCTTAATGAAGGAGCCTGATTTGGTGGCAGCTTGTGTTGAAAGTATGATTGAGAAATGCGACATTCCAGTTACAGTTAAAAGCCGGATTGGAATTGATGACATGGAGAGTTATGATGAGTTGAGTGATTTTGTATCACTCATTAATTCTAAAGGTTGTAAGCATTTTATAATCCATGCTCGAAAAGCATGGCTTCAGGGCCTGAGTCCGAAAGAGAACCGAACAATCCCGCCTTTAAATTATCCTTGGGTTTATGAGCTAAAAAAAGATTTTCCACAAATTCAAATAACTATAAATGGAGGTATCACAAGCTGCTTAGAGATAAAGAGCCATCTTGATTATGTCGATGGCGTTATGCTAGGAAGGGCGGTGTACAATAATCCATTTTTATTAAGTGAAGTAGATAGTGATATATTCAGCGAAAAAAAGAATCCAATAAATCGTGAACAGGTTTTAAAAATATATATGGTTTATATGACTGAACAACTCAAAATTGGAGTACCTATAAGGTCGATGACTCGTCATATATTGGGTTTATATCATGGCGAAACTAATGCTAAATTATTCCGCAGATTATTAAGTGGCAAGGTAGTTGAATTTAATCATTTAAATGAATGGTTAGATTTTAAAATAAATAGTTTAACCGATAATAAAAGTACTCAATAGTTTGGTAAAATTTCTTAGGAAAATTCTCCTCTAAAAAAAATATGGCAGGCGACAACTACATAGCGAGCATTGATATCGGAACTGATAAGATTGCGCTGTTGGCTGCTGAAAAAGATTATGATAATCGACTCAGGATTATTGGGCACAATATTTGCGCCTCTGATGGCGTTAAAAAAGGGGCAATTTTTTCTATAGACCATTTATCAAGAGTAATTACAAAGCTCATTGAAGAAACTAACAAAAGCTTTGATTTAACACCTGGCTTATTTCGTGTCAATATTTCTGACACTCATCTAACTTGCACTGATCAGAATGGGCATGTCTCTGTAAATGAAGTTGTAACTCGTAACGATGTAGATGCAGTTCTAAAATCTGCACTGGCAATGACAACTCCTTCCAACAAAGAAAAATTACACAGAATTAAAAAGAAGTTTACTATTAATGAGAGTGTAGTAGTAGATAACCCATTGGAGATGGAAGCCGAATTCTTAGAATCTAAGGTCCATATAGTAACTGTCTCGAGTGCCAGCGTTAGGAATATTGAGAATTGTTTAAAGCAGAGTGATTTACAGGTTGATAAAATTGTACTTACCTCTATTGCTAAGTCTCATGCAATACTAACTCAAGAAGAAAAAGATAATGGTGTTTGTATAGTTGACATTGGGGCTGGAGTTACTTGTTTCTCTGTCTTTAATGAGGAAGGCATTGTTCAAAGTGGTGTTATTTCAATGGGCGGTAATGAAGTTACACAAGAGATCGCATTAGCCTTTGATACTTCCCTTGAAGAAGCAAAAAGATTAAAAGAGTTTTACGGAGTTGCTAAGTCGTCTACACTTAAGGAAGAGAAATTGATTGATTTCACTCAAGCCGCAAACAAAGAGGAGCATCAGCTTTCTAGCCTTCAGTTATCAGAAGTTATTGAGGAAGCTTATCGTGAAATTTTGTTGGCACTTAAAAATGAATTAAAACACCATAATTTGGATACAATTATTAAATCGGGGTTTGTATTGTGTGGTGGTGGAGCACAAGTTATTTCTTGCGAAGAGCTTGTTCGTGATTTCTTTACCAGAAGAGCTAAAATAGGTACTATTCATCGCTCAAGAATTTCTGGTTTAGATAACATACTAACTGACTTTAGATATACAGGCTCTATAGGGCTCTTGCTACATGAAGATGACTTTGGAAAAGATTTCGACGTAATTTCTAATGGAAATAATGGTGTTATAGGTAAATTAAAAGAATGGACCGTAAAGAATTTTTAATATATGGTAAAGCAAAGAACAATTCAAAAAACAGTTAAGGCGCGTGGTGTAGGAATTCATAGCGGTAAGGAAGTGAATATGACATTGATTCCTGCAGGAGTAGATCATGGCGTAGTTTTTAAGCGATTAGATGCCGGTGGTAGGCAAGTACATGCTCATAGTGCTTTCGTTAATGAAGTTATCTTGTCAACAGGTATTGAAAGCAAAGGTGTAAAGGTTTCAACTATTGAACATTTATTGTCGGCTCTTTCAGCGCTTGGAGTAGATAACCTTTTGGTAGAGTTAGATTCATTTGAAGTGCCAATTATGGACGGTTCGTCTGCGCCTTTTATTTTTTTAGTTCAGTCAGCTGGAATTGAAGAACAAGAAGCACCAAAAAGATTCATCGTCATTAAAGAAACTGTTAGGGTTGAAAATGGAGAAGCATGGGCACAGGTTTCTCCTCATAATGGATTCAAGGTGACGCTTGAAATTGATTTTGAACATAAAAAAATAAAAGAAAGTGGACAGAAGCTGTCAATTGATTTTGCGGAGCAGTCTTATTTAAAAGAAATATCTCGTGCCAGAACATTTGGATATGAGAGTGATGTTGAGGCGCTTCAAGCTGGTGGACTTGCATTGGGGGCAAGTCTTGATAATGCAATTGGTCTTTCTGATTATGACATCCTAAATGAAGACGGAATGCGATACCATAACGAATTTGTAAAGCACAAAATATTGGATATTGTTGGAGATCTTTTTCTTTTAGGTGGAAATATGATAGGCCAATATGAGGGATATAAGACTGGACATATGCTTAATGATCAGTTGCTTTCTGCAATACTTTCTCAACCTCAAGCAACAACAACAAAAACCTATAAGGAGGTTGACTCGCCAATTCACTTTTATTCAGAGGATTGGCAAAATGACCTCTAAAAAGCTATTTTTTCTATTCCATTAACTAAATAATAAATACCTTTATTTTCCTTATTTGAAAGCAATAACTGTTACTCACGAAGTCTTTTTTGAGCTTAATTCTTTTGGTATAATCGAAAACTTTTTATATTACAGTTATTAGTGATGAAATTAAATGGTGCTCAAATACTGATACATTGCTTACAGAAAGAGGGTGTTAAGCATGTTTTTGGTTACCCAGGTGGTGCTGTTTTGCATATCTATGACGCTCTAGATGCCCAAGACGAGATTACTCATGTCTTGGTTAGGCATGAGCAAGGCGCAGCTCATGGAGCTGATGGCTATGCAAGAGCGAACGGTATGCCTGGTGTTGTATTGGTTACATCTGGGCCAGGTATCACTAATGCTGTGACTGGAATTGCAACTGCACATATGGATTCTATCCCGATGGTAGTAATTTCTGGACAAGTTCCATCTCCACTGATAGGGATGGATGCCTTTCAAGAGGTAGATGCTACAGGTATCACTCGCTCATGTGTTAAGCATAACTTCCTTATCAGAGATATTAGTGAAGTTGCGAGTACGGTTAAAAAAGCATTTTATATTGCCACAACTGGGCGACCAGGTCCCGTTGTAATTGATATTCCTAAAGACATAACCATTGCTGAAATGGAAATGGAAGAATATCCTGAGACTGTTGAAATGAGGTCCTATAAACCAACAACTAAAGCAAGTAATCGCCAAATTAGAAAAGCTGCAGAGTTGATTGCTAATTCTCAGAGACCAATATTTTATTCTGGCGGCGGCTGTGTAATAGGTAATGCTTCAAAAGAGTTACGTGAATTAACGCGCAAGCTTGGTTTTCCAATTACACAAACTTTGATGGGTTTAGGCGCATACCCTGGTACTGATAAATTATCTCTTGGTATGTTGGGAATGCATGGTACTTATGAGGCTAATATGGCAATGTATGGTTCAGATTGTGTAGTTGCTATTGGTTCTCGTTTTGATGATAGAATTACTGGAAACTTAGAAAAATTTTGCCCAACAGCTAAGTTTATTCATATTGATATCGACCCCTCTCAGATTTCTAAAAATGTGGTTGCAGATATTCCTATTGTTGGTCAAACAAAGCAAGTTCTTCAAGCCCTTATTGAAGAACTGAAAGACAAAAAGCTTACAGATATTTCCAAATGGTGGTCGCAGATTAATGAATGGAGAAAGGTTGATTCATTGGCATATACTAAGAAATCAGGTGTTATTAAGCCTCAAACAGTTATTGAAATGCTCTATGAGGTTACCAAAGGTAAAGCTATTGTGACCTCAGATGTTGGTCAGCACCAAATGTGGGCAGCTCAATATTATTTATTTGATGAGCCAAGACAGTGGATTAATTCTGGAGGTCTAGGAACTATGGGCTTTGGTCTTCCTGCTGCTATGGGCGCTAAAATTGCAATGCCGGATAGAGATGTAGCCTGTGTTACTGGAGAAGGTAGTATTCAGATGATGCTTCAAGAGCTCTCAACAATGCTTCAATACTCAACGCCTGTTAAAATCATTAACCTTAATAATGGTTACTTAGGTATGGTAAGGCAATGGCAAGAGTTTTTCTATGAAAAGCGTTATGCAATGTCCTATATGGATGCGTTACCTGACTTTGTTAAACTGGCTGAGAGTTATGGCCATATTGGAATAAAAGTTGAAAAAGAGTCTGACCTTAAGCCTGCTCTTGTTGAAGCATTTAAGCAAAAAGATCGTACTGTTTTTCTAGATATTTTGACAGACCCATCTGAAAATGTATTTCCAATGATTCCAGCAGGCGGTGCTCACTGCGATATGTTGTTAGCAGGCCGTGATCAAATGGTATCAAAAGATGAAACAGACTTTAATGCGGTGTAGTTTATGAGACATATTATTTCAGTTATTTTAGAAAATGAAGCGGGCGCTCTTTCAAGAGTTTCTGGACTATTTACTCAACGCGGCTTTAATATTGAATCCCTTACTGTTGCACAAACTAACGATGTGAATTTATCTCGCATGACAATCGTATCGTCAGGAAGTGATCGTGTATTAGAGCAAATTGTTAAGCAACTCAATAAATTAATTGAAGTGGTTAAGGTAAGTGATTTGACTAGTCAAGATCATGTCGAGCGAGAGTTAATGCTTGTTAAGATTTCCTCGATCTTAAAGGATAATGTTGACTTAAAAGAGTTAGTAGAAATTTTTGGTTGTAAAGTTGTTGATGTGACTGAAAAAATTTACACCATTGAAGTCTCTGGGAAGACTAAAAAAATTAACGCATTTCTGGATGCGTTTGATCCAGCAAACATTATTGAGGTTTCAAGGACGGGTGTCACTGGAATTTCTAGAGGAAAAAAATAATTTAAATTTAAGGAAAAAAAATGAATAGATATTACGATAAAGATGCAGACCTTTCAATTATTCAAGGCAAAAAAGTTGCTATTATTGGTTATGGCTCTCAAGGACACGCTCAAGCTAATAATCTAAAGGATTCAGGTGTAGAAGTTGTTGTTGGTCTAAGAGAGGGCTCATCTTCTGCAACAAAAGCACAAGAGGCAGGTCTCGGTGTTATGTCTGTTGAGGAAGCAAGTGCTTGGGCAGATGTTGTTATGGTTTTGGCTCCAGATGAGTTTCAAGCCAGTATTTATTCAGAAAATATTGAACCAAACTTAAAGCAAGGCGTTGCTTTAGCATTTTCACATGGACTCAATATCCATTTTGATATGATTATCCCAAGAGAAGATCTTGATGTGATTATGATTGCTCCAAAAGCGCCAGGACATACAGTTCGTTCAGAGTTTGTTAAAGGCGGAGGTATTCCTGATTTAATTGCAATCAAGCAGGATGCTTCAGGTAATGCTAAGGATATTGCTCTTTCTTACGCTTCAGCAATTGGTGGGGGTCGAACTGGCATACTTGAGACCAGCTTTCGAGAGGAAACTGAAACAGATTTGTTCGGAGAGCAAGTAGTTCTTTGTGGTGGAACAACTTCACTTGTGCAGGCTGCATTCGAAACACTTGTAGAAGCAGGCTATGAGCCAGAAATGGCATACTTTGAGTGTCTTCATGAATTAAAGTTAATTGTTGACTTGCTATATGAAGGTGGTATTGCAAATATGCGTTATTCAATTTCAAATACTGCTGAATATGGTGATGTTACTAGAGGTCCAAGAATAGTAACTGATGAAACAAAAGCTGAAATGAAGAAAATTCTAAGTGAAATCCAAAGCGGTGCTTTCGCTAAAGAATTTATCAGTAATGTTGGTGACTTACCAGGTCGTCGTGATGTTCAACGCAAACACCAAATTGAAACTGTTGGTGAGAGCTTGCGCTCTATGATGCCATGGATTGCAAAAAATAAATTAGTAGATCAATCTAAAAACTAAAAAAATTAGATGATCTCAGTTTGATTTTAAGAAATTGTGACTGAAAAAATACCAAGTAGAGGCATTTATTTACTGCCAAGTATCCTTACTACGTTTGGGATGTTTGCTGGTTTTTATTCAATTATTGCATCAATTAATGGTGACTTCACTTTAGCTGCCATTTCAATAATGGTTGCTATGTTGTGGGACGCTTTAGATGGTCGAGTCGCTCGATTAACGAACACTCAAAGCGATTTTGGAGCCCAGTATGACTCACTTGCTGATTTAGTCTCTTTCGGTGTAGCTCCAGCTCTCCTTGTCTACGAATGGTCCCTATCTGACTTAGGAAGAATTGGTTGGCTTGCGGCTTTCATTTTTTTAGCTTGTGCGGCCCTAAGACTAGCAAGGTTTAATACACAAGTTGGCATTTCAGATAAGCGCTATTTTCAAGGCCTCCCTTCACCAGCAGCGGCAGGTGTTATTGCTAGTATGATATGGCTTAAATTTTGGAAATTTGAGTATTTTGATTTTGGTATAGTCTCTCTGAGTTATTACGTTGGTGTTGGTATAACAATAGTTTGTGCACTACTTATGGTTAGCAATGTACGTTACTACAGCTTTAAGGAGTTAGATTCCAAAAAGGCTTCATTTAGATTTCTTTTGGCTATAGTACTGAGTTTTATTGTGCTACTCTCGAAGCCAAATATATTTTTATTTACTGGATTTTTTGTGTATATGCTTTCCGGACCATTTATTACAATAGTTGGCCTTAATAAAAAGCGGATTGAGAAAAAAAATATTAAGCGACTTTAGTTACTTTATAATCGAATCCTATGTATATAGATTTTAAATTGTCGACTTCACATTCACTAAGCAAGCTCTTTGCTTTGTTGCGATTATTGCCGTAAGGCATTAATTAATCATAATAGACGAAGGTCTATCACTAAAACTTAAGATAAAATTCGAAACTACAAAAGGAGCAAACTTATGTCCGACAAATTAATTATATTTGATACAACTCTTAGAGATGG
>OCVR010001275.1_pt1 | contig 20398 bp, 16 predicted proteins | sample 1539091 | NCBI WGS metagenome assembly OCVR01 (sample SAMEA3355530, study PRJEB22509) | marine metagenome | biome: marine; feature: coastal ocean; material: water | place: USA | collected 2010-08-07 | depth 16 m | reverse complement strand
ATCGATTTTTTGATTTCTGAATGACTTCTCCGTCATTGGCATGTCGATTGCTGTTTCATTACCGAGACACCAGGAGTAGCATAGCATTTCGAATAAAAAACGTCAGTTTACGCGTCAAAGCCTCGTTCCAGAGATTGATTCGAAGCTGGTGAAAACAATCACAACGCGGGATAACATAACTTGACCGCATTGAATCAGTAGCAACTAAGTCTATCTATGAAAATTCTTTTGACTGGCGCCACAGGGCAAGTGGGCCGTGAGGTGCAACGCCGATCTAAATTACTGGGCCTTACAGTCATCCCGACCAGTCGAGAGACTTTGGACATTGGTGACAAAGCGCAAACGACCTCGATCTTTGAGCATGAGGACTTTGATCTCATCATTAATGCAGCCGCTTATACTGCAGTGGACAAAGCCGAGTCAGATAGAGAGACCGCCTTTCGGGTAAATGCTGACGGAGTAGAACATCTGGCAATCTTGGCAAATCAGCATGCTATCCCCCTGTTTCATATATCAACCGACTATGTTTTCGATGGAGAAACTACTGTCGCTTACAAAGAGACAGCCACAACGAATCCCCAGACGGTATACGGCGCATCAAAACTGCAGGGAGAGCAGCGACTTAAGGAAACTGTGGCGGCGCATATCATCCTGAGAACCAGTTGGGTCTTTGGCACAGACGGCAATAATTTCGTAAAAACCATGCTTAGACTCGGCGAAGCAAATGACACATTGAGCGTTGTGGCCGACCAACTAGGCAATCCAACCTTCGCAGGTTCAATCGCCAACGCTCTTCTTAGCCTTGCAGTGCAATACCGCGAAAAAGGTCACCTTGAATGGGGCGTTTATCATTTTAGCGATAGTAGCACTGCAACATGGCATAGTTTCGCGAAACAGATCATTAAGTGCGGGCACAAGCACGGCCTCATTAGAGTATTGCCTGTTGTCAACCCTATTTCGACTGCAGATTATCCAACACCTGCGCAACGCCCCAGCTACTCATCGTTAGATACCTCTCTATTTGCCACTACATTTCCGAAAGTCGAGATTAAGGATTGGCAAGAAGGCCTTGAGCACATGATGCTAACCTTATCTCAAGAGCACAATTGATATGCGAATATTAGTGACAGGAGGTGCGGGTTTCATTGGGTCTGCTGTAATCCGTGAAATAATTCAAAACACGACCCATGAAGTGCTCAATATTGATTGCCTTACGTACGCCGGCAACCTTGAGAATTTAACCAGCGTCGCCAACAGCGACCGATACACTTTTGCGCAGGTCGATATTTGCGACAAGGACCGTCTGCAAAAATCTTTCGATGATTTTTCGCCCCAAATTATTATGCATCTCGCGGCAGAATCTCACGTAGACCGATCAATTGACGATCCCAGTGCTTTTATCAAAACAAATGTCTTTGGCACCTGCAATCTTCTGAACTGTGCGTTGAACCTTTTTCAAAAACTTTCCGATGAAGAGCAAGCCTTATTTCGCTTCCACCATATTTCAACTGACGAGGTGTTCGGCAGCTTGGGCGAAGAGGGTTTGTTTACGGAAGACACGCCCTATGCCCCGACCTCCCCCTACTCAGCGAGCAAGGCATCATCTGATCACTTCGTCAGGGCATGGCATCACACTTATGGCTTACCGACCATTGTCACCAATTGTTCAAACAACTATGGCCCTTACCATTTCCCTGAAAAACTGATTCCACTCGTGATTCTCAATGCACTCGAGGGAAAGCCGCTTCCCGTCTACGGAGATGGGTCACAGATTCGTGATTGGTTGTATGTCGAAGACCATGCTAGAGCACTGCTAACAGCCGCACAGTATGGCAAACCGGGATCAACGTACAATATTGGCGGCCATAACGAAATAAAAAACATCGATGTCGTTACGCAAATTTGCGCGATCCTTGACAAGAAAGTGGGAATAAGACCCGCAAATATTCATCGATTCGCTGACTTGATTACATTCGTCACAGACAGGCCAGGGCATGACGTCAGATATGCAATTGACGCAGCCAAGATCCAAAGTGTTCTCGACTGGCAACCAGCGGAGAGCTTTGCAACGGGTTTAGAAAAAACAATTGACTGGTATTTAGACAACACCGAATGGTGTGACAACATTACCTCGGGAAAATATCAACGAGACCGCTTGGGAACTTTAAAATGAAAGGCATTATTCTAGCAGGCGGGTCTGGCACAAGACTCCACCCGGCAACGCTTGCTGTATCGAAACAGCTACTACCGATTTACGACAAACCGATGATTTATTACCCTTTATCCACGCTTATGTTGTCTGGCATTAGAGAAATTCTTATTATCTCTACTCCCATGGATATAGGACGCTTTGAGATGTTGCTTGGGAATGGTGAGGCATGGGGGTTACAGCTTTCTTACCAAGTTCAGCAAGAACCACTTGGGTTAGCTCACGCATTTATTATTGGAGAAGCGTTTGTCGATGGCGATGAGTGTGCCTTAATCCTGGGTGATAATATTTTCTTTGGTCATCAATTCACTGACATTCTTACAGACAGTGTCAACCGGCATAGCGGTGCAACGGTCTTCGCTTATCCTGTTAAAGATCCAGAAAGGTTCGGTGTTGTTGAGTTCGACGAGAACTTTAAAGCACTGAGCATAGAAGAAAAACCCGCAGCGCCAAAATCAAGGTACGCGGTGACAGGATTGTATTTTTATGATGATACGGTCACGGAGAAAGCGAAATTAGTTAAACCATCTGACCGCGGCGAGCTGGAAATAACAGATCTTAATCGAATGTATCTTGAGGCTGATTCTCTATCGGTTGAAATTCTCAGTCGAGGCATGGCATGGCTTGATACAGGGACACACGATTCGCTCATTGAAGCCGGTCAATTTGTTCAAACCCTAGAGCACAGGCAAAGCTTAAAAATTGCTTGCCCTGAGGAGATATCCTGGCGCCAGGGCTGGATATCAGATGAAGATCTGATATCCCTCGCCCAACCGCTCGGGAAAAGCGGGTATGGTGAATACCTAATAGACATTTTAAACAACCCGATAAACCAGCCATGAACGTCATAGAAACTAAACTCAAAGGCGTCGTCATCATTGAACCCGCGGTTTTTGGTGACCACCGAGGTTTTTTTCTTGAAAGCTACAATCAACAACGCTACGAAGAGGCGGGCATCCTTGAATCATTTGTGCAGGATAATCACTCTCGCTCCGCAAGAGGCGTATTGCGCGGACTTCATTTTCAGAGGACAAAACCACAGGGAAAACTTGTCCGAGTGACTCACGGTGAGGTATTTGACGTTGCCGTGGACATTAATCCTGATTCGGCAACTTATGCTCAATGGGTAGGTGTGAATCTGAGTTCGGAGAACCATACTCAACTTTATGTTCCACCGGGCTACGCACACGGCTTTGTAGTACTCTCAGAGTCCGCTGATTTTCAATACAAGTGCACTGAGTTTTATGATCCCACAGATGAAGCGGGTATACTCTGGAGCGACAACCAGCTAAGCATTAACTGGCCAATCGCATCACCACGGCTCTCTGACAAGGATTCAAGGCTTCCAACCCTCGAACGACTTGAACACTAGAACACGAACACGTCGTGGGCATCCTTTCTTAATAAGGAGAGCAACGACCGAAATTCATCTATCCCTAACTGATTTCGTCGATCAGTTTTATTCAAAATTCGCTGAGAGAGCCTAAAGGCAATGCTCGCTGAGTTTTGATAGACTGACGTATTCCAATGAGGTCTCAGTTAGATGCAAAACTTTTCCATATCTCCGAACGAGATGGTCCATAGTTTTTGGAGGAACAGGCACCTTACTCGCGAATTAGTAAAGCGTGAAATTCAGGGGCGATACAGAGGCTCGCTGATTGGTCTTCTGTGGTCCTTTCTCACACCAGTATTTATGCTCGCTGTATACACTTTCGTATTTAGCGTTGTCTTCAATGCACGCTGGTCCACAGCCAACGAATCGAAAATGGAATTTGCGCTGGTCCTGTTCGCAGGCTTGATTGTTTTCAATCTATTTTCCGAATGTGTTAACCGGGCACCGTCACTGATTCTGTCCAACGTAAATTATGTCAAAAAAGTTGTTTTCCCTTTAGAAATACTGCCGATCGTCGCATTGGGATCAGCGTTCTTTCATATGCTAGCCAGCTTATTTGTCTGGCTCTTATGCTATGCGATTTTCTTTGGGATACCTAGCGCTAACGCGCTGCTATTGCCTTTGATCCTTTTACCCCTAGCACTCATCGTCGTAGGTTTGTCATCTATTCTCGCGTCATTGGGCGTCTATCTTCGTGATGTCTCACAACTCGTAGGCACACTAACTACTGCACTCATGTTCCTCTCCCCCATTTTCTATCCTGCATCCGCTTTACCTTTGGAATATCAAAAAGTACTTGTAATAAACCCACTATTTCCAATTATTGAACAGGTTAGAGGCGTTTTGATGAAAGGAGAAATGCCCGACCTCTATTTTCTTGGGAGCTACATTTTGTTTTCAGCTTTTTTTGCGTGGATTGGGTTCGCATTATTTCAGAAAACACGGAAGGGTTTCGCAGATGTTCTCTGAAACGGCAATTTCGATTGAGGGTATCAGCAAGAATTACAACATCTACGACTCCCCTCGTGATCGGCTAATGCAAATGCTTTCGAGAGGGAGAAAACAATATTTTCGCGAGTTCAATGCATTGCGAGACGTGTCACTTCAAATACAAAAAGGCGAGACCGTTGGCATTATCGGACGAAACGGCAGTGGTAAGTCCACCCTCTTACAGATCATTTGCGGCACATTGAGTCCGTCAAACGGACATTTCACCGCCCACGGCAGAATCGCGGCGCTGTTAGAATTAGGATCTGGTTTCAATCCGGATTTCACGGGACGAGAAAATGTCTTCATGAATGCCTCGATTTTGGGACTGTCCAAAGCCGAGATCGAACATCGCTACGATAATATCGCAGAGTTTGCGGACATCGGAGATTTCATCGACCAACCCGTCAAAAGCTATTCTAGCGGAATGGTTGTCAGGCTCGCATTTGCTGTAGCCATAAATGTCGACCCTCAGATACTTGTTGTTGATGAGGCACTCTCCGTCGGAGACGAACTATTTCAGAGAAAATGTTTTTCTCAGATAGAAGCTATTCGAGCGAAAGGAACAACTATTCTATTTGTGTCTCACTCTGGCGGAACAATCATAGAGCTCTGCGATCGAGCCGTGCTGCTGGATAACGGCCAAAAGTTGGCAGAGGGGGCACCAAAAAAAATCGTTGCCTGCTATCAAAAGCTTTTGTATGCCCCTGCAGAGAAACAGCCGATTATTCGAGAACAAATCCTGAATTCTAGTCAAATGCTGGATGATGTAATCTCCACAGTCGATGTTGCAGAGAACGGTAAAGTCGAGCAAAAGCCAGATGAGCGATTGTCGAGAGAAAGTTTCGACTCAGGACTTAAGCCCACAAGTACTATTTCTTACGCGTCACACGGGGCGCATATCAAGAGCCCATCTATCCTCACTATTTCGGGACAACCTGTTAACCATCTCGTAAGAGGAGAATCCTACAAATACACCTATCTCGTAAAATTCACGAAAGAAGCCGAAAAAGTAGGCTTTGGTATGTTGATCAAGACAACCTCAGGAATCGAGCTTGGTGGAGCCGTATCAGCCTCGAAGACACAAAAAGCCTTAAGCCGTGTTCGAGCCGGCGTGACGTACCAAATTGAATTTTGCTTCCAGTGCGACTTGAACCCTGGCACGTATTTTTTGAACGCGGGAGTGACTGGAGAGGCGCTGGGTCCTGAAGGCTACCTTCACAGGGTGGTTGATATTGCGATGTTTCGAGTTATTCCTGAACAAGACGATAGATCAACGGGCTACGTCAGTTTTAACTGCTCTTCTGAAATAAAAGAAATCAGTTCTTCAGAATAGAGAAAAGAGTGAAAGATAAAAATAATCAATTGATTGTTGTCCTTGGCACGCACCGGAGCGGAACGAGCGCGATCACTCAAGGCCTTCAAGTGTTGGGAGTCAATGGGTGGACAACTGATACCGGGCGCTGTCGTTAACAATGAGAAAGGTTATTGGGGGGATTTCGACCCCAATGCTTGGAAAATCGAGCTATTGCAGACGCTAGAAAATTACTCAGCGAAAAGCTTAAAGATGACTAGATACTAGCAATCAAATACTCGAGGCTGGAGAAGCCAAGAGCGGAGCTAACTACTCTGGTTACATCACGTGATCATGAGACTCACGTTTACGCAAGATGCAGAGCGCATAATCGTAGACGATACGATGCTCGACCTACGCAGTCAGCTCACAAAAATGGCACACAATCAGCAGCTCTCGATCGACGATAATGCACTAACAGAGTATCAAACCGAGTTTCTAGACAGAAAATGCGCCACAGCGTTTATCACCCAGGAGACTTAAGCCTCGGCCCCAACTGCCTAGCTCTAGTTGCGGGGATATATTTGACACTACAAAAAATAATTTCAGGAAAGGGTCAACTCGAAAACAAAAGTATTCGAGAATTGATTGAAAACTAGAGCAGAGAAATTGATCGACAATGACCCGTTTTATCTTATATCGAAAAGACAATCACCGAATCGCTGCAAACTGAACATCAACTATCGCTCGACAACACCGACATATCTGGCTTACGCCAGACCAATCTAAAACCAAATGAAGGCATTAATCAGCTTCGTGAAGAAATAGAGTTATCCGACAATCACATAACAACGCTTAATGAAGGCATCGGAGACCGGCTACTTAACGACAGGTTAGGGTTATAAAATGGGTCGCCGAACTCCAATTGTTTTTTCAGAATTTGCCTTAGTTGAACCTTATCACTTTCAGGCAATCCTGGATTCCTCGTCTCGGACTCCTCATGGATAAGTCTGACAGACGGATCAAAAATGTTTCTAAAACCAGCGTTATAACTTCTAATACAATATTCTACGTCTCCGGCAACTACTAACGACTCGTCAAAGTCGCCAAGTTTTTCGAAAGTTTTTCGAGAGAATGCAATGCATGCACCAGTGCATGCCAACACGTCTCGACGAACCAGCGGAGACACAAACATCTCGTCAGACCGACCGACAATAGGTTCACCAATATAGATATGGTCGGCGTAACCACCGTAACCGACAACGATACCAGCATGCTGTATTTCACCGCGAGGATACAAGAGTAGAGCGCCGACAACTCCAACGCCTTGTTCTAATGCCAACCAGGCCAGCCGATCGCACCACCTAGAGGAACGAACGACTGTATCATTATTCAGAAGGACTATAACTTCACCCGATGATGCTCTAATACCGTCATTCGTTAAGCGAGCCCAGTTAAACTCATAATCACACTCAACTATTGTCACTGACTCGAGTAAACCATAACCAGCTAGCCCCCTTAGGGTCTCATTCTCGACGCTCTGGTTATCCAGGATCAGTATTTCGTAATCACCATCAGGTGGGTTTGCGAGAATTGAATCAATACATTCAGACAACAAACTCAATTTGTCTCTGGTTGGGATCACAAAACTTATTTTGAATGCATATCCCGGCAACCTATATTGCTCAGGAAACGTTGAAGCAGCATGGCTCAAATCAAGGAAAGAATTCGGTCGCGTCGAATTATACATATCACGTACTTCTTCTCGGCGCATCACGGATCGGAATAGGTGCACGTAGATTTTCGGCAGATGTTGTACTTGCACACTCGACTGAAAACATTTTGTGATTATTTCATACCCTTTTAAAGTTGAATTGCGCTGATCCATAAAATCAACTGTTTCTATCGAGATATCAAAAACGTCTCTACTCACACTTACCGCTGGGGCGTAAGACGGGTCCCAAAGCAGCTCTTGCGAATATCCAGGTTTAAAAAATGGCTTGACCCGACGTCCATCTTTACACTCGTCATGGTCACAAAAGATCGCGTCAACTTTCATCGCATGAAGACGCGAGCACTCTTTAATGAAACGCCTATCGACTGCGCCAGGCGTGTGCAGTATGACAAAATTTTTATTGGCCTTAGCCCTGCTACAACGTAATTTTTTATTAACCGGAAGGTCAACGGGACGCAATATTTCAACAGAAAAATCAACTTGATGCGCCCTAAGGATACTCTTGAGTTCAGAGCACCCTTGTGAAATAAGATAAACACAATCAAATGAATCTATTTCCGACAACGACCGAATGAGTTCTAGGACGATTTTCTTATCTAATTCGGACAGGAATATCAGAATATCTGTGGTCCGAGCAACACCATGTTTGACAGAGTTGCCAACAACCGGCTCTGGTGAAAGCAACACTCGACTTGGCTCACCGCGTTCTAGCCACTCTGCATACAAATATGGATCATTTTTGCGAACGAACGCAGCCTGAGAAATAAGTGCCTGTATCGTAGCTCGCCCCCCCGCCACCCGAACCCCGGTGACCAGCGAGGCTAAAAACTTAAATACTCCGCCTGCATCTCTCACCAACCAGGCACGAGATTGGATCAAGAATTTTAATAGCCTCAGCCTTTCACGTGCCGAAGCCAGAACATTCTGATTGACAATTTGATCTGACAAAACAATTCCTAAAAAACTTCAAATATACCGGACACAATGCCAATTATGACAGGAACGAAAACTCCATATCGATAAAGATGCGGGAGGTTAGCTATAGCCGGCTTCAGTCATGTGCAGCGGATCTAAATTGGCCTTCTTAGTTTGTGTTAAACTCACAATTAAGATCAAGTAACTTCGTATTTATCTGAGGGTTAAGCTAACACCGAACGAATTAGCGCTACCCTGTGACATAGCCATTGGTACCTGTATTGAAAATTTGTGTTGTTATCCCTGCATATAAGGTCGAAAGGCAAATTTGTTCAGTCATTGAACAAATTTGCCCGCTTGCTAATGCGATTTACGTCGTAGATGACTGTTGCCCAAACCATTCAGGCAAAATCGTTGAACAAAACTGCAACGATGAACGCATTACTGTTTTATTTCACTCGGAGAATCAGGGAGTTGGAGGTGCGGTCAAAAGTGGTTACGAACGCGGTCTCAAAGATGGGATGGACATCTTTGTGAAGATTGATGGTGACGGTCAAATGGATCCCACTTTGCTATCTGACTTAACACACTCTATTACTGTCGGAGAGGCCGACTACGTCAAAGGCAATCGCTTTTATCACCTTGAATCACTTGAGCAAATGCCTCTAGTTAGAAAAATGGGTAACGCTGTTCTATCCTTAATAAACAAATTCACGAGCGGGTATTGGGACACAATGGATCCCACGAATGGCTTTACAGCAATTCATCGAAATGCTCTATTCCACCTTCCCTTACAAAAAATTAATAACCGGTACTTTTTTGAAAGCGATATGCTTTTCCGACTAGGCACAATTAGGGCTGTTGTAAAAGAACTGCCTATGTCTGCAATTTATGCTGAAGAGGATAGCAATCTCAAGGTTAGCGCTTTTGCGCTTCGATTCGGCCCCGCTTACATCAAAATTTTCTTTAAGCGAATTTTCTACACTTACTTCTTGCGTGATTTCAATGCAGCAAGCCTTGAGATGGTCGTTGGTAGTATTCTTTTCCTGTTTGGCTCTATTTTTGGTGCCAAAAGCTGGATTTCAGCCTCGGCTGGCGGCGAGCTAACCAGCGCCGGCACAGTGATGTTAGCGGCTGTTCCTCTCATCATGGGGTTCCAATTGTTGCTGAGCGCGCTGCATTACGATATCGGTAATGTGCCGGACCAACCACTTCAATCAAGACGATAAGAAATATCGTAGAATCAGTAACTTGCTCATTTCGTAAGCAACGCAGAGTATCCAGATAGCGTAAACGATCACACCTCTTTAACCCAACTTGCGAAACTTTGTTATACGAGACAAGCACATAAGCCAACGCCAATATCGGAATCGTAAAATACCTTCCTTGCACACCGTGGACCACTTCAGCGGGATGCTCTGACCAGTTCAGCAACAGAGCGACAAAAACCAAAAGAGTGCTACCAATCGCAATAGAAGCTAACTCAAGCCTTCGTTTAGCATGTACTCTGGTTTCTCTCCATGCAACTGGGGTAAAGGGCGACTTTGAGCCGTATGAGACCCACCAAATAACAAATACAAATCCGACAAGACTTGCCAAAATATGCTCAACCCGGCGACTTCGAGAAATTACGCCAAGGGGCCGTAAGGGGAGACGTCGCAACATGCTTTATGCGAATCTCACCGGCTGACCATGGAATACTTTTTGACCCCGCTATCTGCGCAAGTGTGAGCTTTGCCTCAGGATGAAAAGGGATACCGTTGAAGTAAAATTGATACAGGGCACGGTTTGGATCAACCAACCCACTATAAATTTTTCGTTCTTTTCGTCAGGGAATCAGTCACCATTCGAGACAAAATATGCTCTTATACAATTCTGCTATACCAGGATACAAACTTTAGTCGCAAGGAAAGACACATAACGACCGCCTCCACACTCTTTAACAAAAGCCAACCGCCGATATAGCCTGAATAAATAATAATGCGCAAAACATATGCAAGATGTTCTGGCAATAACTCCTGTTGAACCATGAATTCGAGTTTTTGCTTTGCTGCTGCGCGATCATCATTATCTAACGCCACGCCAATATCGTAGACCATAATACTGGTGACAATTGACAAATTTAATGCAGAGTCCACCAACCCTGTCTCCGTTCCCTCTGCATGTGCCCATTTAAGCGTTTTCAATTCTTCCATATACCGACTCATATCTTTGGCATTTTGTTTACTTAAATTATTTTCATGTCGTCGATAACGATACAATCTCCTACTGGTTCCACAAATTGAATAACCGTTTAACAACACCCTAAACCAATATTCCCAGTCCAGTGTTTGAGTCAAATGTACATTAAAAAAACCTACTTCCTTCGTCATTGATGCTCTGTATATTACTGAGGGACAATTAATGAAATCCCCGGACAATAATGCTTGGTACTCCTCTTTGATCGATCGGCAAAAAGCTCGCGCGGGGAAATATCTGCCTTGTTTAAAAGCTTCAATCGACGAATAGACGGACTGCCCTCTTTCATTCATTGTGACGGCTCCGCAATGTCCGAGGGCCGCCCCTGGGTAGTGATCCATCAGCTTAATCATTTCAGCAAGATATTCTGGTTCGTACGCATCATCACAATGTAACAAGGTGAAAAACTCCGTCGTAACTTGTTCTATACCTCGATTCCAGTTCCGGGCAATCCCGACATTTGATAATTCAAGCACCTCAAGGTTCAACAAGTATTTTTGATATGATCGCGCAACCTCAATGGAATCATCAGTCGAACCATCATCGAGAAAAACACATTTGAAATTGGTGAGTGTCTGCGCAACCAAGCAGTCGAAAAGTCGAGGCAAAAACTTTTCACCATTAAAATTCGGTATCAACACTGTGACTCTACTATCCATTAGTCAATCATACTAAGATTCACCCATATAAAAAATTGGTTAAATTGTGAACGATACTAAAAACATCGCTTATCGAGACAGGCTTCAAAGCAAAGAGACCTGGTGGAAACAACTTCTGGACGTTCAGCGCCCCTATCGCGCGAATCTAAGGCGCCTGGACATGGGTTTCGTGCTGGAGGTTGGCTGTGGTATCGGTCGGAATCTTCTGAGCCTGAGAAAAATTGGCATTGAGGCCATTGGCGTAGACCATAACGCACATTCAGTGGAAGAAGCCGTTCGCAGAGGTTTCAACGCACTCACTGTTGAAACGTTCAACTCGATGTACTCAGACAAAAAGAGACAGTTTGATACGCTGCTTGTTTCCCATGTACTGGAGCACATGACAAAACTCGAAGCCGCCAACCTGATATCATTCTATTTGCCTTATCTCAAACAGCAAGGTCGCATTATCGTCATCACACCTCAGGAAAAAGGATTCTCATCTGACTCGACCCATGTTGAGTTTATGAACTTTGATATCGTTTCGGAAGTACTAGAACAGAGTGATCTCACAATAGTCGAAAAATATAGTTTCCCGTTACCCAGGTTTTTCGGAAAACTCTTCACCCACAATGAGTTTGTCATCGTTGCAACGCGCTTGCCGTAAATTGGGGATAATTGCGAAAAATAACCAAACGATTTCGATGCTTGAAAAGTAAGAATCTCAACTTATGTGAAACTTATATGAAACACTTATGAAAAATAGCCTGCATCATCAAGCTGCCCGTTTTCTTGTCGGAGGCATCACCACAACCGTATTATGCTGGACTGTGATCTGGCTGCTCGTTGAACGGTTATCGATTCATTACATTATCAGCATAAACCTAGGGACAGCCGCTGCCTATCTATACTCTTATTTTATAAACAAGATTTTTGTATTCGGCGACCAGAGCGATAAACACCTAAGAAAAGGCTCAAGATTTCTGATGTTGCAATTGTCATTGGTGTTGAGCACTAACGTGATAATGTATCTGACGGTTTCCATTTTTGGGTTTCATTACATGTTGATGATCGTCATCCTTAGTGTGATAAACGCGATTATCAGCTTTGGCGTTATGCGATTAACGATATTTGATCAACAAGATGTGTTGAAAGACTAGTCCTTCAAGCATTTCGACGCGTTTTTGTGACTTAATCGCCCCGGGAGCTGATCTAGCAAAACCATTCAGATATCGATCAACATAGCCGAACATTTCCGGTTACCTGATCAATTATTACAACCGCCAAGTGAGGAGAGCTATCACCTGCACGACTGAAGCTTGAGTCACAAGGCGTTTATTCCACCCTCGGCCCAGTCCCATCTCGCGTATCGAGAAATCGCTTCGGTGTACTACCCACAAATGCATCTGTTCCTGTGCCACTAAAGTAACCCGCAATATCAACAATTATATTTGAAGGCACATTGGTGTAAAAACAAACCTCGCCATTACTGTCAATTGGTGCAACGACATTGTTAGCGACAACATCGCCCGTCGCAAAGTTCAGATTGGATGCGAGGGGTCTAACTGCACTGCAAGGCCACACAGTCGCAAAACCAGCACCTTCGGGATTCACAATCGTAACGTTCAACGCGGCCGCAGTCGCTGTGGTGGGAATTGACAATGTAATGCCAGAAGCAGACACATTCGTGCCGTGCACAGCGACACTCAACTGATTCGGTGGCGCCAGCTTGGTGAACTGACCGCCGGCGCCATCACGCGTATCTACCAGACGTTTCGGTGTAACACCCGTGAAAGCCGACGGCGTCGATGAAGGTAACCACCCGGCCAAATCAACAACAATGTCTGCTTCGGCTAGGGTGTAAACACAAACCTTGCCGTTAGCGCTTACTGGTGATATCACACCATTGGCAACCACTTGCCCTGCCGTGTAGTTGACGTTGGAAGATAACGGCCTTGGTACATCGCAAGGGTAAACCGTAATGAAGCCGCCACTTTCTGGATTTACGACAGTAACGTTCAGCGCCACTGCATCAATTATCGCAGGGATTATTGTATCGACACCCAAAGCGCTTGTAACAGCTAAATTAGCCACTGGTATGGTTAAAGGTGCGCTAGCGACAAGCTTGGTAGACTGCCCGCCTGTACCGTCACGGGTATCAACCAGTCGTAGAGGCGTCGCTCCGGAAAAGGCATCACCAACAAACCAGCCAGCAACATCAACGATGAGATCGGTATCAGAGAGAGAATAGAAACACACAGATCCTTGTGTACCGACAGGTGCAATAACGCCATTTGGGCGAACGTCACCGGCGACGAAGTTCAGATTCGAGGCGAGCGGACGCTCAACCCCACAGGGCCATACCGTGACAAAACCGGCGGATGTTGGCGTCACCGCTGTCACATTAATCGATACAGCCGTTGCATCTGCAGGCACGGTCAAGGTCAAGCCCGCAGCCGACAGGAGTGTTTTGCCAACAATCGGCAGCTCAATCGTCTGTCCTGCACCTAACCTGATACCTATATCTGCATTGTCGCCTATGCCATCTTCGTCGGTATCCAGTATTTCTGTTGAATCTAACGGAAACGCATCGTCAACATCAAGTGTGCCGTCATCATCATCGTCTGTATCTGCATTATTTCCGGTTCCGTCATTATCAGTATCTACAAATTCGCTCGCATCAAGCGGAAATGTATCGGACACGTCAGGAACGCCATCGTTATCGTCATCCGGATCCGTAACATCGGGTAAGCCGTCATTGTCAGTGTCCGTCGCTTGACTCGGCGAAAAGTCCTCGACCTGATACTGAACTGATTTCAAACTAAGAGCAGCGTCGGCACCATTGGTGCTATCTTCCCGAGTAATGCCACAAGGTACACCGGAACACGTTTCAGCCGGGCTGGCAAATCGAAGCCGCTCAGGCGGATGACCGAACTCTTCAGCATAGGCCATCACTGTGACAAAAAGATTATCCACACCGTAGCCAACAGACCAATCAAAAGTACCACCGCCGTTACCATCTTGCCTTCGGGAGTGCCCCAGCCCCATGACGTGACCAACTTCGTGGACCATCGTTGTATCGTCACAATCAATATAGAGCACCGAATCGGCAAACTTTGCACTATTAGATGCCACGAAATCGCCGCCCAAGTTAGAACCAATGAGATTTGCCAATCCGCACAAGGTGTCTCCTGTCTGAAAGGGAAGTAACAAAATGACAATATCTCCACCATACATAGTTTTTAATGTATCTATGTCTTGAAACGGCACTTCCCTTTTATCTAACATATCTAGCAAGGTGTTTAAGCCGGCGCTTTCGGCCACTGTTTTTTCGACCGTATGGGTCAAGTTCATTTTGATATCCAGTCCACTATTCTGGAACACCTGATTGCTCACTTGGACAAGCTGGTCAATTCTTGCAGAGGGGTCGCCGTCATAAAGTGCGGGTACACCCTGTGTGTAGATCACAATCACATCAAGGGAACTCTCTCCCGGTTTGCTTTCCGCGTCTGCTAGGTCGGTTCCCCTAAACCTTTCATTGAAGTTACTGACACCATCCCCATCATCATCTTCAAGCACCTCAATACCACTGGTGCTGATTGCTCTCTGCGGAATTTCACCTGTATTGACTCTCACCGTTTGGTAAACCAGTACCGACCCGCTGACTTCTTCAGATATTGTCAGAACAAAATAGTCAAAACCTTCTCTAGACTCCTCCGTAAAATTTGTCACGATAGTTGTGACTGTGAGTTGACTTTTGGCTGGCAATTGGGTGTTTAGGATGACGTTAGCAGCGGTAAAAAATTGAAAGTTAAAAACTGAAGGACCGTTCGCTTGTAGAATTTTTACAACGAGCCGCTCGCTAGAATAACTTGCAGAGTCGTTAACAATAGCTGGTAGATCAATCGTCACCTGCTCCCCGTTTACTTCTATTGTCGGATCTCCGTCGAAATAAAAGGCACTACCTTTGTCTAAACCATTATCTACTGACGATGCAAATTCTTTAGCCAGCATCACCTTATCTCTCATTCTGATTGAATCTACGCGCACCCAATTACCGTTTTGCATTTCTTCTAGGAATAAAGTGAAATAAAAAGTGGCGGTCAAAGGAATAGCCAGACCCGTTTTAAACTCGGATGTCGACAATTTTGAACCGGTGGGAATTGTGTTCACTAATTGGTGAGTGCCAATTGTAAAAAAAGCACTGTCAAAAAAACTAGGGGTATCATGCGCGATCAATCGAAAGCGTAGTGGACCACTATCAGTACTATCTATGTTACTAATACCCGCAGAAATACTCAGGGCTGTCTGGCTGGTATTGGTGATATCGCAGGGGCAGTCTATTTCAACTCGCGTCGCGCTCGCTTCCTGAAAAACAAGTGCTACGAGTATGATTGTAAGAAACTTTTTCATCATTGGAACGTACCCGTTGTTGCTGTCGATGTGCTTTTATCTCTTACTAGACCGAGAACTACTCACTTTTTGGCACTCTGTAATCCAGTATTTCCGGGTGAAGATGATGATTCAGCTCTCTTGACGAAATCACCCACGCATAATCCTCATTGCCACGAATGTTAAAAACACCATCCTCCGTGCCAATGGTCGCAAAAATCGACTGTTTGCCTACCGTCATTATGAAACCATGATCGTGATTATCCAGCGCATGCCCTGAAATTGACTGGTTGCCACTGGGAAGTACTTTGATGACGTCAATCTGAACCGTTATTTCTTGTTTATTTTGGGGAATAGATAATCGAACCACATCTTCTACCCGCCAACTATCGATTACTGCTCTCTCAATTTTGACTAGGGTCTTGACTACAATGTCGGACCTGATGTGCGGCATCTCTTCTTTTGTGGGTAATTGGGAAAGTGCCGTCCAAGCTGTCGATTCCATCGGATTCGTCACAGGATAGCGCGTTATTTGCTTTTCACTGACCCTCTCTGGCGACTCAAATTGCGCTGAGCCATTTCCCCCGAAAAAGGTCTTATCAGGCTGAGTGGTTCCGACCTCTTCCGGGTTGGAATAGAAAAACACCAGAAAAGCAGCAGTCGATAGGCCGAGCAGCACTAATAGCAGATTGATTTTTGGCATTCTCTTTCCACCCAGTGTCAACATCAGCAGGGCACGTCCTGTGCATCTACTCAACTTCAGTTTACGGTTGATGGTGTGGCAATGCCAGAGCCAACAGGAACAAGCACTGCGCGCTCGAGCTGTCGGTAATACTCCGCGTGCCTTGACCTATTTACTCGACGACGATGGTCGAAAACGCTTCTCGGTCAGGCAGCAACCGAGCAAACTGAGGCCAGTGAAACAGTCATTAGGTTACTGAACGGCGCAGAAAGTACACGCCGCTTGTTGTCATTTCAGCTGGTGCTCAGCGACGCTTTAAGAATGCGGCGCGAGCGCACACGAAAGACAACTGAAGAATACAAAGGATAACTGAGGGTGAGCGAGCAGCCCCCGGAGGGGCTATCGCTTACAAAGGTAAATGGCGGAACGGACGGGATTCGAACCCGCGACCCCCGGCGTGACAGGCCGGTATTCTAACCAGCTGAACTACCGCTCCGCATAAACCCTGAAAAAGGTTGGTGGGTGTTGCAGGGGTCGAACCTGCGACCTACGGCTTGTAAGGCCGTCGCTCTCCCAACTGAGCTAAACACCCCCGCGTTAGAAGAAAAGCATTGTACCGACAACCACATGCAAGTCAATGCCGTTTTCCAATTCTTGTATCGTCTTTTTAGTGTTAGCGGCTCGTTCTTTTTATGACATGTGCTGCGGGTTTGTGTGGACAGGGTAAGCGGGCACAAACTAGCACTAATTGCAGGCATTACCGGGCAAGATGGTTCGCTTTGACCGAGGTTCACCCTTTAATACTCAATGGATCGATCATATTTACCAGGACCCCCGAGTTAAAGATCAGAACCTAATTCTTCGTTATGGATAATCCTCAACAAGCAGCTGCCTGGTTTCACGCGCAGCCTTTCCCCAGCTAAATTTTTCTGACTCCAACAGAGCGAGCTTGCCTAGTCTATCTCTGTAGCCCTTGTCAGAAGAAAGCTCAACGATAGCTGCTGAAATCTCCTTCACGTTATGCGGATCGACGTAAATTCCGCCCTCGCCCACAACTTCAGGAAAAGCAGACCGATTGCTTACGATCACGGGCGTACCATGCTGCATTGCCTCAAGCGCTGGCAATCCAAAACCTTCAGACAAAGAGACCATAATTTGCGCTGTTGCGCCAAGGTAGTGAGAATGCAGCGTTTCCTCACTCACATTTCCAATAATATGACATCTGGACCGGACGGAGTCGGCCAACTCATTCACCATAACTTGCAGATCGATACCCCAACCTGCTCCGCCAATAAAAACAAAATGTTCGGGCACAAGCATCGCCGCTTTTTCGATAGCAGCGAGGATATTGTCAAGGTTTTTTCTTGGTTCAAAAGCACCCACGAACAGAAAATACGGGGCCGAGTAATCTGGCGAGATCATTTCAACAGGTGAATCTGCGGCCTCGTGTACAACGGTAATCTTGCCAACGTGTTGAGGGTAAACCTGACTAATCTCATTTTTAGTTGCGTTTGACACCGCTATTATCCTGCTTGCCTTATTCAAACTAGCAGGCATCAATACACGTTCAAGCATCAGGTTGGCCGCTTTCATTGTTGCGGGATGCGTCCACCAAACCATGTCATGTATTGTTACAACGGTATTGATATCTGGATCGAGAAATAAGGGAAGATGGTGACGAGGACTCCAGAATACATCGATAGAATCTATGTTTGCCCAGTGAGCGAACACAATCTGAGAGCGAATAAGGCTAAAAACTTTGTTGTGACGCGAAAAATCTCTTTTCGTAACGTGACTTAAATTATCGAAAAGTGATGTGATCGGTCGATCAGAATAAAAGAACCATTCGCAATCACTGTTTTTTACTATTTCGGTGAGCTGTTCTAACAAACGCTGAGTATATCTACCAATCCCCGAATGAGGGTTAGCTAGTGACCTGACGTCTACAGCAATTCTCTTGAACATTTTTCTTCTTGTACGAATTCATTGTAAACCTGCGCATAACTCGCAACCATTTTTGATCCAGCAAACTCTTCTTCGTAACGCGAACGAGCATTATTACCCAACAGTTTTCCCCACTCGGGATTGTCCTGCAAACGATGCATGGCCTGTTTTAATGATTGAACGTCATTCGGCGCCGCGACTAAGCCTGTAAGTCCATCAATATTGACATAACTACTGCCTGACTCCGGGCTCGCTGAAATCAGCGGTTTAGACATCATTGCTCCTTCAAGCAGTGTGACACCAAATGCCTCAGCACGGCTGAATGAGGGCAAAACAACGGCTTTACACAACTTATATAAAGCCATTTTCGTTTCTTCAGATACGCGTCCAGCGAACTGAACTTGCGGTATTTTTTCAAAGTCGTATTTCTCATTAAGACGGGACAACTCGGGACCACTTCCGGCTATGACAAGCTTAAAGTGACCAGATATGGCTGCATCCAGCAAGACATCAAGACCTTTGTAGTAACGAAGAACGCCGACAAAAAGAAAGTAGTCTTCTCCAAACTTCAGTCTAACTTCCTCTAGGGTATTGTTACTTACTTCGGGGAAGGTATCTTCATCAATACCTATCGGAATGACTCTGGGCTTGATAGTTTGACCTCTCAACAACTGACTGGAGTTCGCATATTGAGTCGATGTCGCGACGATGCAATCAACACGATTAAAAAACCTTTTCATTAGGGGCACATAAAAAGGTAGAAGATATTTCTGTCTGACAATATCTGAGTGGTAGGTGACTACCGAAGGAATACTCACATCGCTTAAAGAATGTAACATATCAGCAAACGGCCACGGAAAGTGGTAGTGAACCAGATCCGCCCATTCGAGTTGCCTTCTAAACTCATCTATTCCCGAGAAAGTAAAGCCGCAGGACGCAACTACAAAATCAAGCTTGCTGGTCACGACATTAACGCCGTCCAGTTCATACGTCGCTGGACCTGATTGACTCGGTGCAAACACGCGCACTGTATGTCCTAGATTATTCAACCCTATCGCCAGCTGCCTAATAACCTGCTCCACTCCCCCTTCTGACTCAGGATGGTAGGTACGATAGACCTGAAGTATTTTGAGAGGACGAACCGCTTTAGCCTGAGCAATTTGCTCAATTTCAGGCCTCAAAGCGCTCACATTTGTCCCTATCCCTCTCGCACCTATTTCACGCGAAACTTCATCGGATGTTTGAAATTGATTTTTTCTCAAGCGTCTAAACACCGATTTAGCGAGTTGTTTCACAAGCATCTTCTCATCTGCGTTTCTTTCTGGGCTCAACTAAGTCCAAAAAATTGGATATCCATCGGATTTATAGCTACCCAATATCTCTGTTGATTGCTTTTTAACCATTTAGCTAGGCACAACCATGCGATCAACAGCGACCCAAACAAAAGGCAGCTGCCGGAGTAAAGTCAAATTGAACGAGTACGGCAAAATGACGACTACACTTGCCATCATGGCATTGATTGATCATCAGGAATAACAGGTTAGCATGGTTCCCCTCATCGAAGCCTTAATACTAACATCATCGCATTAAATTTACCCTACAATAATCCTAACCGCTAATCCTCACAGCAACCACATAGCTGCAAGCTGTGGCGTTAAATCACCGGCTATTTGTCTCGGGATGCAGGACCCACTCGACCATAGACATCATCGAATCTTTCAATATCATCCTCGCCCAAGTAGTCACCCGACTGCACTTCGATGAGCTTCAGGGGAATTTTACCGGGGTTTCGAAGGCGATGTTTTTCTCCGATAGGAATGTAGGTGGATTGATTCTTACTCACCATATAAACATCGTCGCCTCGTGTCACTTCTGCCGTGCCAGAAACAACGACCCAGTGCTCCGCACGGTGATAGTGTTTTTGCAAACTAAGACTCGCGCCGGGGTTCACAGTAATTCGCTTAACCTGAA
>OCVR010001271.1_pt1 | contig 20418 bp, 20 predicted proteins | sample 1539091 | NCBI WGS metagenome assembly OCVR01 (sample SAMEA3355530, study PRJEB22509) | marine metagenome | biome: marine; feature: coastal ocean; material: water | place: USA | collected 2010-08-07 | depth 16 m | reverse complement strand
ACATTATATTGATTGATACAGCAATCGAAATTCGTGAAATGAAAATTACTAGTAGTAAATGGTTACTATATTCTATTAGCGGTAGGAGTATTTACTTCGTACTCAGATATGGAAGGAAGGAGGCTGAAATGATTATAAAGGACTCTTACAGAAAACAGCCCTATTCCAATCTTCAACTGATTCAATAATAATATCAACTAAAGAGGACGGATGGTGGTTAAGGGATGTATCCCTTATTGATTAGATAAATACTACATCGGACAACTTTACGAGAATAAACTCAAGACAGTTGAAAATAAAAATGAGTCAAAACCTCACCAGCGAGGAACGAATTTTAAATATTGGATTTCAAAGTGGAAATTTCTTTGATCGCATAACTATTACCCAAACAAAACCCTAATCTTGATTACTAGCTTATCACATTTTTAGCTCTTCGATATTAAGTCTAATACATTCTCCGGCGGACGGCCAATAACGGCTTTATCACCACTGACCACTATTGGCCTCTCGATGAGTTTTGGATGCTCAATCATGGCATCTATCCATTCTTCATTTGTGAGTTCTTTGCCTTTATAATTATCTTTATAAATCGCTTCGCCTCTACGCAATAGCTCCTCAGGTTTGAGTCCCAGCATTTTTAATAACTTTTTCAGCGCAGTCTTTGTTGGTGGCTTTTCAAGATACAACACTACGTCAGGAATAACTCCATTTTCTTGTATTATAGCGAGCGTTTGTCTGCTCTTCATACATCTTGGATTATGGTATATTTTCATTGAGTATCACCTTAGTAAAAAATAAAACTTCCAATTTATTTTACAAAAGAAAGTAGAATAGAAACTCTACATCATTAGAGTATTTCAATATGAATAATACAAAAATTAAAATAATAGTTACTAAATGGTAAATAATTCACCTAAGTCTATCAAAGAATAAACTATTTATTTGAAACTATCACTAACAACTATATCCTTACTTCCCTTCTCATATTTATAAAATCCTTCTTCAGACTTTCTTCCCAATTTTCCAGCTGTAACCATATTGACTAATAGTGGACTTGGGGCATACTTAGAATTACCAAATCCATCATATAGTACATTCATGATACATAGACACACATCTAAACCGATAAAGTCAGCAAGTTGCAGAGGACCCATTGGATGCGCCATACCCAATTGCATTACAGTATCTATTTCTTCGACTCCAGCTACACCTTCATGCAGAGATATGATCGCTTCATTGATCATCGGCATGAGTAAACGATTAGCGACAAATCCAGGATAATCATTCACTTCTGTAGGTATCTTTCCTAAATCCTTAGATGCTTCCATGACCATATCTAAAGTCACATCAGATGTGCTGTAACCACGAATTACTTCTACTAGTTTCATCACTGGTACAGGATTCATGAAGTGCATACCGATTACTTGTGCTGGACGCTTCGTCACAGCTGCAATCTTAGTGATAGATATCGAACTTGTATTAGTCGCTAAGATGGCATCGTCTGGAGCATGCTCATCCATCTTACGAAATATATTGAGCTTAAGATCTACGTTTTCGGTAGCCGCTTCTACTACTAGGTCTGCCTCCGATACTGCAGATGCTAAATCAGTATTAGTAGTGATATTAGCCAATGCTGCAATTTTATCTTCGTCCGAAATCTTTTCTTTCGCTACCATTCTATCTAGGTTCTTACCTATAGTAGCAATAGCTCTTTCTAATGCTGCTTCAGATATATCGCAAAGTACTACTGTATAATTTTTCATGGCAAATACGTGAGCGATACCATTACCCATAGTACCAGCACCGATTACAGTTACATTTGTTAAACTACTTGTCATCTTTTTTATTCTTATTATTATATAATTAGCTCGAAATTAGCAATATTTTAATTTCTAAGTGCGGTCAAAAGATTATGATTTTCAGACCAACAAGTATCAATCAATTATTTATCTTAGTGTATTATTGACACTAATTGTATCTATTTTGATACATTCGTGTAGAAATCATCAATATTCATATCATGCAACTAATCATAGAAAGTGGATCTACTAAGGCGGATTGGGTAATATTCTCTACACGTGAAAATGCTCATACATACTCTACCCATGGTATTAATCCAACTACACTAACCGATCTTAGCGTAATCAAACTGCCTTCAGATATGATTAAGCAACTAGAATATGTAACCAAGATACATTACTATGGCGCTGGCATCAATTCAATGCAAGCCGTAGAAAGAATCAAATCATGGCTCAAAAGCTATTCACCTAAAGCCAAAGAAATCAATGTAGCCGAGGACTGCTTAGCAGCAGCTAGAGCCTGCTTTGGAAATACTGAGGGGATTATAGGAATTCTTGGAACAGGAAGTAATAGCAGTTATTATGATGGTAATCAAGTATATAATTTAGTACCTACATTAGGATTCATCATCAGCGATGAAGGTGGAGGTGTCTACTTGGGTAAAGAGATACTACGATCATATTTCTATGGATATATGCCAGAAGATGTAAGAATGATATTTGAAGATAAATATCTGACTGATAAAACAGAAATCTTGTATAAACTGTATCGAGGTGGAGAACCTAATAGATTTTTAGCTTCCTACGCTAGTTTACTGACTGATGTACACACTGAATGGACAGATACTTTAGTCTTAACATGTATCCGAAGGTACTTGGAAGTAAGAATAATACCGTTTTACGACAATCGTCAACTTACACTTTGCTTTGTAGGGTCTATTGCTCACTACCATAAGCATATCTTGGCAGAACTTTGTGAAGAATACAATATTTCTCTGGGTAAAATAATCCATAAACCTCTAGAATCCCTAATGAATTATCACTTAACTTTACTCGATTAAGAATCAATTATCTATATGTCAAATATCAAAAGAATAGCAGTTTTCACATCAGGAGGAGACGCTCCCGGAATGAATGCTGCAGTGAGAGCAGTAGTGCGAACGGCAGAATACCACGATCTACACATATACGGAATCGAAAGAGGATATGATGGTATGATCAAAGGTAATATCAAAAGACTAGGTAAGTCTGATGTGGCCAATATACTACAGAAAGGAGGAACAGTCCTCAGAACAGCAAGGAGCGAAGAATTTCGTACTAAAGAAGGTCGTAAAATCGCCTACGAAAATCTACAGGCATTTGATATTGATGCTTTAGTTGCTATCGGTGGTAATGGTACATATACCGGTGCTAAGATATTCAATGAAGAGTTTGGGATACCCATTATTGGTATCCCAGGAACTATAGATAATGATATATATGGTACCGATTATACTATAGGATTTGATACTGCTATAAATACAGCCGTAGAAGCGGTGGACAGAATCAGAGATACCGCAGATTCTCACAATAGACTTTTCTTTATAGAAGTGATGGGAAGACACAGTGGGTACATAGCATTATACACAGGTATAGGCAGTGGCGCCACTACTATATTCCTACCCGAAGAAGACAATAGTGTCAGTGATCTAGTGTCTATGTTAAAACAAAGCAAGCGTAGAAAAAAACTATTTAACCTTGTAATAGTAGCAGAAGGAAACCAAAATGGCAATGCTATGGAAATTGCCGAGCGAGTAAAAAAGGAATTGCCTGATTTTGATACCAAAGTTACTATCATCGGTCACCTTCAAAGGGGTGGATCTCCAAGTTGCCAAGATAGAGTGCGAGCGAGTAGATTAGGTCATTCTTCAATAGAGGCTTTATTAGCGGGTAAAAGTAATGTTGCTCTTGGTCTACATAATGGTGAAGTAAATTTCACTAGCTTTGATGAAGCCATTAATAAAGTTAGCAAACTCAAAAAAGAGCTGATCAATATGGCAGAAATGTTAGCACAGTAATTCACTCATTTACAATATAGTAACATGGGATTTGTAGTTTTCTATATCACTCACCCTAACGAGGAACAGGCACAGAATATAGCTAGTTCACTCATTGAAAAAAGGTATGTAGCCTGCGCTAACATCTATCCTGTAGGTAGCGAATATCACTGGAATGGCAAGGTAGAAAAAGACACAGAATGGGTCAGCCTCTGTAAGACTAGCTACGACAATATCGAACGAGTCGAATCTCTAGTCAAATCTATGCATGTATATGAAACACCGTGCATCACACACTGGAAAGCTACCGCTAATGTAGAATATGAAAAATGGATATTAAAAAATGTGTTGAGATAGGACTAATTGTGAATTTGCAAGCCTCATAAACTATAATGCAAGTATTCAAATAACTCAATCCTAAATTACACTATCGTTCCGTAGAGATCATAATCTTCGGCTGCCGTGATCTGCACATTTGCAAAGTCTCCTAGCCTAACGAAGAATTTTTTAGCATCGACAAGTACTTCATTGTCTACTTCCGGGCTATCGTATTCCGTACGTCCAATAAAATAGCCTCCTTCCTTTCTATCAAATAAGACTTTGAGGGTCTGACCTACTTTTTCTTCGTTACGATCTGCAGAGATTGATTGTTGTACTTCCATAAGTCTGTTAGCTCTATCAGCCTTTACCTCAGGATCTATATCATCCGATACTCCATATGCTATGGTATCTTCTTCATGGCTATATTGAAATACACCCAATCTCTCGAATCTCATATCACGTACAAAATCACATAGACGCTCAAACTCCTCCTCTGTCTCTCCTGGGAATCCTACTAGCATCGTTGTCCGAATAGCAATATTAGGAACTACTTCTCTAGCTTTCACTATTAAGTCTCTTTGCTCCTTATTAGTAATTTGGCGTCGCATACGCATTAGTACATCATCATCAGCATGCTGCAGAGGCATATCTAGATAATCACACACCTTAGGTTGTCTAGCCATCACTTCAAAAATCTCTTCTGGAAACTTACTAGGATATGCGTAGTGCAATCTGATCCACTCAATACCTTCTACCTCGCACAATGTATCGAGTAATTGTGGTAACGCTCTCTTCTTATATAGATCTAATCCGTAGTATGTCAACTCCTGAGCGATTAGCATCAATTCTTTTACTCCTCTAGAAGCCAAACTTTTAGCTTGTATTACAAGCTCTTCAATAGACTTACTGCTATGCTTTCCTCTCATCAGCGGAATCGCACAAAATGAACAAGTACGGTTACATCCTTCAGAAATCTTGAGATATGCATAATGCATCGGTGTAGTAATAGCTCTTTCACCCAATAACTCATGCTGATAATCTGCGTCAAGCTTCTCTAATAACGCAGGTAACTCCATAGTACCAAAATATGCATCTACTTCAGGTATCTCTTTCTCCAGATCATCCTTATATCGTTGTGAAAGACAACCTGTTACGTACAATTTATCTATCCCACCTTCTCTTTTTACATCAGCATATTGAAGTATCGTATTTACTGATTCTTCCTTCGCTAGGTCAATAAATCCACAGGTATTCACGATAACTATATTAGCATCATCATTACTATCATGCTTAACCTCATAATCGTTAGCTTGTAGTTGTGTGATTAGATCCTCGCTATCAACAAGATTCTTAGAGCATCCTAGTGTGATGACATTAACTTTATCCTTTCTGAGTGTACGTACTTTCATATAGTTTATTGCTAAGCCACAAAGATAAGTTATAATGCATGGACAAAGTGCAATTGATAATGGATAATGATACTTAAAGGTGTTTTTTACATCAAATGCAATAAGTTGTTTAAATTTGGACTAATTAAATACTCTGTAAAATAGCATAATGCGCCAATACTTTCAATTAACAATCATATTCTTCGCTCTTGTCTTTATAGGACAATCAATGTCAGGCCAAATAGGCATCAGAACTAAGTATTTAAAAAATGGTATTGAGGACAATCAGACCAATTTTATATCAAAGGTCGGATCGATAGATGATGCCTTAAGCACTGGATATGGTCTAGGTATTGATTTTTGGATCAGGCTTAAAACAAAAAGAGTTGAATTTTTACCTGAACTTGGAATTAACTACAGTCAGACTTCATTTGAAACAGAAATAACTCAATACAGTTTGGATTATAACTACCTTTATTTCAATCTCAATACTCGAATCTACCCAATGGATTTTGAAGGTGATTGCGACTGTCCTACTTTCTCTAATCAAAGTACCTTAGTCAAAAAGGGATTTTACTTTGAGTTGTCTCCAGGAGTGGGATATTATACTTCCCATTATGATTCATCATTGCCAACAGTATCCAACCCAGAAGGAGAAAATAGTACTGCTACTGTAGACGCATTTTCATACAAAATTGGAGTTGCGGTAGGATTAGATATTGGATTAAGTAATCTCTTAACGATCAATCCATATGCCATGTATAATTACCATTTTGGTAGAGAATATGATATACCTGTAGGTAAACTCTCTACATTAATTGATAGTAACTTCGGAAACATTATGAGTCAACTAGAGTTAGGCCTTCGATTTGCTATTAGGTTTGATGCTAAAAAGTATTGAACGAATAAATTAAGCCAATAACTCCACTCATCTTCTTTTCACTTGCTTCGAAATTCAACATCTGATATCATTTGTTTTTCTCTTGTGATGTGAGCATCTTCTCTTCGATCGTATCTTTCGATATATATCTAATTACAGTTATTGGCTTATCTTGACCGATTCAGTGCTCTATAGCTATAGCATACTTATCTGCGAATATATTCCACCATCGATCTAAGAAAATACATAGTCTTCCAGATGGTAGAATTATAAGACTGTTAGAAGTCAAAGATGAATTTTATCCTTACTTAACAGTATATATTTCGCCAGGCCAGTTAACTACAAAACTGAAAGCGGAAGAACACAACGATCAGTAAACTGAAATAGTAGTTCGCTCGACTAAACAAAATCCACACGGAAACGCATTTGAGGGTGTAAACATTTTAAATTTTATTTATCACTACAATGATGCTGACGATTCATTATCTCTTTGCGAAGTGATTTTTGATGAGCAGAGTATTTCTATAATCTTAATCTTGTCTCAGACTTAATCGTTAGCTATTCATCAGCGTTAGAGATTAGTAATAAAAGATCCTAACTTCTCAACTTACGACTTACTTCCCAAAGCACAATTCCAGTACAAACAGAAACATTCAAAGAATGCTTGGTGCCATACTGGGGGATTTCGATAGCAACATCCGACAGTGCTAATGCTTCATCAGATACACCATCTACTTCGTTGCCCATTACTATAGCTAGTTTCTGATCAGGTTTGATATCCCAATCAAGTAACGACACTGAACTATCTGTTTGTTCAATGGATGTAATCGTGTACCCATTTTTCTTCAACTGCAAAAGTGTATCTGTGATATCATCTACATGAGTCCATTCTACAGAAGATGTGGCTCCGATAGCCGTCTTGGTGATTTCTCTTGATGGCGGAGTGGCGGTGAACCCTACTAATATTATACGTTCAATTGCGAATGCATCGGACGAACGAAATACAGATCCCACATTAATAGCTGACCTTATATTATCAAGAATTACCACAACAGACACCTTTGCCGAAGCTTTGTAGCCTTCTACATCTAACCTATTGAGTTCTTGTAATTTTAGTTTTCTCAAAATCGCTCCTATTACTTTTGTCGCTTAGCCATCACCGCAGCCTTGACAAACGCAATGAATAATGGATGTGGATTCTCTACGGTGCTTTTTAGCTCTGGATGGTACTGTACACCAACAAAGAATGGATGACTTTCTAGCTCCACTACTTCTACCAATCCACTCTGTGGATTGAGGCCTGTTGCCTTGAGTCCAGCTTGATTAATTTGCTCTAAATATTCATTATTAAATTCGTAACGATGCCGATGTCTTTCTGAGATCGATGTCTTTCCGTATGCCTTAGCTGCTTTGGACCCTTTAGTCAATTTACAGTCAAATGCTCCTAATCTCATTGTTCCACCCATAAGTTTGATACCTACTTGATCTGGCATAAGATGAATTACTGGATTACTAGATTTTGGATTCACCTCTTCTGATGCGGCATCTCTGATCTTCAACACATTTTTAGCAAATTCAACTACAGCACATTGCATACCAAGGCAAATACCAAAAAATGGAATATTTTTTTCTCTTATATACTTGATAGCATGCAACTTACCACTGATACCTCTCTCTCCGAATCCAGGAGCAATAAGTACACCATCCATTTTACTTAGGATATCTGTTACTGTGGCTTTATCTAATGCCTCGGAATGTATAGGATGTACTATTACTTTACATTCATTGATAGATCCAGCATGTATAAATGCTTCATATATCGATTTGTATGCATCTTGAAGTTCATTGTACTTTCCAACAAGAGCTATATTGACTTCAGTAGTTGGGTTTTTTAGATTCCCTAAAAACTCTTTCCAAGCATCTAAATTTGGTGTCTTATTCGCTTTGAGCTTTAGCTTCTTGATTACTGTATTATCCAGTTTCTCCTTAAACATGAGTAATGGTACATCGTAAATTGTTTCAGCATCTATAGCTTCTATCACAGACTTGACATCTACATTACAAAATAGAGATATCTTCTCTCTAATCTCTTGATTCAATGGGTGTTCAGTACGACAAACTAGGATATCTGGTTGGATACCTTGCTGAAGAAGTTCCTTTACCGAGTGCTGCGTTGGTTTAGTTTTAAGTTCTTTAGCTGCCCTGAGATAAGGTATCAATGTTAGATGTATCACCATACATTTTTGCGATCCTAAATCTCTACGCATCTGACGTATAGCCTCCAAGAAAGGTAATGACTCTATATCACCTGCAGTACCACCAATTTCCGTAATCACCACATCATAGTTATTCTTTTCACCTATGATCGTTACTCGTCGCTTGATTTCATCTGTAATATGAGGAACCACCTGGACAGTCTTACCCAGATAGACTCCTGCTCTCTCATTATCAATCACTGCCTGATAAATGCGACCAGTTGTGATATTATTAGCTTGTGAGGTAGGAACATTAAGAAAACGCTCATAATGTCCTAGATCTAAATCTGTCTCTGCACCATCATCCGTCACGTAACACTCACCGTGCTCATAAGGATTAAGTGTACCAGGATCAATATTTATATACGGATCAAATTTTTGTATCGCCACAGATAAACCTCTAGCTTGCAACAGTTTAGCTAAAGATGCAGAGATAATTCCTTTTCCGAGAGATGAGGTAACTCCACCCGTAACGAAGATATATTTGGTCATGTCGATAATTTAAGATATTTCCTTAGATGGAAATTTCATTACGGATGACAAAGCTAAATGATTTATGCTAATTTTAAGTCTAAGAGAAAGATAAATTTCAATTCTCTTCACTTAATAATTATTAATTAAAAGGGCTATGAAAATCTAGTCAATCAAAGTAATTACCTGTAAAGTTCAATAAAAAAGCGTTTCTTCTTTAAATTTTAATCCAACACCTTGATGCTTCGTGAAGATTTGAAAAGAGCAAAATTTATTAAGCCAGTGTCTATATTCATTGAACAACTAGAGTAATTAGTATGTTTTTAAAACAATAATTAAAACTTTAATTGTTTTTAGACACTATTTAAACTAGAAATTTAACATCCAATATTTATATTTAGACATCGGTTTTAAATTGGTAAACTTAAATAAGCAATCAGATGAATATTATTATTGAACAGAATCCAAAAAGTGAATCGATAGTAATAGTCAATCCAAATACTCTAAAAGATATGTCACTTAATGTAGAGATACCTAATAAACTAGTAAGTTCGCTATCTAAGTATACAAAACCTAAGACAGGAGTAGCTATCCGTCAAATATTCAACTCATTTCTACCTTTTGTTGCATTATGGATTTTGATGTATATATCTTACGATTATAGCGTATTCATAACATTTGGTCTAGGTTTGATCAATGCGTTTTTCCTTGTACGTATATTTATCATACAACATGACTGTGGACATAGATCTTTTCTCAAAAGCAATACTGCTCGTAATATCATCGGCTTTTGTTGCAGTATGGTGAGTATGATTCCTTATAAGTATTGGGCCAAATCACACCATATTCATCACGCTAACAATGGCATGCTAGAGTTAAGAGATATTGGAGATATCAATACATTGACTGTCGCTGAATATACCTCATTAACGAAGTGGGAAAGATTTAAGTACAAAGTCTACCGATCTCCTTTAGTAATGTTTGTGCTAGGGCCATTATACTACATCCTTATTCACAATAGATTACCACTGATCAATTTAGTACAGTTCAAGAAAGTGAAGAAGACACTAATCTGGAACAATCTTGCTCTTGTTACTATATTTATTGGACTATCGCTTACACTTAACTGGTGGAAATTCTTTGTAACACATGCAGCCGTAATGGTACCATTTGCGATTATTGCGATATGGTTCTTCTATGTTCAGCATCAGCACGAAGAAGCTTATAAGGCGTGGAAAGATAAGTGGGACTATGTTACATCAGCTCTCAGAGGAAGTTCTTACTATAAAGTACCAAGAATATTCAACTGGCTTACAGGTAACATAGGCATCCACCATATTCACCATCTCAACCCAGCGATACCTAACTATAATCTCAAGCAATGTATAAATGAAAATCCTTGGCTCAATAAATACACAACTGTTATAGGATTTTGGGAAAGTTTAAAACTCGCATCGCATAAGTTATGGGATGAGAAAAGCAATCGTATGATTACATTCAAAGAATTCCGAATGATTGAACAAATGGGAATAACAGCTTAGTAAAGCACATGGCTTTTAGCAAATATATAAGTAGTAAATCCTTAATGAGTTTTATACTTTTTTTATTTTGATGGCACAATTGCCTTTTCATAATTCATTAAATATCAAGTTTTTATTTATCTTAAAAATGAAGATTTAAGAGTCAAAACTCTTGAAATAATACATCAGGATATAAACCAAATATCACGAAACACCAATCGTCCTTTTAACTATTTCTCTTCGGTTATTATTACTCGTTCCCTAGGCCACACATTATTCATGCGATCTACATCTACCATACCAGTATTTGGATCGATAGTGATCTTCTTGATGTCACCTAATTTGTGAGGCACCTTGAGTGAGTATGTTGGATTCGTCCATGGCCAATCTTCAACTACGGTATATCCATCTAAGCCTGCATCGTCTTTTGGCTTTGCACCTCTCATGATTTGTAGTGGAATGTTGTACATATACTTCTTCCCGCGTTGAGTTTCTACAAGTACATCTATTGGCATTGGCATCTTTCCAATTCGAGACATCTCTATAGATGTACCTTTCTTACTTACAATAGTATCTACAGCATAGTCAATGTAGTGAGTTGTGTTGACCATATACTCTTTATACCAGTCCAACTCCAGTCCACTATTTTTTTCAAACACTCTGATGAAGTCATTTGGATTAGGATGTTTAAATTTCCATATATCGTAATAATCCAACAATGCTGTATCGAAAGCCACCTTACCGATTACATACTCTAATTGCTTAAGAAATACCTGCCCTTTGATATAAGACCCTACACCATACGCTCTATTGGTAGTATAGTGATCTGCATGTGTCGAAAGAGGTTCTTCAAATCCACTTAGCGCGATATTAGCTTGACCGTTAAATGTACCTAGGAATGGATTTTCAGCTACCTCTCCTGGTATGATTCCTTCTTGTTTTAGATAATTCATAGTCTCCGTGCTACCAAACGATGTAAATCCTTCATCCATCCATGGATACAAGGCTTCATTAGTCGCTAAAACCATTTGATACCAACTGTGCATCCACTCATGTATAGATACACCAACTAGGCTACTGTAGCTTCTCTCACCTGTAATTAGTGTCAACTGTGGATATTCCATACCGCCATCTCCTCCTTGTACAAAGTAGTAATTGTCATAAGGATACTTACCATATCTAGCACTCATCCACTTATATGCTGATGCCATTGCTTTAGGTAGGTTCTGCCAGTTTTCAGTCGTCTTTTCTCCTGGCTGATACAGAAAGTGAAGTAATGGACCATCCATAATCTGATACGTCTCATGCGTATAATCAGGATCCGCACCCCAAGCAAAATCATGCACATTTTCTGCTAAGAACTTATACGTGATCTTTCCCTTTTTCTCTTTTGATTTGACTTTGCCGTATCCGTAGCCAATCTCATCCATATTTTGCAGCTGACCAGTTGCACCTACTACATATTTTTTATCTATATTTATTGTCACATCATAGTCTCCCCATATACCGTAAAATTCTCTTCCTACATAAGGATTAGCACTCCAACCTTGGTAATCGTAGTTGGCCATCTTAGGATACCATTGCGCCATAGAGAACTTTACTCCTTCTGCGTTATCGCGTCCAGATCGACGCACCTGCAATGGTATTTGGGCTTCGTAATCCATCTCAAATAAAGTACTACTCCCTGGCTCGATCGGCTCATTGAGAGTAACCTCTAAGATAGTACCTACCATTTCGTATTTCACTTCTTCACCTTGGTGCTTAAGCATCTTGACTTTGATATACCCAATTTCATCTTTTGTAAGTCTTTCGATCCTGCTTCCTACTCTCCTATCTGGATCAGCAATCGTACGTGATCTTACATCCATCATACTATTAGGCTGAAAAGCATTGAAGTACATATGGTAAAAAACTTTGTCAAGAGCATCCGGACTATTATTGACATATTGAATGTACTGCTTACCTTTATATTGATTCTTCTTTACATCCATATCAATATCCATCTTATACTTGATCGATTGTTGCCAGCGATCTGCTTGAGCATTAGTAGGCGTACTAATTGAGATTGTTAGAATGGCTATAAAAAGCGCTTGTAGTAATAATTTCATATTCAATTTTAATTATATAATTCTGTAGATGTTGATCTTCTTTTTAAAATTCTCTTGTATACTTTGAAAATACATTAGCGTATTGGCTATCAAAGCTAAGTTTCGTAATGATATCATATGGAAATCTTGTATTCGTTTCATCCAAAATCCCTTGAGCATCGAAATATCTAATTTCCACTGAATCTTTGTTTACATTTTTAACTTCCCCTATTCCAAAGAATTCATCTTTTGACATTTCACAATCTATCATGATTGTGATCCTCGAAATTTTTAAAGCCCTTGATATAGATTTCCATGTACTAATATCCATAGTGTAGTTATCCTTTACCTTCTTTAATATTCCCTCACCTTCCAATATCGTTTGATAATATTTATCGTTTGCATTACGTCGAAGCGATTCAATAGATGATATAGGAAGGATAGATTTCGTTAATTTTTTAAAGTCAAAAAATTCCTGTAAAACAACAAATTTATCATTGACATCTAAACAATTGCAGCAATGTAGTTGTCATCAAATTGTGACAGAAGGCTAAAAAATTTACCTTCTTTCTTATACTTCTTGAGCTTCTTCGTAATCTTTCTAGTTTTCATTTTTAACTTTATTTAGTTTGTAGCTTAAAATTACTAATCCATTTTCTCAATCAGTTTACTCCATGCCCCCCAACCAAAAATCTTCTTGGAGAGCATCAAGAAGATTATTCCAGACAATATGAATACTCCTGCCATAACCCAAACATTTATATCGGTTACGTGCCATATACTATCAGTCTGCAGTACACTACCGTCGTAACAGACGAATAAGGCTCCATATATATTAGTAGCCGCATGAACGCCTATCGCTAACTCTAGGCCATCATCCATGATAGTCATAATACCTAACAGAAGACCAGCAGAGATATAGTAAAGTTGCATCGGAACCACACCATATTTAGATATTTCAGGATTAGAGCTATGTACCATACCAAATAACAGGGAAGTAATAATGAGTGGTATCCATTTAGATTTAGCGAATAGTCCAATTCCTTTCATAAGATATGATCTGAAGAACAATTCCTCCAATGTGGTTTGTATCGGTAATACAAAAATACATATCAATAAAAGCATGAATACTTTCCCCCAATTGGCTTTGAAGTAATACGTTTCTGGACTCACGAAATAAAGAACCAGTTCAAAGATGGACAATAGTACTAACCAAACTACCAATCCAAAAAAGACCTTTGGCCAATTGATACGAGATCTATGTGTTATCAACCCTTTGAGGCTTTTATTGTGTATATATTTTACCGCCAAGAGAAAGAACAGTGTAGCACCTATGAAAATCGTAAACATGAGCAGTAGACCCAAGTTGTTGTCAATATATAGAATACTGAAATCCATAGTTTGAGTGAATCTATCGACCTCTGCTGTACCTATATCACTATGATTCTCTATAGTATAGGACTGTACCCACAAAAGCGGCAACTGTCCCACTCCATACCCAAATGAAAGTAACAATACTGTTACCACATAAATCCACCACTCATTCTCACCGTCTTTTGCTTGCTTAAAATACATAGCCTAAAGGTAAACGTTCAAGTGTAAGAATCAAACTACACTAGGCTTAGACATACAGATACTCAAAGAGATGTAATGTGGACAATTTGCAACGTTAGCATGGCTTGATTTTAGCCAGTTAAGATCTATACTCTTCATTTATGCGCTATTACATGTCATATTAGTATCTATTACATATCTTTATGTTATTAAATGATACGACAAATGAATACAGAGAAGAAAGTAAGCAAATTAGCAATTGGATTTATCATCGCTGCTATAGCCAGTAGACTAGTGCCACATTTGCCAAACTTTACAGCTATGGAGAGTATTGCACTATTCGCTGGTGCTTACCTCGGATGGAAAGCACTCGCAGCTCTATTACCTATTCTGACATGGTACGCATCTGATATTCTCATAAACAATACGGTAAGTCGTGTATGGTATCCAGAGGTAGAAGGTATCGTTTGGTTTACTAACGATATGCTTTGGGTATATATCTCAGCGATCATTATGATCTTCATCGGTGCCAAAGCACTCAAAAAGTGGAATCCTGCCAAATTAGCAATCTCAGCAGTTAGCGCTTCGCTACTTTTCTTCGTAGTTACTAACTTCGGTACATGGATGAGCGGCACAATGTATCCTATGAATGGTGCCGGACTTTTATCTTGTTTTACTGCAGCACTTCCATTCCTAAAATCTTCTCTTATGAGTAATCTTGCATTTACCGCTGTTCTCTTTGGAGGCTATGAGTTGGTGCATTATTATGCCTTTGAGAGTAGAGCTCAATTAGCATAACTAAACGTTGAGAGAGCGTTTATGATTTTCAATTAATGTTACTTCACAAATAGTCGATTCGCCTGCTATAGAATTAGTCAGAGACATTAATCCTATTGTCTGTTACGATATCACCTAATAGTACTACGTTTTCCTTGGCTCCCAGTTCACCTCTTTTACTCCTTGACTTTTGGCTATCATGCGCCCTAAGACAAATAGGTAATCAGAAAGTCTATTAAGATACTTGCCTATTAGGTGATCTACACTAGATACATTACTTAACGACACTACCCTTCTTTCTGCTCTTCGGCATATGGTACGACACTGATGAGATAGGCCTACCGCTAAAGACCCTCCAGGAAGAATGAAAGCTCTGAGTGGTTCTATATTCTCATTCATATTATCCATCGCATCTTCTAATATCTTGATATCGGCTTCAGTAAGATCTGGTGTGATCATATCCCTACTAGGGTCAGATGCTAGATTAGAACCAATAGTAAATAATCGATTTTGGACCTCTATCAAAATCTCGTTTTGGCCTTCTATATCCATACTTGAAATCAGAGCCCCTATAAAAGAGTTAAGCTCATCGAGTGTGCCGTAGGCTTCGATACGGATATCGTCTTTAGATACTCTGGCTCCACCAAATAGGCCAGTCATACCTTTATCTCCTGTTTTAGTATATATTTTCACAATTTAAGTTATTTATAAAACAAAGAAAACAATTAGTAGGGAATCTAGTTGCAGGAAAATGGATTGATTGAAAAAGAAACACTACCTGTAGTAGATATATTTAATATTTACTCCTTCGAAAAGTTTGCACCGAGAATATTTTGTATATTTAAAAAGGATGATCTAAAATCTCTATTGTATTATTGTTTAGATTCTAAAAATTAAAGTCTGGTGAAAAAAACGGACATATAAATCAGGAATGACTATTACTAGTTATATTATTCATCGAATCCCCTAAAAGGGACACAAAGAACATAGCTCAATCCAAAATTTAAATATTATCCTTCCTTAATCCCTACATTATATCTATGCATAGGATCTGAGGATTTAATGATATTCTTGTTTCGGGCATCCGTCTCTATTAGTCCATCTCTAAGTTTGATAATCCGATGAGCATGCTCTGCGATATCTGGTTCGTGAGTCACAATTATCACAGTATTACCCTTATCTTGGATAGATTCAAATATCTGCATGATCTCTATAGATGTCTTGGTATCAAGGTTACCCGTAGGCTCATCTGCTAAAATTATGGCTGGATCATTGACCAATGCTCTTGCTATCGCTACTCTTTGACGCTGACCACCTGATAGTTCGTTTGGCTTATGTGTCATCCGATCACCTAATCCTACTATATCAAGTACATGTGAAGCTCTTTCTATTCTATTGGCTTTACTCATACCTGAGTAGACGAGTGGTAACGCTACATTATCTAAGGCTGTTAGCCTTGGCAATAGGTTAAATGTCTGAAATACAAACCCAATCTCTCTATTACGAACAGCAGCTAATTCACTATCTGCCATTTGAGATACATTGATTCCATTAAGTAAGTACGTGCCGCTAGTAGGCGTATCTAAGCATCCAAGGAGATTCATTAGTGTAGACTTACCAGATCCTGAAGGCCCCATAAGTGCAACATATTCATTCTTAAGAATATTGCACGTAATACTTTTAAGGGCGTGCACCTGCTCAGTTCCCATAATATAAGTCTTCTTCAGTTCTTGTACAGATATCATTTTTTCCATATCAGGTAAGGTATAGTTTTAAGTTTGAAACATTTCTTAATAAGATGCTAATACATCTCAAATAGATGTGTTGCAATCTAACCCTAAGATAATTTAACGCTTATCTCTAACTCAATAATATAGACAAGTGGTATTTATATAGGGTCGAATAGTTAAATAATTAGCAATTAGTAGAGATCATAATTGCTAATAGACCACTCAATCTCAATTATTTATCCACATTACGATAAAATCTTTAATCTTAATTTTCATAGCCCTTTTGGTATTCGTAATTTTACACTGAAAGCATCCGGTTCAAATTTTATTTTTATTTTAGGACATACAACATGACAGAATCTAAAAAAATCAAGCATATAGCCGTTGCAGGCAACATAGGTGCAGGTAAGACTACTCTATCGGAATTGCTCTCAAATCACTATAAATGGGATGTACTTTACGAAGATACTAATACCAATCCTTACTTGAGTGATTTTTATAACGATATGCATCGTTGGTCGTTCAACTTGCAGATTTATTTTCTTAATAGTAGATATCAACAAATCTTAGGTATCAGACAGGGAGATGCGATAGTGATTCAAGATAGGACTATTTATGAGGATGCTTATATATTCGCTCCCAATCTTCATAACATGGGTCTAATGAGTGAACGTGATTTCGCTAATTACTTTGATTTATTCAAGACGATGTCATCTCAAGTAGAAGCGCCAGATCTATTGATATATCTAAAGTCTGATATACCGACACTTGTTAATCACATACATACACGTGGACGTGACTATGAAGGAAACATGAGTCTCGACTATCTCAAACGTCTCAATGAACGTTACGAAGAGTGGATCAAAGGCTATTCGGAAGGTAGACTATTAATCATTGACATTGACAATCTAGACTTCAAGAATAGCAAAGAAGACCTAGGTTTAATTATAGATAAAGTAGATAAAGAACTTTATGGCCTATTCTAGGTTTTTGTATATATGTACAAAGAACTCGGAAAATATCTTAATGCACAAAATGTAACTCTAGTTGCAGTTTCCAAGACTCGTCTAGATGATCAAGTTATGGCTTTATATGATCAGGGCCAAAGAATATTAGGAGAAAATAGAGTGAATGAACTAGAACGCAAAAGCGAATATTTCCCTAAAGATGTAGAATGGCATATGATAGGTCATCTCCAAAGTAAAAAGGTAAAAAACGTATTGCCTATTGTAAGTATGATACAATCAGTAGATTCGAAAAAACTATATGATAAGATAGTCAATGAAGCTGCGAAGATCGATAAAGAAATATCTGTACTGCTCCAATATAAAATCGGGCAAGAAGAAGCCAAATACGGTCTCAATAAAGAAACGCTAGAAACTATTATCCATGAAAATCAATCCGAAGAGACTAATATCAAAATTAAAGGACTGATGGGTATGGCTAGTTTTGTAGATGATCAGGACCAAGTAAGAGCAGAATTTGCTGAATTAAAATCAATATATGATTATTGCAAATCTACTTATTTCACCACGGATGACAATTTTTGCGAACTAAGTATGGGGATGTCCGGCGATTATATAATAGCCATCGAAGAAGGTGCGACTATGGTACGGATAGGGAGTTTGCTATTTAAGTGAAAATCCTTACTCTAAGATAAATACAGTTAGTCAATATCTTTCCAACAATGTTTCTTATCTAAGAAAAGTAAATATATACTCCCACTACTATGGCACAGATAACACCACCTAAGGGCTTGACTAAGCTCCATGGTGTGATATCAATGTCTTCTGTATAATGCTGTTCGTATGCTTCTTCTCTTGGATAGAGCTTACCTATTACAAGCATGATGATTACATTTAAAACAAATAGAACTGCCATTACATGTAAAAAATGTGGATAAGCTGCAGTCTCTGCTGCTTTGATTGATGTCTCGTCTATTACTCCTGATGCAGTAAGTGCGTCTACTGCTTTGTTTTCCATTATTGGCTTGAAGATAAACTGACTGATACTGTATAATACCACCCCTGACCAAAGCGCAACTTTCGCCCCTATTGCAGGAACGTACTTAGTTGCAAATCCTACCACGATAATCGTCAAAATCGGAATAGAATAACAACCATTCACTTCTTGTAAATATCCAAATAGTCCATCTGGTGCATTTGCTATAAATGGAGCAATAAACATCGCCAATATTGCAAGTATAATTCCAAATATTTTCCCTGCCTTTACGACCTGATTTTCTGTTGCATCTTTATTGAAATGCTCTTTGTATATATCTAAACCAAATAATGTTACTGAACTATTGAGTGCACTATTAAAAGAGCTCATGATCGCTCCAAAGATTACCGCTGCAAAGAAACCTAATAATGGTGCCGGCAATACTTCTTTAACTAATGCTGGATATGCTTCATCACCATTTTCTAATGCTCCTTGGAATATATGAAAAGCTATAATACCAGGAAGCACTACGATAAGTGGTCCTAATATTTTTATAAAACTCGCTAGAATCAACCCTTTCTGACCTTCTTCTAAACTGGAAGCACCTAATGCTCTCTGAATAATTGCTTGATTAGTACCCCAATAGAATAATTGGACCAACATCATACCTGTGAATATAGTAGCAAATGGAACAGATGAAGATTCCCCCCCGATAGCATTAAACTTTTCAGGATGAGATGTTGTCAGTACATTAAGACCGTCCATAATACTACCGTCTCCGATAGCCATAAGACCAAATATTGGGATCATCAGACCTCCAATCATGAGTCCCACAGCATTAACTAAATCTGATACTGCCACGGCTTTCAATCCACCGAATATGGCATATATAGATCCGATAAATCCTATAGCCCAAACACATACCCAAAGACAGGCAGTCTTATCCATACCGAATAAGGTCTCGAGATCAAACATCGTAATAAAAGCCAAAGCACCAGAATACAATACTATAGGTAGCAATACAACTACATATCCAGACAAGAATAAGGCAGATACCATGGTCTTAGTCATAGTATCAAATCGCCTTGCCAAAAAAGTAGGAACCGTGGCTATTCCTCCCTTAAGATATCTAGGTAACAACCAGATTGCTGTAACTATCATGGCCAAAGCCGCCAATGTCTCCCATACCATAACTAATATTCCTTCACCATATGCCGCACCATTGAGTCCGACTATCTGCTCTGTAGAAAGATTAGTCAATAGTAAAGAACCAGCTATGGTAACAGCGCCAAGACTACGTCCACCTAAGAAGTAACCATCAGAAGTGCTTTCGTCAGTACTACGTGTCGACATGTATGCGAATATGGCAACGATTGCTGTAAATGCGATAAATGAGATTATTCCTATCATTAAATACTTATTGTTTATTTTACATTAAGTATCTAATATAAGAATTATCTTAGTATCAGTAAAAGATAATACAGCAGAGGTATAGAATATATAGGAGTTCAATGTGATATAAACTATCTCCATATTCGTCCATAAACCAATAACTGTGATAGCTCTCTCTTGATGCCTAACGAAAAAATCCCTCTCCTGAAATAATCAGAAGAAGGATTTTATATTTTTGGCGTCCATGTGTTTTTACGAAGTAAAAAC